>Ga0183095_10496_pt1 | contig 18793 bp, 15 predicted proteins | sample BioMet4_FD_130346 | JGI IMG/M metagenome (GOLD analysis project Ga0183095, IMG submission 130346) | Microbial communities from bioreactor (seeded with sewage sludge) at LBNL, California, USA - Biofuel metagenome 4 (v2) (version 3) | ecosystem: Engineered > Bioreactor > Anaerobic > Unclassified ...
CCATCAGCACCGCGTCGTAGTACCCCGGCGCGCTCCGGGAAAACATATCCACGCCAGCGCTGCCGTTGTCGGCGATCTCCACCGCCATGCCGGCCTTCTCCAGCAGGCACTCCGCCACCTTCTGGTTGAGGGGGTGATCCTCGCACAGAAGCACGCGCCTGCCCCGCAGCACGTCCTGCTCCGCCGGAAGTCCGCTCTCCCCGGCGGCCGGGCGCTCCGCCGCGGCCGCGGTGAGCTCCACCGTGACGCCGGTGCCCTTGTCCGGCTGACTGTCTATACTTATCGTGCCGCCCATGAGCTCCACGATGCTCTTGACTATGGTAAGCCCCAGACCCGCGCCCCGCTCGCCGTCCTCCGCCGTTTCCTGGGAAAAGGCGTCGAAGGCGTGGACGGCGAAGCCGGGCTCCATTCCCCTGCCGGTATCACTTACCACGGCCTTCACGGCCGCGAGGCCCGGTTCCGGCACCGTGTGGGACATGTGCAGGGATATCTCCCCGCCGGGGGGCGTGAATTTCATGGCGTTGGAAAGCAGGTTCAGAAATATCTGGTTGAAGCGCAGCTTGTCCACGACGATGTATTCGGGGAAGCCGTCGTCGCGCTCCATGCCGAAGCCGATGTTTGCCTGGGCGCACTGCACGCCGATGACGCTCCTGACCGTGCCGAAAAACTCGTCCATGCCGTAGGGCTCCGGGTGCAGCGTCATCTTGCCGCTCTCCAGCTTGGACATGTCCAGAACGTCGTTTATCAGCGCCAGCAGATGCTTGGCGGAGCTGTTGATGTCCCCCAGATAGGTCTGGACCTCGTCCCGGGAGAGCGTCTCGTCCATGGCGATGTCCGAGAGGCCGATGACCGCGTTCAGCGGCGTCCTGAGATCGTGGCTCATGCGCGAGAGAAACTCGGAGCGCGCGGCGTTGACCATGCGGTCCTGCTCCAGCTTCGACTGGAGCGCCTCCTGCGCCAGCTTGTCGGCCAGCTGCTGATCGTACATCCGCTGCTGCTCGTCCAGCAGGGAAAAATACCGTCCGTGGAGGTTGCGCGCCATGAAATAGCCCACGGCGTTGATGGCGATGAGCTCCACCGTGTACTGCGCCGAGATCCCCGCGCCCTGGACGTACAAGACCGCCAGCAGGTTGACGATCACCGATGCCGAAAAGATGATGCGCAGATTTTTCACCCGCAGCAGCGGCGCGCAGATGAGCACAGTGCACAGCAGCACGCAGTTCAGCGGGGAGTCGCCCAGCCCGGCGTCCCGGACAAGAAACGGGAAAAAGCCGATGGAAAACATCACCCAGAAGGAAGCGTTCAGCAGCTCCGGCCTGGCAAAATCGGTGCCGGACTTCGCCGCATACAGAATGATGAGCAGGTATATCGCGGACACCGCCGAGAGATATATGGCGCCCACCCACAGTATGGGCGTGCTCCAGAAGTTCGGATTGAAAAGATTGATTATCTCGAAGGCCAGCGTGCCCAGGGATATCCCGCCGATGCGGCGGAGATTGGCCTTTTCTATCTGTGCCTGGGTCACCGGAGAGAACACGCCGGTCGCTGCGGCGGCTGCACATTTTTCGCTCAAGTCCCCATCCCTCTCTGCGCGCGCAGAATTTTTATCCCAACTTCAGCCCGAATATCTTGCCGCCGCGGGTGCCCACTGCCGCCCAGCTGTTGTAGACCGCGGGCGAGGCCTCTATATTGCCGCCCAGCTCCGCGGAGCTGAGCTTCGCGCCGGTGAGGCCGTCCAGCAGATACGCGGTGCCGTCGGAGGTGCAGTACAGCAGATATCCGTTCCCGGCGGCGTCGTAGACGTCGGCCGGAGACGACCAGCTGTACGAATCGGTGTCGAATTTCCACACCTGCTTGCCGGTCTTGCAGTCCAGCGCCGCCAGAGTGCCGTGGGTGGAATCCGGCGTGCAGGCCACGGGCACGAAAATGAGGCCCGAGAGCTTGTTTTTGCCGATGGCGACGGTGCCCTGGAGCCCGCCGCACAGGCCGTTGTCGCCGGTGCAGGCAAAGTCGGTCTCCCAGACCACCTCGCCGGTCTCGGCGTTTATCTTCCACACCGGCACGATGGCCGATTCCTCGCTGCGCCAGCCGGGATGGAAGGAGGTGCCGATGTAGACGTACACCCCGTCCTTCTCCACGGACAGCACCGGCGAGGCGTTGGTGTCGTCCAGCACGTTCTGCACCCAGTCCAGCTTCAGGGTGTTCAGGTCCAGGCACATGAGATTTCCGCCGTTGTCGGCCATGATGATATGCCCCTGATAACACACCGGGCTGGCCTCGAAGCCGCCCCAGAAGGTGTAGGTGGTGGTGCGGCTGGAGGTGTAGCGCCAGCGGACGGTGTCGTCCGGGCTCACGGTCACCGTGCCGGCGGACTCGTCGTACAGGGTGTTCAGATGGACGATGTACAAAACGCCGTTCTCGCCCGGATATATCAGCTGATCCGTGGCGGCGTCCACCAGCGGCGAGGCGTCCCACATGTTCCAGTTCCTCTGGGCGAAGGGCTCGTAGTAACCGAAGGTGTACATCACGGAGTCGTCCAGCAGGTCGATGACGAATACCCGCGACTTGCCCAGCTTGCTGTCCACGCCGGAGCCGATGTAGAGTATTGGATAGCCCCGGGGATCCAGCGCGCCGGTGCCCTTGAAGGTGTAGCCCAGATCCATGGGGTCCCGGGTGGCCTTGCCGGTGGCCAGCTCAAGAAAGTATATCTTCCCGTCCATCGTGGGATATATGGCCTCCACCAGGCCGGACTTCTCCCGGGCCCAGTCGTACATGCTCTTCATGTTCTTTTTGGCGGCGTCGGGCCAGGAGACGATGATGGGCTGGCCGGTCCAGCCGCTGCCGGACCAGCTGTTGCCGTCCGCGTCCTCCAGCGTACCGGTGTCGACGCTCCAGCCGGCGGTGAGAGTCTTGCCGGTTATGTCCGCGGTGCCGTATGAGGCGGTGTCGCGGAAGTTGTTGCCGCGAAAGCCCAGCACGCCGGAGGCGGCGGTGTAAGACGAGGCGGACGGGAAGCTGATCGCGCGCCCCTGGGCGGCGGTGTAGCTGCCGGTCTCGTTGTCGTTCACCATCACGTCGGTCTCGGTGATGAGCTTGTCCGGCTTGGTGGAATCCACGCACTTCGGGGAAAAGACATAGTCCGCCGCGGTGGGATCGGAGGAGCCGCCCTTCAGCGCGCCGGTCTTCACCAGCGCCAGCACCAGTATGGCCAGTGCGGCCACTATGCCCACGGCGGCGATCACCCGGCGGGCAGACTTCTTGTCCATATATATCCGGGTCGCCGACCGGCCGGGAGCAAAGGAATACCGGGCGGGGGCGCCGCCGGCGGGTTTCTGACCGGCCGGCTCCGGCTTCTTTTCGGCCTGGGGCTTCTTTTCAGGTTCCGGCTTCTTTGCCGGGGCGGATCTCTGGACATGCTCCGGCTTCTGGACATGCTCCGGCTTCTTCGGGGGCTCGGGTCTCCTGACGTGCTCCGGTTTTTTTGCCCGCTCCCGTGACCTCCCCCGCCCCGCCTCCGGTGCGAAATCCTCCGGCGCCGGGATGTCGGACAGGACGGAGTCCAGCTCGGTGGGCTCGATATCTATATCGCCGAAGCTGTCCTCCGGCTCGGTCTCCGGCCGGGTCTCGTCCTCCGCCGCAGCGGCCGCCTTCGGCTGCTTCGTGCTGAAAAGTCTCAGTCCGCCGTCTTTCTTTTTAAGATGTTTCGCCAATCCTTACACCTCTCAGGCCGTCATTCCTTGAAATGAACGTGATTGTTTATGTGATCCTGGCAGAAGCAGTGATACCCGGCGCACTGGGAGCAATAGCGGAACTCCAGATTCGGGTAGTCCGCGTCGGTCCTGCCGCAGACGGCGCACTTGCGGGTATAGGGGGCGTTTTTCTGCTCCCGGTTTATCTTCCGCGCCTCGCGCTTGTAGCTGACGGTCTTGGCTCTCTGCCGCACATGGGACGGGCCCAGCAGGCTGAAAAGCCAGTCGCCGCAGAAAATGAGGTAGTTCAGAACCGCCACCACCGGCAGCAGATCCTGCGGGAAGGGCATCTGGAACACCTTGAGCAGGAAGTACGCGGCGTCGATATACGCCAGCCACTTCATCTTCATGGGAATTATAAACATGAACAGCACCACGGTATCCGGAAAGAGCGTGGCGAAGGAGAAGAACATGGAAAGATAGATATAATCGGCGTACACGCTCACGTCCGTGCCGGCGGCGAAATACACGATGAAGCCGTAGACCACCGTGAGCAGGATGCCGGTGAAGAAGTATATCGTGAACTTGCCGGGCCCCCACTGGGTCTCAAGCGTGTTGCCGATGAAATAATAGAAGTAGAACATGATCAGGGCGAGAAAGCTGAAGTCCGTGGGTATGAGGGCGAAGGTCACCAGCCGCCACACCTGCCCTTTCATGATCATCGCCGGGGAAAAGGCCAGCGCCTGGACCAGCAGGCCCGAGGTGTCCATCATGGAAAACAGCCATATAACCACGTTGGCGATGACGATATACAGCATCAGGTTGCGGATGCCGAAGCGGGGATGCCTGTAGCAGAATATGTCGATCTTGTTCATAAGACTTTTCATCTGTTATCCTCCGGGAATAATATTGCATGTTAATGATACATGCAATAAATTGCAAAGTCTACAAAAAAATTGGACGTTTACAAAATTTTCACTTTAAGTTTGACCCTGCGTATGTTAACATGAGATTTGTATCACTATGTAAAGCAAACGCATGAGAGGACGAAAAATGGATAACGAGGGCGGATTTCAAAACGAGCTGATAGAGGGCCGGAACGCCGTGACCGAGGCGCTGCGCGCGGGCAGGCCCATCGACAAAATATACATCGCCAAGGGCGACACGGACAGCGCCCTGGGGCACATCGCCTCCAAAGCCAAGAGCGCCGGCATCGTGGTGGTGAACTGCGACCGCAGGAAGCTGGACGCCATGAGCGTCACCAAAGCCCACCAGGGAGTTGTGGCCCTGTGCGCCGTGCGGGAATACTGCACGGTGGAGGATATCCTCGCCGCCGCGAAGGAAAGCGGCGAGGCCCCCTTCGTGGTGGTGTGCGACGAGATAAGCGACCCCCACAACATGGGCGCCGTCATCCGCACGGCGGAGTGCGCGGGCGCCCACGGCGTAATCATCCCCAAGCGCCGCTCCGCCGGGCTGATCGCCATCGTGGACAAGGCCTCCGCCGGCGCCGCCGAGCACATGCTGGTGGCCCGGGTGCCCAACATCCCCGCCGCGCTGAAGCAGCTCAAGGACAGCGGCCTGTGGATATACGGCACCGCCGCCGACGGCGACAGCCCCATGTGGAAGACCGACCTCACGGGCCCCGCGGCCCTGGTCATCGGCTCCGAGGGCGAGGGCATCGGCAGACTGGTGCGCGAGAGCTGCGACTTCATGGTCAGCATACCCATGCGCGGCGTGGTGGGCTCCCTCAATGCCTCCGCCGCCGCCTCCGTACTGATGTACGAGGTACTCAGGCAGCGCGGCGTGTGACCGCTGCCCATTATATTAATGCAAGGACAGAGAGAAATGGATGATTTTGGTAAAGATGCGGCCGAGAACGCCGAAGACGAGATCGAAAAATTTTCCCTCGACGATATTCTGATGGAGTTTGCCGACGAGACCGAGGTGCAGGAGGACACTCCCCTGCCGGAATCGGAGGAAGTCGACTTTGAAAGCACCGGCGGCGTGGAATCGGCGGTCATCAATTCCGCCGAAGAACCAGCCGAACCCGAGCCTGAACCGGCTCCCCCGGCGGCCGGGCCTGAGCCGGAACCGGAACCGGAGCCGGTCAAGACCGACTACGACATCGTCCGCGAGTACAAGCCCGTGGGCGCCGGGGATCTGGACGAGCTGCTGAAGGAAGTCCGCATGGACTTCGTCACCGACGACGAGGCCGCGCCGGCGGAATACGCCGCCGAGGAAGCGCCCGAGGAGCCCGCCGCGGAAGACGGCGCCGCCGCGCAGCCCCAGGCGGAAGCGGAGCCCCCCAGGGCGGAGGCCCCGAAAAAGCCCCGGGAGACGCCGCGGCCCAGGCCCCGCCGTCCCCGCCCGGCCCCGGAGCCGGAGAGCGGCAGCGTGAAGCCGGAGGAGGACAGGCCCGAGCGGCCCTTCTCGGAAAAGCTGGCCTCGCCCTTCGTGTCGCTGATGGCCATGATCTCCATAAAGCGCCGCCAGCGGAAGACCACCGTGAAGGCCGCCCCCCCGGAGGAGGCCGAGGATCTGGGGCCGGAGATGGACGCAGACAGGGCCTCCAAGTATTACGGCTCCCACATAAACGGACTGCGCAAGCGGGTCAAGACCGCCTTCTGGCTGTGTCTGCCGCTTATATACATATCTCTGGGCTTCCCGGTGCCCGGCCGGCTCAATAACGGCGTGGTGTGCACGCTGATGTGCCTGGTCATCGAGCTCGCCGTGGTGATCGTGTGTCTGGACGTTTTCACCGCCGGAATAATGGATCTGGTGCGCAAAAAGCCCGGCGCGGGCTCGCTGATCGCCGTATCCTGCGTCGTATCGGCGCTGGACGCCACCGTCATCGCGGCCACCGGACGCACCTCCCTGGGGCTGCCCTTCTGCGCCGTGTCGGCACTGTCCATCACCTGCGCGCTGTGGGCCTCCCTGCTGCAGTGCAAGGGCGCGCGCATCACTCTGCGCACCCTGGCCATCAGCAAGGCCCCCTACGCCGTCACGGCCGAAGCCGGCGTGGGCGGCGAGGACGGCTTCACCCTTCTCAAATCCAAAAGCGGCACGGAGGACTTTGTCCGCCGCACCGAGGAAATGACCCCCGACGAGGAGGTGTATTCCACCCTGGCCCCCTGGCTGATGGGCGCGGCGCTGATACTCACTATCGCCGCGGCGGCGGTGAGCAGGAGCTTCCCCTCCTTCCTGCACATTCTGGCGGCCATATTCATGCCTGCGGCCCCTCTGGGCGCGCTGCTGGCTTTCCCCCTGCCCTTCTCCGTCACCGCCCGGCGCATCTTCCACTCCGGCTCCGCCATCGCGGGCTGGTCGGGCCTGCTGGACATCGGCGGCAGCCGCCACATCATAATAACCGACAGCGACGTGTTCCCCCGCAGCACCGTGGCCATCGAGAGCATCAGGGTTCTGGAGGGCATGAGCCCCCAGAAGATAATAGGCTACGCGGGCAGCGTCATCGCCGCCTCCGGCTCCGGTCTGGCGCCGGTATTTGCGGAGCTGATGCAGAAAAACGGCTGCTCCCTTGAAAAGGTGGACGAGTTCTGCTGCCACGAGGGCGGCGGCCTCACCGCCATGATAAACGGCGAGGAGGTGCTGTGCGGCTCCTCCGGGTTCATGCATCTCATGGGGATACGGCTGCCCCAGAAGCTGGCCTCCAGAAGCAGCGTGTTCGTTTCCGTGAACGGCATGATTTCCGCCATCTTCACCATGAGCTACACGCCGGTGGTGACGGTGCAGCGGGCTCTCATATCCCTGCTGCGCACCCGGCGGCGGCCCATCTTCGCCATCCGCGACTTTAACATCACCCCGGAAATGATCCGCCACAAGTTCCGCATGCCCACCGACGGCTTCGATTTCCCCAGCTTCGCCAAGCGCTACGAGATCTCCTCCGCAGCCCGCTCCGGCGGGTCGAAGATCGCCGCCGTGGTCTCCCGGGACGGACTGGGCCCCATGGTGGAGCTCTCCGGCGAGGGACACAGGCTCTACAGCGTGGTGCGGCTTTCGGTGCTGCTGTCCGTGCTGTGCACGGTGATCGGCATGGTGCTGATGTTCTATCTCTGTCTTACCGGCGCCTTCGATTCCGCCACCGTGGAAAACCAGCTGCTGTATCTGCTGCTGTGGCTGCTGCCGGAATTGGTATTGGTCTACGGCCTGGGACACTGATAAGACGGTTTTCCGGCGTATCGCACAAAAAATCCCGGCCCCCGAGCTGTTTTTATTGCCATCACATAAATTATAGTGTATAATCAATACGTTTGAGACTTTTGAATTAATTTTTTAAATCTATATCTGTACAGGAGAGGAACGACACATGAGCTACGACACCAAAAACATCCGCAACGTCGCCCTGCTGGGCCACGGAAACAGCGGCAAGACCAGTCTTGCCGAGAGCATGCTGTTCACGGTCGGCGCGATCGACCGCCAGGGCAAGGTCACCGACGGAAACACCGTCTGCGATTACGACGCCGAGGAGATCAAGCGCCAGATCACCATCTCCGCCTCTCTCGCTCCCGTCGAATTCGGCGGCTGCAAAATAAACGTTCTGGACTGCCCCGGCTATCAGGACTTCGTGGGCGAAGTGCTGGGCTCCATCCGCGCCGCCGAGGCCGGGCTCATCGTCTGCTCCGCCAAGGACGGCCTGTCCGTCGGCGCAGAGCGCAGCTGGAAATACCTGAAGGCCGCCAAGAAGCCCGCCATGTTCTACATCTCCAAGCTGGACGAGGAGCACGGCGATTATTACTCGGTGCTCGCCGCCCTGAAGGAGAAGTACGGCGCGGTGGTGTGCCCCGTGGTGGCCCCCATGTCCGACGGCACCGGCGTTATCGATCTGGTCCACAACGCCGCCTATAAGACCGCCGGCGGCAAGACCGTCAAGGCCCCCGTGGCCGACGCCGACAAGGCCAAGGCCGAGGAGCTGCGCGCGGAGCTGATGGAAGCCGCCGCCGGCGCCACCGAGGAGCTCATGGAGAAGTACTTCGACGCCATGGAGCTCACCGAGGACGAGCTGGTCGCCGGTCTGAAGGCCGGACTGAAGGACAGCTCCGTTGTCCCCGTGTTCTGCGGCTGCGCCTTGACCGGCGTGGGTACCGAGGCCCTGCTGCGCGCCATAGTCGATTACGTTCCCAACCCGGCCGAGACCGAGGGCATCGATCCCGAGGGCCCCACCGTCGGCTTTGTTTTCAAGACCATGTCCGATCAGTTCGGCAAGTTCAGCATAGTCAAGGTCGTCTCCGGCAAGATCACCTCCGACATGTCCCTGCGCAACGTCCGCATGTCCTCCACCGACAAGCTGGGCAGACTATACACCATGACCGGCAAGAAGAACGCCGAGGTCAAGGAAGCCGCCTGCGGCGACATCGTCGCCATCGGCAAAATGGACTGGAAGACCGGCGACACCGTGTGCGATCCCAAGCACGAGGTCACGCTTCCGCCCGTGGACTTCCCCGCACCCTGCTACTCCATGGCCATCTTCCCCAAGACCAAGGGGCAGGACGACAAGATATCCGCAGGTCTCACCAAGCTCAACGAGGAGGATCCCTCCTTCCGTCTGGCCAACAACGGCGAGACCAAGCAGCAGGTGCTCTCCGGCGCCGGCGACATTCAGCTGGACGTGCTGTGCTCCAAGCTCAAATCCCGCTTCGGCGTGGAGGCGGAGCTGAAGCCCGCCAGAGTGCCTTACCGCGAGAAGATAAAGGCCAAGGTCGAGGCCCACGGCCGCCACAAGAAGCAGACCGGCGGTTCCGGCCAGTTCGGCGACGTCTGGGTGCGCTTTGAGCCCCAGGAGGAGCAGGACGACATGATCTTCTCCGAGGAAGTGTTCGGCGGCAGCGTGCCGAAGAACTTCTTCCCCGCCGTGGAAAAGGGCCTGCGCGAAGCTGTCAACAAGGGCGTCCTGGCCGGATACCCGCTGGTGGGCCTGAAGGCCACCCTGTACGACGGCTCCTACCACCCCGTGGACTCCAACGAAATGGCGTTTAAGACCGCCGCGCAGCTGGCTTACAAGGAGGGCATCCCCAACGCCAAGCCCACCATCCTCGAGCCTATCGGCAAGCTGAACGTCTCCATCCCCGACGCCAATCTGGGCGATATCATGTCCGACATTTCCTCCAAGCGCCGCGGCACGGTGCTGGGCATGACCGCCGAGGACGGCATGCAGATCGTCGAGGCCGAGGTCCCCATAGCCGAGATGAGCTCCTACACCATCGACCTGCGCTCCATGACCCAGGGCCGCGGCTCCTTCACGCTGGAGTTCGTGCGCTACGAGGAGGCCCCTCAGGCCGTCCAGCAGAAGGTCATAGAGGACGCCAAAAAGCAGGCCGAGGCCGAGCAGTAATACATCAACAAAAACAATGCGGCGGACTGGATTCAGTCCGCCGCCGCAGTATGAGGAAGACGCCATGAACAAGAAGAAAAGAGACACCCTTTATTCCGTGTGGACGATAATGATCCTCTTCAGCGTGCTGCTGGTGCTTTTCGCGCTGCTGTTTTCCTCGTTCACCAAGGATTACAGCGGCAAGACGTCGAAAACGGCGGCAGCTGCGTCCGCCGCCCCCGCCACGGCCACCGATGCCGGTGTGAAGGCGCTGAAGACCGCCGCCCTGCTGACCGAGACGGCCGACGCCGGGGACGACTACATCAACCGCATGACCTTTCTCTCCGACGCCACCACTCTGGGGCTGAAGACCAACGGTCTTCTCAAGGACAGGACGGAGACCACCAAGGTGCTCTCCACCGCCGACGGGGAGCTTTCGCTGGCCGGCATCAACACCGCCGTGGTCGCCTACGGCGGGGAGAGCGTGCCCGTGGCCGACGCAGTCAAGACCGCCGCGCCCGACATTCTTGTGGTGACGCTGGGCGAAAACGGTGCCGCCTTCATGGGCCAGGATTATTTCGTCTCCGAGTACACCGCCCTTCTCAAGAGCCTCAAAACGGCGGCGCCCAACGCCGTCATCATCTGCAACTCCATTCTGCCGGTGTCCAAGGCCTACGCCGCTAACAACTCCATGAACGCGGACACCATCCGTCAGGCCAACAACTGGATCCAGCAGGCCGCCTCCGACAACGGCTGCAAGTATGCCGACTCCTTCACCGCCCTGTGCGGCGACGACGGCTATCTGATGGCAAATTACGACAGCGGCGACGGGCTGAAGCCCAACTCCAACGGCCTGAACGCCATGCTGTCCTATCTCCGCACCCACGCGGCGCAGTAAAACGACCCGCGCCGGATATTATCAAAAAATCGCTGTGAACGACATGTTCACGGCGATTTTTTTGCGGTGGTTCCCGGCGGCCATATGGCTTTCCACCTCATCAGTCGGCTTGCGCCGACAGCTTCCCCTCAAGGGGAAGCCGGGGCGTCGGGATCACTGAGATGCCTTCCCCATGAGGGGAAGGTGTCGCGGTCTTCCGCGACGAATGAGGTGTTTTGCCAGTGATTTCAGCACCCTGTCCGGGGGGGGGCCACCTCATCGGTCGGCTTGCGCCGACAGCTTCCCCTCAAGGGGAAGCCGGGGCGGCGGGATCACTAAGGGCCTTCCCCTTGAGGGGAAGGTGGCGCGGCTTGCCGCGACGAATGAGGTGTAGTTCCCGGTAACCATGTGGCTTTCCACCTCATCAGTCGGCTTGCGCCGACAGCTTCCCCTCAAGGGGAAGCCATGGCGTCAGTGGGACGCCGCACTGGCCGGGTTATCTTATTATGCCCTTGATGAATTTTGCCCGCTCCACCTTTTCGGGGACGAGGGTATAGCACGCGCAGAGCTTCTCCGCAGCCTCGGCGGCCGCGGCCTCGCCGCCGGCGTGGACTGTGGCCAGGCTCTCGCCCTTTTCCACATAGTCGCCCACCTTTTTGTGCAGCTCCAGCCCCACGGAGAGGTCGATGACGCTCTCCTTGGTCACTCTGCCGCCGCCCAGTCCCATGGACACCAGCCCCACGCCGTCGGCCTGGATGTGGCTGACATAGCCCGCGCCGCCGCTGACGCATTCCAGCCGCACGGGGGCGGCGGGCAGCATGGAGGTATCGAACACGGCCCGCCTGTCGCCGCACTGGCCCTCCACCAGCTGGGCCAGCTTCTCCAGCGCGCTGCCGTCGGCGATATGCGCCTCCAGCATTTTGCGGGCCGCGGCGTCGTCCGTGGCGATGCCCGCCTCGGTGAGAATGCAGGAACCCAGCGTCAGGCACAGCTCCAGCACGTCGCCCTGCTCCTCGCCCTTCAGCACGCGGATGGCCTCCTTCACCTCGAGGGCGTTGCCCACCGCAAAGCCCAGAGGCTCGTCCATGTCGGTTATCACCGCCACGGTCTTTCTGCCCGCCAGCTTGCCCACCGAGACCAGCTCCGACGCCAAGACCCTGGACTGCTCCTCCGTCTTCATGAAAGAGCCGGAGCCCGTCTTAACGTCCAGCACTATGACGTCCGCGCCCGCCGCCAGCTTTTTGGACATGATGGAGCTGACGATCAGCGGGATGCTGGGCACCGTGCCGGTGACGTCCCGCAGGGCGTAGAGCTTCTTGTCGGCGGGATCGATCTCCGCGGTCTGCCCGGTGATGGCAATGCCGATGGAGTTCACGTTGTCGATAAACTTTTCCTCGGAAATGGACGTGGAGTAGCCGGGGAAGCTCTCCAGCTTGTCGATGGTACCGCCGGTGTGGCCCAGGCCCCTGCCGGACATCTTGGCGATCTTCACGCCGCAGGACGCCACCATGGGGCACAGCACCAGCGAGGTCTTGTCCCCCACGCCGCCGGTGGAGTGCTTGTCGGCCTTCACGCCGCGGATGCCCGAAAGGTCTATGGTCTCGCCGGAGCGCATCATGGCCATGGTGAGCTCCAGCGTCTCGTTTCTGTCCATGCCCCGGAGCAGGATGGCCATGCACATGGCCGACATCTGGTAGTCGGGTATCGCGCCCTTCACATAGCCGTCTATCATAAAGTCTATCTCTTCCGGCGACAGAGCGCCGCCGTCGCGTTTTTTCGCAATAAGCTCGGTCATCATCATAATTCTGCGCCTCCGCATCATTTGTTTACATAATACGCAGTATAGCATATCCGCCGAAAAAATCCAGTACTATTTGCGCCGGGGCGCGCCGGGAAAGACCAGATACTCCCGGCCGTTTATGCGCCGCAATATGTCCCGGGGCGGCCGGGCCGCGTCCGCCGGTATGGCGGTGAGCGTCCGCGTCCCGTCGAAGGCCGTGAGGACGCCCTCCGGCGTGGAAAACCACAGCAGGCCCTCCGTTTCCGGCGGGACCGCAGAAGGCGCTGAAGGCGCGGGAGGCGGCGTCTCCGGCGGCGGACATGCGGGGGCGCGCGCCCGGCCCCGGGGCGCGGCATATTCGATCTTCTCCGGAAAGCCTCTAATATCCGCGGCGCTGAGCCGCCGCGTGAGCCGCAGAGCCCCGGCCGCCGGGGCCATGACGCCCAGATAGCCCTCCCGGCCGCCGCCGAATACCGACAGCCGCACTATACCCTCCCGCCCCGGCAGCTCCGCCGTGAAAACGGTCATCAGGCCCTCGCCGTGCACCTCCAGCGTCCCGGCCGCGGCGCCGTCCATGTATATCGGATACTCGCCCATCTCCATCGCCTCCAAAAAAACGCTCCGCTCAAGTGTATGAGCGGAGCGTTGGGAAATATGCGGACTTTTTACGCCACGGTGGAGGTACCGCGCACCATCACGGTGACGGCGTCGGCGGCGGTGACAGCCGCGCCCTCCGAGACGGTCATGTACAGGTGGTTGGTCTGCAGCGCCGCGCCCGCGGCCGCGGCCGTACCGGCGGTGACGTCGGTGACGATGCCGGCGCTGACGGTCTTGGCGGAGCCGGAAACCAGCAGCAGTTCGCTTCCCGCGGAGCAGGTCAGCTTCTGGCCCTTGGTCATGGTGACCGTGGCAAAGCCGCCGCCCTTTTCCGACACGGCGGAGGCGAAGCTGTTCTGCAGCGCCTGGACCTTGGCGTCCAGCTGGGTGGAAAACTTGGACTGCAGCGAGGGCGTCAGCGTCTGGTTGATATAGCTCATGGACACCAGCGGATCGGACGCGGAGCCGTAGTTGTTCACGGCCAGCACCGTCACGCCGGCCAGAACAATCACCACCGCCGCGATGATGAGTATCATGCGAATCTGCTTTTTTCTCATATCTTATGTACCTTTCGTTTCCTATGTATCTCCCGGCCCGGCGGGCCGGGAGCGTTATCTGCGGCCGGGGGTGCCCGGCTTCACAGGTCAATCAAGTCCGAAGCTGACTGCGATAGCGTTATCGACCTTGTTCATCGTGCCCTCGTCGAGACTGCCCATTTTTTCCCGCAGGCGGGATTTGTCCAGCGTGCGTATCTGCTCCAGCAGTATCACGCTGTCCCGGCTGAGCCCGACGCTCTGGGCGGACAGCTCGATGTGGGTGGGCAGCCGCGCCTTGCCGACCTGGCTGGTTATGGCCGCCGCGATCACCGTCGGGCTGTGCTTGTTTCCGGTATCGTTCTGCACTATCAGCACCGGACGCATGCCGCCCTGCTCGCTCCCGATAACGGGGCTGAGGTCGGCATAGTAGATGTCTCCTCGTTTTACCATGCTCAATTTTCTCACACTCCGGAAGATAGTCGCCCGCTACATAATATGTAGGGTACTAAAACCATTCTCCCTCGGCGTGGGCAAATTTATACATGTACCGCCGAAAAACCCTTGCCTGACGCGGCGAAAAAATTTCAGTCCTTGTAAATTCTGGGGACGCGCTTGGAAACGCTGCACAGAAATTCGTAGGATATGGTGCCCGCCGCCGCGGCCAGCGCGTTCACGTCCGCGTGGGGCCCGAACACCTCCACCTCGCTGCCCACGTTCACCTTCGGCAGATCGGTGAGGTCGATCATGCACATGTCCATGCAGATGCTGCCCCGCTGGGGCGCGAAGCCGGAGGGCGTCCAGAACGAGCACTTGTTGGAAACCGTCCTGAACAGTCCGTCGGCGTAGCCGATGCCCACCACTCCCATGCGGGTGGCGCGCTCCGTGCGGAATTTTCTGCCGTAGCTGACGTATGTGCCCGGATCGTAGATCTTTATGGTGCTCACGGTGGTGACAAGGCGCATGGCTGGCTTCAGTCCCAGCCGGCCGGTCTCGTCGCCGTAGCCGTAGAGCGTGAGCCCCGGGCGCACCATGTCCAGCGCCATCTGGGGATAGTTTACCACAGCTCCCGAATTCGCGCAATGGCGAATCTCAAAGCGCACGCCCGCCGCGCCGCACGCGTCTGTCACCCGGCAGAAAAGGTCGAACTGCCCGAGAGTGTACTCCCGGTTGTCCTCGCCCGGCTCGTCGGACACGGCGAAGTGGGTGAAGATCCCCTCCGGGTACAGTCCCGGCAGGCGGCAGGAGCGCACCACGGAGGACACGCCCTCGTCAAAATGCGCGCCGGAGCACATGAAGCCCAGCCGGGACATGCCGGTATCCAGCTTGATGTGCACCTTCAGCGTCCTGCCCAGGGCCACGGCCTGTCTGGAATACTCCTCGGCCTTGGCCTCGCAGGTAACCGCCTGGGTTATGTTGTGGTCTATCAGCTCGCCGGTGTACGCCGCCGGAGTGTGGCCCAGAATGAGGATGGGCATGGTCACGCCGCCCCGGCGCAGCTCCATCGCCTCGTCCAGGCAGGACACGGCCAGATAGTCCGCGCCCGCCCGCTCCAGCCGGTGGGCCACCTGGGGCGCGCCGTGGCCGTATGCGTCGGCCTTCACCACGCCAAGATACCGGCAGCCCGCCGGGATATTGGCTCTCACCGCGCGATAGTTGTGCTCGATATTGTCAAGGCTTATCTCAGCCCATGTACGCTTTTCCATTTCGCTCATGTCCAAAACGCCTTCTTATGTTTGATTTTATCGGAACACAGGGATTATATCACAGCGCGGGGAAAAATTGAATACCGTCACCCGGAGCAGGTGAAATTTTCAATGCCGCAGAACACGGTCACGGTCTCCCCGCTGCATATCTCCGCCCTGCGGGGCGCCATGCCGCCGTCGAACCAGACCGTCACCGTTTCCCCGTCGTCCGGTGTGATCTGGGCGACCGTGTATTCTCCCTCCCGCCATGCGGAATCGATATGCCCGCTCTTCATGGCCTCAGTCAGCGCCGGCAGGGCCGATATCGGCGTGAGCCCGCCGGGCAGCGGCCCCGTGTCCAGCTCCGCGCCGTCGTAGCTCAAAACCCCCGCGCCGTCCTTCACCCGGGCGGATATGCCCGCGATAATATCCGGCTTCACGACCTCGATGCACGCTTCCCCCCCGCTCTCGGAATACCGGAGCGTGTACTCCTCCGTCTTGTCGGGATATTCCGCCCGCTCCTCGGCAGTAAAGGAGATCTGTCCGGACGCCGAGAGCCTCTGGCGGAAATCCTCCGCCGCCGCCCGCTCCGCTCCGCCGCCGCAGGCGGAGAGCAGGGCGAGACTTATCATCAGTGCGAACGCCGCCGTTCGCCTCATGGCCGCCTCCCTCTATTTCACCAGATTTTTCATTACCTCCGGTATCGCTTCTATAATATCGCCGGGAAGCATGGAATATTCCCCCAGTCTCGCCGCGCACAGGTCGCCGGCCGCGCCGTGGATGTACACGCCCGCCGTCACGGCCTTTTTCACCGGCAGCTGGCCCAGCAGCCCGCCGATGATGCCGGAGAGCACGTCGCCGCTGCCGCCGGTGGCCATGCCGGGGTTGCCCAGCCGGGACACCGCCGTCTCCCCGTCGGGAAAGGCCACGGCTGTCTCCGGCCCCTTGAGGACGGTTATGCAGCCGTGCCTGGCGGCGAACGCCGCGGCGTCCGCCGCGGGATTGCCCGTCACCGTGCCGCCCATGCGCCGGAATTCCCCCTCGTGGGGCGTGACCACCACGGTGCCGGCGGCGCAGGAGAGCATATCCATGTCCTCCGCCACCGCGGACAGCGCGTCCGCGTCCAGCAGCAGCTTGCCCCGGCGGGAGAGCACCACCCGGCGGACGAACTCCGTCTGCTCCCCGCCCCGGCCCAGACCAGGCCCCAGCACGCAGGCGTCGCATCTGGCCAGCTTGTCCGCCAGCGCGGGCAGCGCCGCCATGGATATGCGCCCGTCGGCGTCGGCGGGGAGCGGAAAGGGCATGGCCTCGTCCAGCTTCACGGCCGTGACTTCGTATATTGGCGCGGGCACCCCCACGTACACCAGCCCCGCCCCGGCGCGCAGCGCGGCCCGGGCGCACATGGCCGGCGCGCCGGTATAGCCCGCGCAGCCGCCCAGAATGAGCAGTCTGCCGTAATCGCCCTTGTGGGTGTCCCGCTCCCGTTTGGGCAGCGCGGCGTCCCGCGCCTCCAGCAGGCGGGCGTTTTTCATGTCAATATCCACAATCTTTCCTCCGGGCATTCCCGTTCAAATTTCGTATATTATATAATCATGCTCCGGTTAAGTCAATTTGGTGTTGCCAAAGGCGGAAAAAAGTGTTATAAATTTAATGTCAAATGCTTTGAACGGGAAGATAGCGCCCAATTGCCGCGAAAGAGAATGAGAGCCGCCGGCTGAAAGCTCTCTGCGGGAAGGCCGCCTTGTTCGCCCGGGAGCACCGGCCAATCACCGGCGGAGCCGTCCGTTATCCGGCGAGAGCGTGACCCGCGTGCCCGCGGGTCAAAACCGGGTGGTACCGCGGAAGCATGTCTTTCGTCCCTGTATTGGGGACGGGGGACTTATTTTTTTACCCCGGCGCGCCTGAATCACGGCAAAAACAACATAACATACAGGAAGGAAGCCGAACATGAAAGAACTGATGCAGAAGCTGCGGGAGACCGCCACGGAAGCCATCAGGAACGCCGAGGATATCGACGCTCTTGAGGCGCTGAGAGTGAAGTACCTCGGCAAGAAGGGTGAGCTCACCGGCATACTGAAGCAAATGGGCAGACTCTCCGCGGAGGAGCGCCCCGCCATGGGCCAGCTGGCCAACGAGCTGCGCGCCGAGATCGAGGAGGACCTGGAGGAGCGCCGGGCGGCGCTGGCCGAAAAGGTGCTGGACATGAAGCTGGACGCCGAGACCCTGGACGTGACCATCCCCGGCACCAGAGTGGACATCGGCCACAAGCACCCCATGTGCAACGTCCTCGACCAGATAAAGGACATCTTTATCGGCATGGGCTTCGAGATCCTCGACGGCCCGGAGATAGAGCTTTCCGAATACAACTTCACCAAGCTGAACACCCCGGAGAACCACCCCGCCCGCGAGTGGACGGACACCTTCTATATCACCGAGGACAGCGGCGTGTGCCTGCGCACCCAGACCTCCCCCATGCAGATACGCGCCATGGAGACCCATCCCCTGCCCATACGCATGCTCTCCCCCGGCCGCGTCTACCGCAAGGATGAGGTGGACGCCACCCACTCCCCCATGTTCCACCAGATCGAGGGCATGGTCATCGACAAGGGCATCACCATGGGCGACCTGAAGGCCACCCTGAATCTCGTCGTGCAGCAGATATACGGCGAGGGCACCGTCACCCGCTTCCGCCCCCACCACTTCCCCTTCACCGAGCCCTCCTGCGAGCTGGACATCCGCTGCCACAAGTGCGGCGGCGTGGGCTGCCCCACCTGCAAGGGCGAGGGCTGGATAGAGCTGCTGGGCGCCGGCATGGTGCACCCCAAGGTGCTGCGCAACTGCGGCATCGACCCGGACGTGTACTCCGGCTGGGCCTTCGGCATGGGTCTGGAGCGGCTGGCTCTGGGCGAATACAAGATAAACGACCTGCGGCTGATATTCGAAAACGATACCAGGCTGCTGGAACAGTTCTGAGAAAGGGGGACGTGAACAATGCTGCTTTCAAGAAAATGGCTCAACGAGTTCGTTGAGGTGGACGCCAGCGACCGCGACTTTGCGGAGGCCATGACCCTGTCCGGCTCCAAGCAGGAGGCCACCGAGGACCTGGGCGCCGAGATACAGAACGTCGTGGTGGGCAAGATCCTCTCCATCGAAAAGCACCCGGATTCCAACCACATGTTCGTCACCCTTATCGACGTGGGCGCGGCCTCTCCCCTGCAGATCGTCACCGGCGCGTGGAACATCCACGTGGGCGACCTTGTGCCCGTGGCCAAGCCCGGCTCCCTGCTGCCCGGCGGCAAGCGCATCG
>Ga0183095_11407_pt1 | contig 18752 bp, 20 predicted proteins | sample BioMet4_FD_130346 | JGI IMG/M metagenome (GOLD analysis project Ga0183095, IMG submission 130346) | Microbial communities from bioreactor (seeded with sewage sludge) at LBNL, California, USA - Biofuel metagenome 4 (v2) (version 3) | ecosystem: Engineered > Bioreactor > Anaerobic > Unclassified ...
GCCGTGGTCGATGGGGCTCAGGTCGAAGTAGCCGGCTTCGTCGCCGGTGCGGGTCGTCGGGCGGCCCTCGGCGTCCGTCTCGAATAGGAAAAACTCGCACTCGGGGCCGACGTTGAAGGTGTAGCCCAGCTTCGCCGCGCGCGCGAGCGTCCGGCGGAGAATATGGCGCGGGTCGCCCTCGAACGGCGTGCCGTCGGGGTTATAGACGTCGCAGATGAGCCGCGCCACGCGGCTGTTCTGCGGCCGCCACGGCAGGATGGAGAAGGTGCTGGGGTCGGGATAGAGGTACTGGTCCGACTCGTGGATGCGCGTGAAGCCCTCGATGGAGCTGCCGTCGATCATGATTTGGTTGTCAAGCGCCTTCTCGAGCTGAGAGGCGGTGATCGCCACGTTTTTCAGCTGGCCGAAAATGTCGGTGAACTGCATTCGGATGAATTCCACATCCTCGTTTTTGACCATTTGGATGATGTCGCTTTTTGTCAGCTTTGCCATAAAATGCCGCTCCTTCCGATGTCCTGAAATAAAAAAGCGGGCAAGGAAGTCCAGATCGGACGTCCTTGCCCCATGAATGATTCAATTATACACGAATCCCGCGGTCTGTCAAGAACAGAATGAAAATTGTGGCGTATTCCGGCGGATTATGCTATACTGAGCCTGTATATACAGGGGCGGGAGGCGTTCTCATGCGCAAGACGAAACTGACCGACGAATATCTGTCCGATCTCTGCATGCAGCTGAGCCTGCTGATCGGCGCGGGTGTCGCGCCGCAGGACGCGCTGGACGTCCTGCGCGGCGAGGAGAGGGACGGCGGCTGCGCCGCGATCCTCGAAAGCGCGGGCGGAGCGATGGCCGGCGGGTCGCAGCTTCACGAGGCGCTGCGGGGTACCGGCGCGTTCCCGCGCTACCTGACGGACCTGACGGAGCTCGGCGAGAGAACGGGCAACCTCGAGCCCGTGCTCCGTTCGCTCGCCGGGCATTACGGACGCCAGGCCGAGCTCGCCGAGGGCGTGCGCGGCGCGGTCGCGTATCCGGCGGCGCTGCTGGCGATGATGCTGGCCGTGACGATCGTGCTGCTCGTCAAGGTGCTGCCGGTCTTTCGGAGCGTCTACGCCCAGCTCGGCGTGGCCATGTCCGGCCCGGCGGCGGTGTTCCTGCGCTGGGGCCTCGCGCTGCGGCGCACCTGGCCGGTGATCCCGGCGGCGCTCGCGGTGATCGCGGCGACGCTCTGGCTCGCCGCGCGCGCGAAGAAGAAGCGCACCGGCTCCCGCTGGGCCTTCCTGCCCGCCTCCCTGCGGCGCAAGACCGGCGCCGAGCGGTTCGCCTCCGCGATGGCGATGGCGCTGCGCAGCGGTTTCGACACCGACGCGGCCATGGAGATGGCCGAGCGCCTCTGCGCCGACGGCGAGACCGAGCAGACCATCCGCGCCGCCCGGGAAAAGACCGCCGCGGGCGCGTCCTTCTCCGGGGCGATGGAGGAGACGGGCCTGTTCACGCCGACGGCCTGCCGCCTGATGGCGGTCGGCGTGCGCACCGGCGGGCTGGACGCGGCGCTCGAGGAGATCGCCGCGCGGCCGGGCCGCCAGGTGGACGACGGGATGGACGCCTGGATCTCGCGCATCGAGCCGACGCTGGTGATCGTGCTCTGCGCGCTGATCGGGCTGATCCTGCTCTCCGTGATGCTGCCGCTGGCGGGGCTGCTCTCCGCCATGGGCTGACGGGGCCGCAGTATGGGAAAGAGAAGAAACGGCGTCTGGCGCCGGCTGCTGCCCGCCGCGCTGGCGCTCTGCGCGGCGCTGACGGCCTTCTGCCTCGGCGTGGGCCGGGCGGCCGGGAGCGACAGCGCGGAGGAAAAGCGCCTCGCCGAGGAGAGCGTCCGGCGCGCGGCCGTGAGCTGCTACGCCATCGAGGGCTTTTATCCCGACAGTTATGAATATCTCCGGGACAATTACCATGTCCGCGTGGACGAGTCGAAGTACGTCGTGGAGTACAGCGCCTTCGCCTCCAATCTCATGCCGGACATCACGATTCTTGAGGTGGACCGGTGAGACACAGACATCTGATCGATACGGCGTTCGCCGTCGCGCTGTTCGGCGTGTTCGCGGCGCTGGCGCTGCTGGTGCTGCTCTCCGGCGCCGGCGCCTACCGCGGCATCGAGGCCGACACGTCCGCCCGTTTCACCGAGCGGACCTGCGCGAGCTACCTCGCGGAAAAGGTTCGCCGCTACGACGCCGCGGGGAGCGTGTCGGTCGGCCGCTTCGGCGGCTCCGACGCGCTGCTGCTGCGCGAGGAGATCGACGGCGTGCCCTATCAGACGGCGGTCTACTGCTGGCAGGGCAGGCTCATGGAGCTTTTCAGCGAGGAGGGCGAGGCTCTTCCGCCGGAGAGCGGCACGGAGCTCCTGGCGGCGGGCGGCCTGCAGGTCTCGGAGGAGGGGAACCTCCTGCGCATCGTCTGCGCGGGCCCGGACGGGACGACCGCCCGCGTGTCGCTGTACCTCCGCGCCGGAGAGGAGGCTGACGCGCCGTGAGAAACCGGAGAACGGGCACGGGCCTCTTTTTGACGGAGCTGCTGGCGGCCGTGCTGATCTTTTCGCTGGCGGCGGGCGTGAGCATGCGCATTTTCGCCTTCGCGCGCGCCCGCGCGGACGACAGCCGCGACCTGAGCGGCGCCGTGCTCGCGGCGGAATCCGCCGCAGAGGAGTGGAAGGCCGGCGGCGGAACGCTGCCGACGGTCTATTACGACAAGTCCTGGCAGCCCTGCGCGGCTGAGAAGGCGTCGTTCACCCTCACCATGACCGAGGGGGACGACCATACGGCGCGCTTCGAGATCGCGGGCGGCGGCAGAACGGTCTACGCCCTGACGGCGCGGCGGACGGGAGGCGGCTCGTGATGCGGAAGACGGCAAGACACGGCTTCGGCGCCGGTATTACGAGCGTCGTCATGCTCTTCGCGGTTCTCTGCCTGACGCTGCTCGCCGTGCTCTCGCTGACGACGGCCAATCAGGAATGGGAGCTCGCGAACCGCAGCGCGGACGCCGTGACGGCCTATTACGCGGCGGACAGCCGCGCCTCGGCGGTCTGCGACGCCGTGCAGACGGCGGACGTGCGGGACGGGGACGTCGTGCAGGACGTGACGGTCAGCGTCTCGGCGGACGGGTCGGAGCTTTCCTACAGCGTCCCCATCGACGAAAAGCAGGCGCTGCAGGTGCGCCTTGCGCGCAGCGGCGGCGGCTGGCGCGTCGCGGCCTGGCAGGCCGCGGACGCCGGAACATGGTCGGCCGACCAGAGCCTCGACGTCTGGTCCGGGTCGGAGGAGGAGATACCGAAATGATGGAGCTGAATGAAATTCTCTCGCAGGCCGTCACGCGCGGCGCGGCCGACATTTTCCTGATCGCGGGCAGCCCGGTGGCCTACCGCGTCGGACGGGAGATCAGCCGCGCGGACGCGGATTTCCTGCGCCCGAACGCGACAGAGGAGCTGATCGGGGAGATCTACCGCCTCGCGGATCGGGCGGAGGAGCGGCTGCTCCAGAGCGGCGACGACGACTTCTCCTTCTCGGTGGCGGGCCTGTCCCGCTTCCGCGTGAGCACCTACCGCCAGCGCGGCTCGCTGGCCGCGGTCATCCGAGTGATTCGCTTCGGCATCCCGGACGCCCGCGCGCTCGGCATCCCCGAGGCCGCGCTCCGCGCCGCCGACAGCCAGAAGGGCATGGTGCTCGTCACCGGCCCGGCGGGCAGCGGCAAGTCCACCACGCAGGCCTGCATGATCGACCGCATCAACGCCTCGCGCGCCTGCCACATCATCACGCTGGAGGAGCCGATCGAATTTCTGCATTCCAACAAGCGCGGCATCGTCAGCCAGCGCGAGGTGGAGCAGGACTCGCGCAACTACATGACGGCGCTGCGCGCCTGCCTGCGCCAGGCGCCGGACGTCATCCTGGTGGGCGAGATGCGCGACAGCGAGACCATCGCCACGGCCATGACGGCCGCGGAGACGGGCCACCTCGTCATCTCCACGCTGCACACGGTCGGCGCGGCCAACACGATCGACCGCATCATCGACTCCTTCCCGGCCGCGCAGCAGCAGCAGATCCGCGTCCAGCTCGCGATGACGCTCAACTGCGTCGTCTCTCAGCAGCTCGTGCCCGCGAAGGACGGCGCGCTCGCGCTGGCCGTGGAGATCATGTACCTCAACAACGCCATCCGCACGCTCATCCGCGACTCGAAGATCCATCAGATCGACGGCGTGATCGCCTCGTCGTCGGCCGAGGGCATGGTCGGCATGGACGCGAGCCTGCTTGAGCTGGTTCGTTCCGGCCGCGTCGAGGCCGCCTCGGCGCTGAACTGCGCGCAAAACCCCGAGCAGATGCGCGCGAGACTGAATCTGCGGTGAAATGTTGCACGAAAATAATGATTTAGAAAATTTATTTTGAATTTGTAACAAAATTGCAACCGCCTGTGCTATAATGAAAGCGGAAACGTGCAGAGGGGGGATCACCCGTGAGAGAATGGAAGAGAGCCGGCGCGCTGCTGCTGAGCATGGCGCTGCTCGCCGCCGCGCTGTGCGGCTGCGCCGCGCGGCAGACGCCCGAAAAGGCCGGAGAGATCGATCTGACGGCCGAGCTGGCGGCGGCGGAGCTGGTTCCGCTCGCCGGGACTGCCGCGGTGGCGACCACGCTGATGCCCGTCGCCTCGGGGACGGACGTGCGGACAAACGACAAGGCGGCCGTCGACGCGTCCAATCCGAAGGACGGTTACGTGATGGTGAAATGGCTTGAGGGCGATTCGGCCAAGCTGAAGGTGATCGTGACGGGCCCGAGCGGCAGCAAATACACCTACAATCTCAGCGCCAAAGGAAATTACGAGGTGTTCCCGCTGTCGGACGGCAGCGGTGCCTATCAGATCGGCATTTACAAGAACGTGTCCGGCACGCGCTACTCGGTGGCGTTCACCACCTCCGTGACCGCGCAGCTCAGGGATGAGTTCTCGCCGTTCCTGCTGCCGAACCAGTACGTCAACTACAAGGCCGACAGCCAGGTGGTGAAGAAGGCGGCCGAGCTGACGAAATTCTGCAAGGACGATCTGGCCTCCATCAAGGCCGTCTACAATTATGTGATTTCCAATTTCACCTACGACAAGCAGCGCGCCGCGACGGTGCAGAGCGGCTACCTGCCGGATCTCGACGCGGTGCTCGCCGCGAAGAAGGGCATCTGCTTCGACTACGCGGCGGTGATGACCGCGATGCTCCGCAGTCAGGGCATCCCCTGCAAGCTGGTCGTCGGGTATTCCGGCAGCGTCTATCACTCCTGGATCAACGCTTACACGAAGGAAAAGGGCTGGATCACGAACGCGATCTACTTCGACGGGACGCAGTGGAAGCTGATGGACCCGACGTTCGCCTCGACCGGAAAATCCAGCTCCGCCATCATGAAGTACATCGGAAACGGCGGTAACTACACGGCGAAATACCTCTACTGAAGATGAAAAAAACCTCCGGGGCGTGAGCCCCGGAGGTTTTTTGCGTCAAAATTCCGGATCGAGCGGCAGAACCTTGTAGCGCAGCGAGACGTCCGTCTTCGGAAACTTGCGGTGGAAGTTGCGCAGGATGCGCTGGAGCACCATGTCGCCGTTTTCAAAGTTGGACGAGGGCAGCATCAGCAGATACTGCGAGACGCTGTAGCGCGAGAAGACGTCGCCGCGCCGCAGGGAGGCCGAGATGATCTCGCGCAGATGATCCATGTTGAGATTCAGCGGCTTCTGCCCGAGCTGCTCGCCGGAGGGGTCCGCGAGCGTGATGAGCGCGATCTGGATGACCTGGCCGTTGCGCGCGCAGGAGCGGGCGTTGAGCTTGTAGATGTCCTTGAAAAACTCGTATTCGCAGTAGAACGCGCCGGGCGTGCGGACGGTCTCGGCGAGCTCCTGCTTGATGACGTTCAGGTCGGTCTCGAGACGGTTGCTCGTCTTGGCGATCTCGCGGTAGAGGCTGGTGAGCTCGGGGGAGGGCGTGACGCCGAACTGGTTGAAGAAGAGATCGGTCACGTATTCGTAGTGCTGCAGGGCGGCCTGCTGCTGGCCGGTCTCGGCCAGCGCGCGGATCAGCGACTGGTGCAGCGGCTCGTCGTAGGGGTCGATGACGACGGCCTTTTCGCAGATGGCGATGATCTCGCCGCTGCGGCTGTCGGCCTCGAGCAGGGAGATCGCCTCGCGCACGGCCTTGAGATACTGCGCGTGATAGTACGTGCTGATGGGCACGACCCACGGCTCGAGCGCGGACTTGGGCAGAAAGTCGCCCTTGTAGAGCGAGATCGCGCCGAGCAGGGCGTTGAGGCGGGCGTCGTCGTCCGCGGCGGCGGCCGCGGCGCGCAGGAACTCGTCGAACTCGTCCGCGTCGGTTTTCATGGGAATGGCGGTGTTCCAGGCGTAAGTGCCGCGGCGGCTGACCAGCAGCTCCTTGCCGCCCGAGAAACCGAGCTCCGCGACCGCGGCTCTCGCGCGGTGGAGGAGCGTTTTGAGCGTGTTGGCCGGGTTGGCGACGTCGTCGTCCGGCCAGAGCAGCTCGATCAGATCGTTTTGGGAGACCTCCCGGTCGCGGAAGGTGACGAGGTACTCAAGCAGAATCCAGACTTTTTTGGAACGATTGCTCTGGTCGTTCACCGAGCATCCGTTCGCGGAGAGGGAGAATTCGCCCAGCATGTTTGCGCGCAGGATTCCATCCTCCGGCATCGTTCTCCCTCCTTCCTGCGCCGGCGCGGCCGGCCGCTTTGGAATAATTATAGTATGGACTGGGAAAAAAATCAACCGAAATGCTGGAAAATCGCGGAAACAGCCGCAAAAAGCCAAAGATCGACAAAATATTACGGAAGAAAACCGAGGAACGAAGAGGGCGGATAAAGCAATTTTCGGGTATAAAAAAAGCAGCCCACAGGCTGTTTCAAACACTGTTTGTACCTCATTCCGGGATATTCGCGACGCTGTCCAGCACGAGCCGGGGCCGGTAGGGGTACTGCTTCATGGTCTCGCGCGACGTGACGCCGGTGAGCACCAGGATCGGGTCCAGGCCGCACTCGATGCCGGCGATGATGTCGGTGTCCATCCGGTCGCCGATGATCGCGGCCTCCTCGGAGTGCACGCCGAGCATCTGCAGGCCCGTGCGCATCATCAGCGGATTGGGCTTGCCCACGAAGTAGGCCTTGCGGCCCGTAGTCGCCTCGATCGGGGCCACCAGCGCCCGGCACGCCGGGACGATGCCGCTCTCCAGCGGGGCCGTCAGGTCGGTGTTCGTGCCGATCAGGCGCGCGCCGTTCCAGATGTGGCGCACCGCGCGGCAGATGCTGTCGTAGTTGTAGTTGCTCGTCTCGCCGATGATGACGTAATCCGGATCGACGTCGTTCATCGCCACGCCCGCGTCGTGCAGGGCGTTGTAGAGACCGCTCTCGCCGATCACGTAGGCGGTGCAGCCGGGCTTCTGCGCGCTGACGAACTTCGCGGTGGCCAGCGCGCTGGTGTAGAAGTGGCTCGCGTCCACGTCGAGTCCCATGCGCGAGAGCTTCTGCTGCAGCTCCTTCGGGCTCTTGCCCGAACCGTTGGTCAGGAACAGAAACTTCTTGTTTTCCCGGTAAAGCCAGTCGACGAACTCCTTCACGCCCGGCACCAGCCGGTTCCCGTGATAGATCACGCCGTCCATATCGCAGATGAAGCCTTTCTTTTCTCTCAGTTTTTCCATCTCATTCTCCTTTCTATCATTTCTTACAAATCAAGCATACAAAATTTGTGTAAAATTCGAAAGAGCTTTCCGGTTAAAGGAAAGTAAAATCGCCGCCCTCTCGGGCGGCGATGCGTTTTACTTCGGGAAGCGGACCGTGATGGCCGTGCCACGGCCGGGGGTGCTGTCCACCGCGATGGAGGCGCCGAGCAGGATCGCCGCGTGCTTGACGATGGAGAGGCCCAGGCCCGTGCCGCCGATCTCCTTGGAGTGGCTCTTGTCCACGCGGTAGAAGCGCTCGAAGATGCGGTCCTGGTGTTCCTTCGGGATGCCGATGCCGGTGTCGGCGACGGTCAGCGAGACGGCGTCCGGCCCGTCCGACACGGCGATGTCGACGCGGCCGCCGTCGCGGTTGTACTTGATGGCGTTGTCGGCCAGGTTGTAGACGATCTCCCCGACGAGGCGCGGCACGCCGGAGATCACGCCCTCGTCGCCCGTGACCGAGAGGGCGATCTTGCGCGCGTCGGCGCAGGTCGACAGCCGCTCCGCGGCCTCCTGCGCGGCGGCGAGCAGACTCACCGGCTCGCGCGGCAGGTCCTCCCCGGAGCTTTCGTCGAGGCGGGAGAGGCGGATGATGTCGTCCACCAGGACGATCAGCCGCTGCGCCTCGGTATAGATCTGACTGATGAACTGCGGCATGTCCTCCGGGCGGACGAGGCCGTTTTTCATGATCTCGGCGCAGCCGGAGATGGAGTGCAGCGGCGTTTTGAGCTCATGGGAGACGTTCGCGGTGAATTCCCGGCGCATCTCCTCGGCGCGGCTGCGCTCGGTCACGTCGAACAGCAGCAGCACGATGCCGCCGACCGCGCCGTTGTTCATGACGGGGTTGGCCGTCATCTGGTAGCTGCCGCCCGCGAGCTCGAGCACGGCCTCGCCGTGTTCGCCCTCGCGCGCCTTGTCCAGCAGCTCCTGGAGCGCCAGGCTGCGGTTGACGGTCAGGATGTCGCGGCCCGCGGCGTTTTCGCCCGCGCCGAACAGCCTCGCCGCGGCGCGGTTGATGCTGAGGATGGTGCCGGAGGTGTTGAGCAGGGTCAGACCCTCGCCCATGTTGTTCGTGACGACCGAGAACTCCTCCTGGCGCTGGCGGAGCTCGGCGAGCTGCACGTCGATCTGGCGGTGCTGGCGCTCGATGCGCGTGAGCAGGGGAGAGAGCTCCTCGTAGGTGTCGTTGGAGAGCGGCTCGTCGAGATTGAGCGTGTTGAGCGGCCGCACGATCTGCCGCGAGACGCGCGAGGCCAGCAGGCCGGACAGCGCGAGCGCCAGGATCAGCACGGCGGCGATGGGCTGGAGCATCAGCAGCAGGAACGAGAAGAGCGTGTACTGCGACGACGAGACGCGCACGACGGTGCCGTCCGGCAGGCGCTGGGCGCTGTAGAGCATCTTCTCCGTCAGCGTGGAGGAGAAGCGCGAGCTCTCGCCGTAGCCGGTGGCGAGCGCCTCTTTGACCTCCTCGCGGTTCGCGTGATTTTCCATCTTCGCGGGGTCGGCCTGCGTGTCGTAGAGCACGGTGCCGTCGGCGGCGATCCAGGTGACGCGGAAATCACCGGCCGAGAGATTTTTGAAATAGTCGGCGCCCATGCCGGCGACGCCCTGCGCGGCGAGCGCGCTCTGGTCGCGGAGCTGCGTCCGCTTCAGCTGGCCGAAATAGCTGTAGAGCACACCCATGATCAGGACGAGGCAGGAGAGCAGAACCGCGAGCGCCACGAGGAAGATGGCGCGGAAGATCCGTTTCGTCATTTCGGAACCTCCATGCGGTAGCCCACGCCGCGGACGGTCGCGATATATTCGCCGCACGGGCCGAGCTTCTGGCGCAGCGTTCGCATGTGGACGTCCACGGTGCGGGTCTCGCCGTCGAAGTCGTAGCCCCATACCTCGCCGAGCAGGCGGTCGCGGGTGAAAACCTGGCCGGGGCTCTCGAGCATGACGCGCAGCACCTCGAACTCCTTGAGCGTGAGCGTGACGCGCTCGCCGCAGGAGGTGACGACGTGCTCGTCGAGGTTCAACACGAGCCCGCCCGCGCGCAGCGCGCGCGGCTGCTGCTTCGGCGCGGCGCGGCGAAGCACGGCCTTGACCCGGGAGACCATCTCCATCATGCCGAAGGGCTTGGCAAGGTAGTCGTCCGCGCCGAGGTCGAGGCCGGTCACCTTGTCGTACTCGCTGCCCTTGGCCGAGGCCATGATGACGGGAATGTCGGCCGTGGCGGGATCGGCGCGGAGGCGGCGCAGGATCTCGATGCCGTCGTCCTCGCCGGGGAGCATGATGTCGAGCATCATGAGCTCCGGCCGCTGCTTTTTCATCGCCTCGAAGAAGGCCGCGCCGTCCGGCACGCCCTCAGCCTCGAAGCCGGTCGAGCGGAGCGTATAGACCATCATGTTGCGGATGCCCGCGTCGTCTTCCACCAAAAGAATCATGCCGGATCCTCCTCATGCCTGCCGGTGATCGAAAAGACCACCCACTCGGCGATATTGACCGCGTGGTCGCCGGTCCGCTCGAAATATTTTGCGATCATCAGCAGGTCGAGCGCGCACTCGCCCTTGTCGCTGCACCGCCCGAAGCGGGCGACCAGGTCGCATTTCACCTGGTTGAACAGGCCGTCCACCACGTCGTCGCAGGCGATGACCGCGCGGGCGGCGTCCACGTCGCGCCGGACGAAGGCGTCGATGCTGTCGGTCACCATTTTGATGACCGTGCGCGCCATGTCGCCGATATGGGGCGTCTCGTCGGAGGCGGAGACGCTGCCCATCGTGACGACCTCGGCGATGTCTGCGGACTGGTCGCCGATGCGCTCCATGTCGGTGATCATTTTCAGCGCGGAGGAGATCACGCGCAGATCGCGCGCCACGGGCTGCTGCTGGAGCAGCAGCTTGAGGCAGAAGGACTCGATCTCGCGCTCCTTCTGGTTGATCTCCGTCTCCAGCTCGGGGGCCTTTTTCGCGAGCTCCAGATCGTTCTCAAGCAGGGCCTTCGCGGCCATGGCGAGGATGCTCTCGCAGAGCGCGCCCATGTTGATGAGCTCGCGGTTGAGCATGGCGAGCTGCTCGTCAAAGCTCTTTCTCATCATCCGAACCTCCCCGTGATGTAATCCTCGGTCCGCTTGTCGCGCGGCATGGAGAACATCGTCTCCGTGTCGCCGTACTCCACGACCTCGCCGAGCAGGAAAAAGGCCGTATTGTCGGAAATGCGGACCGCCTGCTGCATATTGTGCGTTACAATAATAATAGTATAATTCTTTTTCAGCTCCGCCGCAAGATCCTCGATGCGGGCGGTGGAGATGGGGTCGAGCGCGCTGGTCGGCTCGTCCATCAGCAGCACCTCCGGCTCCACGGCCAGCGCCCGCGCGATGCACAGCCGCTGCTGCTGCCCGCCGGAGAGGCCGAGCGCGCTGGATTTGAGCCGGTCCCTGACCTCGTCCCAGATCGCGGCGGCGCGGAGGGACTGCTCCACCACGTCGTCGAGCTTCGCCCGGCCGCGGACGCCGTGCGTGCGCGGGCCGTAGGCGATGTTGTCGTAGATGCTCATGGGGAAGGGGTTCGGCTTCTGAAAGACCATGCCGACCCGCTTGCGCAGGAGGTTGACGTCCATGCCGTCGTAGACGTCCTCGCCGTCGAGCCTTACGGAGCCCTCGATGCGGCAGCCCTCGACGAGATCGTTCATCCGGTTGAGCGACTTGAGCAGCGTGGACTTGCCGCAGCCGGACGGCCCGATGAACGCCGTGACCTTCTTCTCCGGAATGTCCATATCGATGCCCTTGAGCGCCTGAAAGCTCCCGTACCAGAGCTTCAGATCGTGAATGGAAAATTTGGCGTCGTTCATACCGTTCCCCTCGAAACCTTTCCGGCCGCCCAGGCGGCCAGGGAGTTGATGCCCACGACGAGGACCAGGAGCACGACGCCCGTCGCGTAGGCGGCGCCCATGTGCAGTCCCTCGTTCCAGAGCGCGTACATGTGCACGGCCAGCGAGCGGCCGGAGGTGGTGAGCCCCGCGGTGCCCGAGGCGGTGCCGGAGGTGAAGATCAGCGCGGCGGTCTCACCGACGATGCGGCCGATGGCCAGGATCACGCCCGAGAGCACGCCCGGCGCCGCGGCGGGCAGCACGATGCGGAACACGGTCCGCAGCCGCCCCGCGCCGAGGCCGAAGCTGCCCTCGCGGTAGAGATCCGGCACGGCGAGCAGGGCCTCCTCCGTCGTGCGCAGGATGGTCGGCAGGACCATGATCGAGAGCGTCAGCACGCCCGCGAGCAGGCTGTAGCCGAGACCCATCGAGATATTGAACATCAGGTAGCCGAACAGGCCGTAGACAATCGAGGGAATGCCCGCGAGCGTCTCGGTGGTCAGGCGGACGGCCTTGACGAGGCGGCTGCCGCGCCTGGCGTATTCCGCGAGGTAGATCGCCGAAAAGACGCCCAGCGGGACGGCGAGCAGCAGCGAGAAGAACGTGAGCTTGACCGTGTTGAGAATCGCCGGGAGCATCGAGCAGTTTTCCGACGTGTATTCGCGCGCGAAAAGCCCGGCGTTCAGGTTGGGAATGCCCTTTACGAGGATAAAGACCAGAATGGAGAGCAGAATCAGCACGCTCAGCGCCGCGGCCGCCCACACGAGGCCGCGCAGGATCGCGGAGCCGGGATGGCGCGTCGTTTTCATGCGCCCGCCCCCTTCCGCTTGAGGCAGGAGAAGGCGAGATTGATGAGCAGGATGAACACGAACAGCACCACGCCCGTGGCGAAGAGCGCCTCGCGGTGGAGGTCGGTCGCGTAGCCCATCTCGATGACGATGTTGGCCGTGAGCGTCCGCACGCCGCGGAGAAGCCCGGACGGCATGGCCGTCTGGTTGCCCGCCACCATGATGACGGCCATCGTCTCGCCGACGGCCCGGCCCACGCCGAGGACGACGCCCGCGAGGATGCCCGACCGCGCGGCCGGGAGCACGGCGGTGAACACCGCGCGCTCGTGCGTCGCGCCGAGGGCCAGCGCGCCCTCGTAGTAGCTGTCGGGGACGGCGCGCAGCGCGGTCTCGGAGACGCTGACGACGGTCGGCAGGATCATGATGCCGAGCAGCACCGAGGCGGTCAGCAGGCTCTTGCCGCTGCCGCCGAACAGAAGCTGCCCGAGCGGCACGAGGGCCATCAGGCCGAAGAAGCCGTAGACGATCGAGGGAATGCCGGCCAGCAGGTCGATCGCCCGGCGGAGCGTCCTGTGGAGCCTCGCGGGGCAGAAGCGGGCGAGGAACACGGCGGTCAGCAGCCCGAGCGGCACGCCGACGAGGATCGCGCCGGCCGTGGCGTAGACGCTGCCGAGGATCATCGGCAGGATACCGTAGAGGTTGGCGTTCGGCTTCCATTTTTCGCCGAACAGGAAGCTGCCGACGCCGATTTTGCCCATGGCGGGGACGCCGCTGGAGAACAGGAACCAGCAGATCAGCGCCACGGCGAGGATGGACACGCAGGCGCAGAGCAGGAAAACGGCGCGCATGGCGCTCTCGCGGAATTTCTGACGTCTCATAAGTACCCCTTCCGGACGGCGAGGGCGCGGGAGAGGCGAACTCTCCCGCGCGCACCGCCTGCTGTTAACCGAGATCGCTCCAGTCGGTCGTCTCGCCGGTGAAGATCGAGCAGACCTGCTTGGAGGTGAGACCCGTGATCGGGTTGGCCTTGTTGACGATGACCGCGATGCCGTCGGTGGCGATGACCGTGGCGGTCAGGCCCGCCTGCTTTTCGCTGTCCTTCAGCTCGCGGGAGGCCATGCCGATGTCGCACAGACCCTGCGCGGCGGAGGTCATGCCGGTGGTGGAATCGCTGGTCTGGAGATCGACGGTCACGTTCGGGTTGACGGCGGCGTAGGCCTCCTTGAGCTTCTCCATGACGGGACTGACGGAGGAGGAGCCGGCCACGCTGACCTTGCCGGACGCCTTGCCGCCCTGGAACGCGGCGGCGTTGTCCTGACCGATATAGCCGTTGTCGGAGATGATCTTCTGGCCGTCGGCGCTCATGATGTAGTTGTAGAAGTCCTGCGCGGCGTCGCTGAGCTTGCCCTTGACCGCGATGTTGAACGGGCGGGAGATCTTGTAGGAGCCGGATTTGATGTTGTCCACGGTGGCGTCTGCGCCGTCGATCTGGACGGCCTTGACCGTATCGTCGAGCGAGCCGAGGGAAAGATAGCCGATGGCGGCCTTGTCGCCGGCCACGGTGGTCAGCATGACGGCGGTGGAGTTGGTGATCTCGGCCTGGTCGGTCGTGTTGTCGACCTTGTTGCCGGAGGCGTCCTTGGATTCGACGCCGAAGAGCTCGATGAACGCGCCGCGGGTGCCGGAGCCGTCCTCGCGGGAGACGACGGAGATGGCGCCCTTCATGGAGCCGGAGGCAGCGGCGGCGGTGGTCGTCGCGGCGTTTTCGGCGGCGGTGGTTTCGGCGGCGGCGGTGTCGGCGCCGGTCTTGCTGCCCGAGCAGCCGGCCAGACAGGCGCCCAGCAGCGCAAGCGAAAGAACGACAGCGAGAATCTTTTTCATTTTACTTACTCCTTTTGTTTTTTCAGACATCTTGTTTACACTTTTCATGATACCGGAGACGTGTAAAATGAAAAAGCGCGGGAAAATCAAATCCATGTAAAGCAGAAAGGGCAAAAAAGATCCGTGTAAAAGCGACGCTTTTACACGGATGAAGGGCGGAGTCAGGCCCGGCGCACGGCCCGCAGCTCGTTGAAGAGCGTGAAGCCGAGGATCAGCGCGCCGCCCGCGAGCTGGAGGGGCGTGACGGTCTCGTGCAGGACGGTGAGCGAGAGCAGCACGGCGGTCAGCGGGTCGAGATAGCTCAGGATGGCGGCCTCCTGCCCGGTGAGCGAGCGGAGGCTGACGAAATACAGGCAGTAGGCCAGCGCCGTGTGGACGAGCCCGAGCGCCAGCAGCAGCCCGACGCCGCCAGCCCCGGCCGCCGAGAGCGGCTTCGCGCCGGTCAGCAGCACATAAGGGAGCAGCACGATGAAGGCGGCGGCGAATTGGAAGAACGTCCGCTCGACGCCGCCGACGTTGTCGATCTTCTTGTTGAGCAGCACCACCGACGCGTAGAGCACCGCCGCGCCGAGGCCGAGCAGGATGCCCCGCAGGTCGCGCGGCCCGGCGGCCGCCGTGCCGGTGATGAGCACCAGCCCGGCCGTGGAGCCGAGGAAGCAGACGAGCTGCGCGGGGGTCAGTTTCTCGCGGAACAGCAGCGGGCAGGCCGCGGTCACGAGCACGGGGGCGAAATAGTAGCTGAGCGTGGCGAGGGTCACGGTGGTGTAGCGGTAGGCCTCAAAGAGCAGGATCCAGTTGAAGCCGATGAGGACGCCGGACAGGAACAGCAGCGGCAGCGCCCGGCCCGCGCGGCGGAACAGGCCCTTTTCCCCGCGGAGAACGAGACCGGCGCCGAGCGAAAGCGCGGCGATGCCCGCGCGGCAGAGCGCGATCTCGGCGGTGGGCAGGGCGATGCCCCGGACGAACAGACTGATGGTGCCGAAAATGACCATGGAAAGGGCCAGCGACATTCTTTCGCGCATGGAAGGACCTCCGCGGCGGACTCTGCGGCGCGCCGCAGGCCTCTATATTTTGTCACACGGCGGGGAAAAATGCAAGGGAAACGGAAAAAGACGCGGCGCGCCGCACATTTTCGGGCGCCGGCGTTCAAACCGTCTGGACAGCGGCCGGGGAATGTGCTAAACTTATACAGCAAAAACGCCCCGGAGGATCGCCGGGGCGAAGGTTCCGGCCGCCCGGCGGCCGGAAAAGCGTCTGATACGAATGGGGAAAAGATATGCATATTTCACAAAAAGCGCAGGACTGCGGACTGTCGCCGATTCGGAAATTCCATCCCTACGCGGTGGAGGCGGAGAAACAGGGCCGCAAGATCTACCATCTGAACATCGGTCAGCCGGACATCGAGACGCCGAAGGCCTATTTCGAGGCCGTGCGGCGCTTCGCCGACCCGGTCGTGGCCTACGCGCCCTCGCCCGGCATTCCGGAGCTGGTGGACGCCGTGCGCGGCTATTACAGCCGCAGGCTCGGCGTGGAGCTGGACGGCGGCGATATCCTCATCACCACCGGCGGCAGCGAGGCGCTGTCCATCCTGATGAACTGCATTCTCGACGAGGGCGACGAGGTCATCGTTCCGGAGCCCTACTATCCCAATTATTATACCTTTATCCGCGCCGCGGGCGGCGTGATCCGCCCGCTGACCACCACGCCGGACGAGGGCTACTTCTATGCCGACCGCGCGAAATTCGAGGCGCTGCTCCGGCCGAACACCCGCGCCCTTCTCGTGACGAACCCCGGCAATCCGACCGGAACCATCCTCCGGCCGGACGAGCTGCGCATGCTCGCGGCGTTCGCGCGCGACCACGGGATCTACCTCGTCTGCGACGAGGTCTACCGCGAGTTTCTCTATGACGGCGAGGGCGAGCTCATGTCCGTGCTGCAGAACGACGGCTTCGAGGACAACCTGGTCGTCATCGACTCCGTGTCCAAGCGCTTCTCGGCCTGCGGCGCGCGCATCGGCTCGCTGATCTCGCGCAACCGCGAGCTGATGAACGAGGCGCTGAAGTTCTGCCAGGCCAGGCTTTCGGTCGCCACGCTCGACCAGGTGGCCGCCGCCGCGCTCTACACCGTCCCCGACGATTACTTCACCGCGACGCGCGACGAATACCGCCGCCGCCGCGACACCGTCGTGCGCGCGCTCCGGAAGATTCCGGGCGTGGTGTGCGCGGAGCCGATGGGCGCGTTTTACCTGATGGCGGCCCTGCCGGTCGACGACGCGGACGAGTTCCAGAAATGGCTCCTGACCGAGTTCGAGGACCGCGGCGAGACCGTGATGTACGCCCCCGGCGCCAGCTTCTACGCGACGCCCGGCAAGGGACGCAACGAAATCCGCATCGCCTACGTCATCTGCGAGGAGGATCTCGCGCGCGCCGTCGAGCTGCTCGGCCTCGGCATCGCGGCCTACAACAGCCGGAAGAAATAAGGAAACGCGGGCGGCCCGGCCGCCCGCGTTTTTTCAGAGCACATTGTAATAGAGCGGCTTTTCCATCTCGGCGACATGCTCCACGCGGCAGATCAGCTCGGCGCAGCCGGCGGCGAACTCGGCGTCATCCCCGCACCGCGCGTACGCCAGCAGCGCGTGGAACGACGTGAGCACCTCGTCGCTCTCGTCGTGCTGCAGCACCACGCCCCAGAGGCCCTTGTGCCGCTCCCAGTCCCGCATGGCGGCCTCCACCTGACGGGCCGCGCCGGAAAAATCGTCCTGCCCCGCCAGCGTCAGCGCGGCGCCGAGCCGCGCGGCGGCCTCGCCGGTGTAGCGGCCCAGCAGCGCGGACGAGACGAAGCAGAACGCCAGAATGACAGCCAGGATCGCGACGCCGATATACAGATATTTCACGGCCGCGCCTCCTTCTTCACCGCGAGGTAGAGCTTCCCGCCCTTTGTGGCGGTGAGGACGAAAACGTCCTCCAGCCGGCAGCCGTAGGCTTTGAGCTGCCGGTCGAGCCAGGCCTGATCCCAGCCGCCGGCGGCCAGATGGCTCCTGAGGACGCGTCCGCCGCTGACGATCGTGAGGGGCAGCTGCACGTCGTCCACCTTGACGCCCGCGTCCATGGCGGAGGCGGGCTCGTGCTTCGGATAGAGGATCGTGCTGATTTTGCCGCCTGTCTCGAGGATCGCGTACTTGACCGTCGCGATGTCGAGGATGCCGTTTTCCCGCAGGTGCTGCTGCAGCTCGTCCACCGTGACGCGCGTTTTGCGCATGTTCTCCTGGTTGAGCACGCCGTCCTCCACCAGCATCGTGGGATTGCCGCAGAACAGCCGCCGCACCCGGATGAAGCGCAGCGAGAGCACCGCGAGGATCAGCTCGAGCGAGAGCACCGTCAGGATCGGGATGACGCCCGAGAGCAGGGGAATGCCGATATCCTGCATCGGCACGGCCGCCAGATTGGCGATCAGGATCGAGACGACGAACTCCGACGGCTCCAGCTCGCCGACCTGCCGCTTGCCCATCAGCCGCACCGACACGACCAGAATCAGATACAGCACCAGAGCCCGGATAAACGATACGAACATCTCCACACACCTCACGGCTAGGATTCCGTCGGACGCGCCAAAATATCCGCGCGGAACGGAGAATTTTTGTGAATGCGTGCTCTTGCAATTGCCCTGCGGATGGGGTATTGTATTAACAATTCGTACAACCGGCAAAAACGTTCGTCCGCGCAGGGCGGACAGATCTTCCGCCACGCGGAGAGAAAAGAGGGAATCCCGATGAACGCAGCAGAGATTTTCGGCGAGAACGTATTCAACGAGACGGTCATGCGGCAATGCCTGCCGAGCAAGGTGTTCGACGAGGTCATGCGCGTGTGCCGCAGCGGCGGGCAGCTCAGCTCGGCCTCGGCGGACGTGGTCGCCAACGCGATGAAGGACTGGGCGGTGTCGAAGGGCGCGACGCACTATACCCACTGGTTCCAGCCGCTCACCGGCATCACCGCCGAGAAGCACGACTCCTTCATCACGGTCCCGCAGGCCGGCCGGACGCTCCTCAAGCTGACCGGCAAGCAGCTCATCATGGGCGAGCCGGACGCGTCCTCGTTCCCCTCGGGAGGCCTTCGCTCGACGCACTACGCCCGCGGCTATACCGCCTGGGACATCACCTCGCCCGCCTTCGTCAAGGAGCAGGCCGCCGGCGTCATCCTCTGCATCCCCACGGTTTTCATCTCCTACACCGGCGAGGCGCTCGACAACAAGACGCCGCTTCTGCGCTCCATGCAGGCGCTGAGCGAGCAGGCGCTGCGCATCCTCCGCCTGTTCGGCAACACCGCCGCCACCAAGGTCATCCCCTCCGTCGGCGCGGAGCAGGAGTATTTCCTGATCGACCGCGAAAAGTATCTCCGCCGCCGCGATCTCATCTACACCGGCCGCACGCTGTTCGGCGCGAAGGCGCCGAAGGGCCAGGAGCTCGACGACCAGTACTTCGGCGTCATCCGCGAGCG
>Ga0183095_10981_pt2 | contig 18712 bp, 17 predicted proteins | sample BioMet4_FD_130346 | JGI IMG/M metagenome (GOLD analysis project Ga0183095, IMG submission 130346) | Microbial communities from bioreactor (seeded with sewage sludge) at LBNL, California, USA - Biofuel metagenome 4 (v2) (version 3) | ecosystem: Engineered > Bioreactor > Anaerobic > Unclassified ...
CCGCTTGAAGGAATGCTCATAACATCCGACGGAAAGGCAAACGTCAAGGGTTATGCCTTTAATCCGACTGCTGATATGCCTCTTAAGGCAAACGGAAAGCTTGATGTAAGCGGCGTTGTCGGAAAAGGAAATCTTAAGGTGATAAAAGACATTGGCCTTAAAGAGCCGTATTGCGGGATGAGCGAACTTGTTTCAGGCGAAATTGCCGAGGATCTTACATATTATTTTGCAAAAAGCGAACAAACGCCGTCTTCGGTCGGACTTGGCGTGCTTATCGATACCGACTGCACAGTAAAGCAGGCAGGCGGTTTTCTTATACAGCTTTTGCCAAACTGTCCTGAAGATATTGCGGCGGCTCTTGAAGAAAGGCTTACAGCCATGCCTTCTGTAACAGAGCTTCTTGAAAAGGGGCTTCTTGCAGAGGATATACTGAAATTTATATTCGGCGATATGGAAATTACATTGCTTGACAAATCGCCTATGGCATACAGATGCGGCTGCACAAGGCAAAGAGCGGAACGCGCCCTTATAAGCCTTGGAAAAGATGAACTTGAAAAAATAGTAAGAGAAGACAAAAAAACGGAGCTTACATGTCATTTTTGCAATACTGTATACAAATTCAGCGAGGAAGAGCTTTTGAAACTGCTCGGCGAGGCTAAAGGCTGAAAGAGGGATGAAGTTTTGAAAAGGGATTTTGCTCTTGCCGTTAAGGCAATCATAGTAAAAGATAACCGCTTCCTTGTTTTGCACAGATCAAAAAATGAAATGGAAAGCAGTATTATGAACCACCGTATGGCATGGGATCTTCCCGGCGGAGGAGTGCGATTTTCCGAAACCGCCGAAAGAGGGCTTTTCAGGGAAGTCGGCGAGGAAACACACATAAAGATTGAGCTTATCAGGCTCATCAATTCCTACGACGCAATACGAGGCGACGTACATCTTACCATACTTACATATCTGTGCAGACACATAAGCGGAGAAGTAATATTAAGCAGTGAACATGACGGATATTTTTGGATGACTCTTGACGAAATGCATGAAAAAAAACTGCCGTTTTGGATGATACGTGACTTTCAGGCGGCACATGATGAATATATGTCAACAAGCCTAAAAGGCTTTTAAAAAAATACCGAAAGGATGATAATTTTATGGCACAAAACCCAGTTGTAACAATGAAAATAAACGGTGAGGATACTATAAAGATTGAACTTTATCCTGATATTGCACCAAACACCGTAAACAACTTTATTTCACTTGTAAAAAGCGGTTTCTATAACGGTCTTTCGTTTCACCGCATAATAAAAGGCTTTATGATCCAGGGCGGAGATCCTGAAGGCACAGGAATTGGCGGCCCGGGATACTGCATTAAAGGCGAGTTTGCCTATAACCGCGTTAAAAACGACCTTAAACATACGGCAGGCGTTATTTCAATGGCAAGAAGCATGAGAAACGATTCTGCCGGAAGCCAGTTTTTTATAATGCACAAGGATGCACCGCATCTTGACGGACAATATGCCGCTTTCGGAAAAGTTACCGACGGAATGGATGTGGTAAATAAACTTGCCGCGGTAAAGACCGACAGAAACGACTGCCCTGATGAACCGCAGATAATGACAGAAGTAACGGTTGAAACATATGGCGTAAATTATCCTGAGCCTGAAAAAATGTAATATTGAAATCAAGCCGTCCGCAACAGCGGACGGCTTGATTAGCCTATGCGTAAAAGTCATATCCGGTATTAATTTGTGAATCTCGGTTATTCGGTATAAACACATAGGTTTAAGGGAATTATTTGTCGAATGACTCGCAGTCTGTGCATTTGTCCTTGCCCATAGACATATCGTGTGCTCCTATAGTTATACAATCAAGAGAGCAGTAATTTTCATCCTGGCAGTGATGCTTGCACTGAGTTGCCTTACATTTGATGCTTGGGTTAGCTGATTTGTCCTGCATTTTTATTCCTCCTTTAATTGATGTTACAGGTTTAGTATGGCTGATGAGCATTTTTTTATACCTGCATGGTTTATGATTTTTAAATTTAAGCAAGCTGCTTTTTTAGCAATAAGCAAAAAAGGCGGCTTTTTTTGCGCATTAAAATATTTTTTTTGCCCCGCCGTTTGACATAATCTGCCATTTAAAAGAGCTATAATCTTTTAAAGGGCGGTGAGAACATGACACTGTATGCCGACAGGATATTTTTTGAAGGCTTTATTATGGATGCCGTTACGGCGTATTTTGTATCGGTTATTATGAGGGAATATCTGAAACCGAAAAAAATAATTTTTTTTTCAGCCTTGAGCGCTCTTGCAGATACCGTGTCTATGTGTGTGTTTATATTAAATCCGCCGGCATTTATTTTTTCAGCCTTGGCTGCAAACTGCATTTTATCGTTTTTGCTTTTCAGGCCGAAAGGAGCAAGGCGTTTAATTGAAACGACAGTGCTTACGATTATATTTTCAGCCTTGCTCTACGGATTTCTTATATGGGTAAAACGCATGTCAAATATTCCGCAGGCGATTGGGTTTTGTATCAAAAACAACGGGCGTTTGACCGTTATGACTTTTATTTTTACAGCGGGAACGGCATTTTTATTTTTAAGACTTTGCGGGAAATGGCTTGAAAGTTCTTTTTTTAAAAGGCCGTACTACTGCAAAACGGAACTTTTACGAAACGGGATGACAGCAAAAATAACCGCGCTTATAGATACCGGCTGTTTTGCAACAGACAGAAAAGACGGTGCAGTGATAATTTTTACCGAAAAAAACGAGCTTATAAAACTTTTTTCTGACGAAGAAAGAGATGCTTTCATTTGCGGTAAATATTCCGTATGTGAAGGCGTAAGCTATATCGATATAGCGTCAATAGGCAATAAATCGCAAAATATTCCGCTTCTTAAGCTTGACTGTGCGAAGGCAGTGCTTTCGGGCGGAGAAAAAATCAGTTTTGAAAACGCAAAAGCTGCCGTATTTTATGGCCGCTTTTCGTCATCCGGCGGATACCATGCCATAATCTCAGCCGGTGACATTGATAAATGGAGGCGGAAATAATGAAACTCAGGTATTACATTTTTCTTCTTGATTACTGTATAAAAGGAATTATCGCAAGACTTAAGGGGGAAAGAAACGAGGTTTACTATATTGGCGGAAGTGATGTTTTTCCGCCGCCTCTTGAACCGGACGAGGAAACAAGTGTGCTTGCCATGCTTAAAACAGAACAGGAAAACACCGCAAAATCAATTTTAATTGAACGAAATCTGCGGCTTGTAGTTTACATTGCCAGAAAGTTTGAAAATACCGGTATAAATGTCGAAGACCTTATATCCATAGGTACAATTGGCCTTATAAAGGCCATAAACACATTTAACACAGACCGGAACATAAAGCTTGCCACATATGCGTCGAGATGTATTGAAAACGAAATACTGATGTATCTAAGACGAAATTCCAAAACAAGAACGGAGGTTTCCATAGATGAGCCGCTTAACGTTGACTGGGAAGGAAACGAATTGCTTTTAAGCGATATACTAGGAACCGACAACGACATTATATTCAGAGATATAGAAGACGAAGTGGACAAAGGACTTTTGCGCTGCGCCATAAACAAGCTGAGCAAAAGAGAACAGAAGATAGTGCAGCTTCGCTTCGGAATGACAAAAAAAGGGGAAGAAAAAACTCAAAAAGAAGTAGCCGACATGCTCGGAATATCGCAGTCTTATATTTCAAGACTTGAAAAAAGAATAATAGGACGGCTTAAAAAAGAAATAATGAAGTTTACATAAAAAGAAAGTGCATGGTTGAAAAAAACCATGCACTTTTAATTTTTATGAAGCGCTTGCAGATGTGCCGCTTGTAGTTGTGCCGGAATCTGTTCCGCTTTGTGTTTTGCGTCCGCCCATGCCTTTTCCCGGGCCGCCGCCCATTTTGCCGTTCATTGCGCCGCCCATGCTGCTTTTCATTTCCGAAAAGAGCGTTGTAATGTCTGAAACCTGCACGGATTTGACTTCAGTGCCGTTTACAAGTATATGATATGTCTTTGAGGACTCAAGCTTTGGTGAAGAGAATACAATATGTGAGTATTCCTTATCAACCGTAAAGGATGCTATTACATTTCCGCTGTCATCGCTAAGTGATACCTCGCTGCCTGCCGCTTGCGTTGAATCAAGTATTCCGGCTATGCTGTACTGCTTTGACGAATCAGACGGATTCTGTGCCATTCCGCTGCTTCCCGCTGTAACCAACGTGCCGCCCGATATTTCAAAAACCTTATCGTAATCGAGGTCACCGTTTCCGCTGTCGGTTGGCCCGCTTACCGTAACCGTGCCGCCTGACATATATATTGAACCATTTGAGTCAAGACCGTCGCCGTATGCGTTTACCTTAAGTGTTCCTCCTGTAATGTTAAGAACCGCATTTCCGCTTGTCATTGCGCCCATGCCGCCTGATGGTCTGCCGGAATTTGATGCCTGAGAAACGGTTGACGAAGTTGCCGAAGAGCTTGTATCAGACGAGGATGCTGAGGAAGTGTCACCTGTTTTCGCTGAGGAAGTATCTGTGGTTGTATTCTTTTCGGAAGCATTTACACCGTCGTCAGTTGAATTTACAGTTGTATCGCCGCCATTTACGTTTATTGTAGCTGCCTCAAGACCTTCATTGCAGTTAGAAATATTGATAGTTCCATCGTTTACAGTAAGTGTCGTGTCGGCGTGAAGCGCGTCATCGCCGGTGTTTATTGTAAATTCTCCGCCGTCAATAATAACCGTATCGTTTGAATGAACGGCGTCGTCTTCAGTATCAAGGTTAAACGTTCCGCCGGCAATATGAATTATTGTGTCTGATTTCAAGCCTTTCATGCTTGTCGAATCATTGCCGCTGTCGGAAGTGCTGTCCGCAGGCATTTGTCCTCCGTCAGGCATTCCCGAAGGAGCTTGATTTTGAGACGAAGCGCCGTTTTGGAATGGTGGCGTACCTGACGAGTTCTGGTTTTGAGGCTGCATTCCCATGCCTGACTTCGGAGAGAAGGTGCCTCCGCCTTCGCCGGTTTTTATATTGAAGGTTCCGTCTTGGGCGTAAAGCTGGCCTGATGCCGCAAGTGCGTCGCCCTGAGAGGTTATTGTATAGGTTCCGCCGCCTATTATAATGTTTCCTGTGCCTTCATCGGTACCTGTTGATTTGATTGCGTCACCGGTTGTCGTAAGGGTAAAAGTGCCGTTTTTAAATGCGGCAAGATCTTTTCCCACAAAACCGTCATCAACGGAAGTAATATTTATTGTGCCTTCAACAACTTTAAGGCTGTCTTTGCTTTGTATGCCGTTTTTATGGTTTGCCGTTACGTTAAGAGTGCCTGTGCCGTTTATTACAAGGTCGTCCTTGGCAAATATTGCCGCGTTAGGCTCGTTTTCTGATTCATCGTAATATTTATAGGTATAGTCTTCGGAATCGGTTACGCTGTTAGTTGTGTCCGGCGCAAGTGAAAGCACAACATCCGAGTTTTTAATATATATAGGCGCGCCGTTTGAGCATGTTATGCTGAAATTATTGAGCACAAGACGTACAGTGCCGTTTGTATCGGAATCGACTATTACTGTTCCGTCATCTATTGTGCCGCTTAAAACAAATGTGCCTTTATGATTTATGGTTACAGTGTTTCCGTCTGCCTGCGCGCCATCGCCGGAAACAGTGAAGGTGCCGTTTTGCGCCGTTATAGATGTATATTCGCTGTTTTCCCAATCGGTATAATCATCGTCGGATGAAAAACCGGCGTCAGACAAAGTTACAAGCTTTGTATCTGACGATACCGTTTGAGATGAGCTTGACGCAGAGGTGCTTGCCGCCGCTGTTGTTGTTGATACCCCTGTATTTGAGCTTTGGCAGCCCGTAAACACCATAGCAGCCGATATTATTGATACCGCAATTAAAGTTCTGAGATAATTTTTTTTCATGAGTCATACACTCCTTTCTCTTTAAGAAACAGTTAAACATACCAGTGTGTGGAAAATGTGAAAAGTTACTGAAAAAGTACTGAAAATAATTTGAAATATTTTGATTGAAAAATTGGCCTTGTGTTATAATTGTTATGTTGTATTGACATTATCAAAATCGATGATTATAATTTCTATATTAATGATTCAGATTGGAGAGTGTAAAAAGTGAGCACAGATTGTACACATGACTGTTCCTCCTGCGGAGAAGACTGTTCCCAGCGAAGCGCCGAAAGCATGCTTATAAAGCCGAACAAGCTTAGCAGCATCAAAAAAATAATAGGCGTTGTAAGCGGAAAGGGCGGAGTGGGAAAATCCCTTGTAACATCGCTTCTTGCAAGCGCAATGACTGCAAAGGGTTACAAATGCGGAATTCTTGACGCGGATATTACGGGTCCTTCCATACCGAGAATGTTCGGCATAACCGGCAAGGCAGGCGGAAACCAATACGGTATACTGCCTATGAAAAGCGTAAACGGCATAGATGTAATGAGTGTCAATCTGCTTGTTGAAAACGACACAGACCCTGTTGTATGGCGCGGGCCGGTAATAGCGGGTGTCGTACAGCAGTTTTACACTGATGTTATATGGAAGGATATAGATTTTCTTTTTGTAGACATGCCGCCGGGAACGGGCGATGTGCCTCTCACTGTTTTCCAGTCGCTTCCTGTTGACGGAATTGTGCTTGTAACAACGCCGCAGGAGCTTGTCGGAATGATAGTTGAAAAAGCGCTTAAGATGGCGCAGCTTATGAATATCCCTATTGTAGGAATAGTTGAAAATATGAGTTATGTGCTTTGCCCGGATTGCGGCTGCAAGATAAAAATTTACGGTGAAAGCAAAATAAACGATATTGCAAAACAGTACGGCATTGACGTCTGCGGCCAAATCCCTATTAATCCGCAGACAGCCAAGCTTTGCGACAGCGGAGAAGTATATAACGCAGATACCGAAAATATTGCCGTGGCTATAAACAAGCTTTCGGCTATGCTTAAATAAAACCATTGTATAATCTATCCCGGAGGTGCTCAAATGAAAAAACTGGAAATGCTCTATGAAGGAAAAGCAAAAAAAGTATTTAAAACCGACGACGAAAAAAAGCTTATCGTAGATTATAAGGACGACGCAACGGCTTTTAACGGCCTTAAAAAGGGCCAGATAGTAGGCAAGGGCGTTATAAACAACAAAATGACAAACATTATATTCAGATACCTTGAAGAAAACGGTATTGAAACGCACTTCGTTGAGGAAATAAGCGACAGGGAAACCGTTGTAAAAAAGGTTTCGATAGTTCCTCTTGAGGTGATAGTGAGAAATGTTGCGGCAGGCAGCTTTTCAAAACGCTTCGGTGTTGAAGAAGGCAAGGCGCTCAATAACCCTATACTTGAGTTTTCATACAAAAACGATGCTCTTGGCGATCCTATGATAAACACTCTTCAGGCTCTTGCCATAGGCATTGCCACAAAAGAAGAAATAGATTCCATTTCATTACAGACACTTAAAATAAACGAGCTGCTTAAAAAATATTTCCATGAAAAAGGCATAAAACTTATAGATTTTAAAATTGAATTCGGAAGATACGACGGAAGAATAATCCTTGCTGACGAAATCTCACCTGATACATGCAGGCTCTGGGATGAAAAGACAAACGAGAAACTCGACAAGGATCGTTTCAGAAGAGATCTTGGAAATGTAGAGGAAGCTTATCAGGAAGTATGGAGAAGGATAAATAAATGATCGATAAAAAAGTATACACAACCGATACAACTGATTTTGCGCCATATTCAGACTCGGACGAGCTTAAAGAGGAATGCGGCGTATTCGGCATTTACAATAATGACGACAACGACAGCGGCAGAGTAGTGTATTACGGTCTTTTTTCACTTCAGCACAGAGGACAGGAAAGCTGCGGAATTGCGGTTACCGATGATACAACGGTAAAACAGTACAAGGATATGGGTCTTGTGGCGAATGTCTTTAATCCTGATATTTTAAACGAGCTTACCGGAAAAATCGCCGTTGGCCATACACGTTACTCAACAGCCGGCGGAAGCTACAGACAAAATTCTCAGCCGCTTGTTTCGCGTTATCTTAAGGGCGCTCTTACAATAAGCCATAACGGAAACCTTACAAACGCTCTTGAATTAAGGGAAAAATTTGAAAATGAAGGCTGCATTTTCCAAACGACTATAGATTCAGAGGTAATAGCATATGTTATTGCCCGCGAAAGAGTTAAAAATCCGTCGGTGGAGGAAGCCGTAAGCCGCATGATGGATATTGTTGTAGGTTCATACTCTCTTCTTGTTATGAGCCCTAAAAAGCTTATAGGCTGCCGTGATCCGCAGGGAATACGTCCGCTTGTGCTTGGAAAGCGCGGAAAAAGCTATATCCTTTCATCTGAAACATGTGCGCTTGACGCTGTAGGGGCGGAGTATATCCGCGATGTGGAGCCGGGAGAAATAGTTGTAATTGACGAAAACGGCCTGCGCTCGATAAAGACCCACTGTCGAAAAAAGAAAAGAGCTCTCTGCATTTTTGAGCTTATATACTTTGCGCGTCCCGACAGCTTTATTGAGGGCATAAGCGTATATGAATCCAGAAAAGAAGCCGGACGCCAGCTTGCAATAGAGCACCCTGTTGACGCTGACCTGGTAATAGGAGTACCTGACAGCGGAATGGATGCGGCTATTGGTTATGCCGAGCAAAGCGGTATCCCGTACGGCAAAGGTCTTGTAAAAAACAGATACATAGGCCGTACATTCATAAGCCCGACTCAGCAAGCCCGTGAAGACGGGGTTAAGATAAAGCTTAACGCGCTTAAAAGCGCCGTATCCGGAAAACGGATAATTATGGTTGATGACTCGATAGTACGCGGCACAACAATAGCACGGCTTGTAAAGATACTTCATAACGCCGGAGCTAAGGAAGTACACATGAGAGTAAGCTCGCCGCCGTTTATGTGGCCGTGCTACTACGGAACGGATGTGCCAAGCCGTGACAAGCTTATTGCCTGCAAATACAACACGGAAGAAATAGCAAAGGTTGCAGGCGTTGACAGCCTTGGTTATCTTGGCCTTGACAAGCTTCAAAAGCTTACTCTCGGAAAAGATATAGGCTATTGCGACGCATGTTTTTCAGGCAACTACCCAACGCCTATACCGCAGGCTGAGGTCAATAATCAGGAGGAAGAGGTCAAAAAAGATGAGGTCGAAATACGAAAGCCCCCTAAATTCACGATATGCTAGTGACGAGATGAGCTATCTTTTCTCGCCGGATTATAAATTCAGAACATGGCGCAGACTGTGGATAGCTCTGGCCGAGGCCGAAAAAGAACTTGGGCTAAACATAACAGAAGAACAGATAGCGGAAATGAAAAAATACCAGGACGACATAAATTACGACGTTGCCGAAGCGCGTGAAAAAATTGTACGTCACGACGTTATGAGTCATGTCTATGCCTTTGGTATGCAGGCAAAAAGCGCTATGCCAATAATCCATCTTGGCGCAACAAGCTGCTATGTCGGCGACAATACTGACATAATTATAATGACAAATGCTCTTAAGCTTATCAAAAAAGAGCTTATAAATGTAATAAACGAGTTGTCAAAGTTTGCGCTTAAATATAAGGATATGCCTACGCTGGGCTTTACGCATTTTCAGCCTGCCCAGCCTACAACCGTTGGCAAAAGGGCGACGCTTTGGCTTCAGGATCTTTGCATGGATGTGGAAAACATTGATTTTCAGCTTTCAAAAGCCAAACTTCTCGGCTCAAAGGGCACTACAGGTACCCAGGCAAGCTTCCTCGAGCTTTTTGACGGTGATTATGAAAAGGTAAAAAAGCTTGATCCGCTTATAGCCAAAAAGATGGGCTTTGAAAAATGCTTTGCTGTATCCGGCCAGACATATCCGCGAAAACTTGATTCACAAATGCTTGAGGTTCTTAGCGGAATTGCTCAAAGCGCATATAAATTCAGCAACGACATCCGTCTTTTACAGCATTTGAAAGAAGTTGAGGAGCCGTTTGAGAAAAATCAGATAGGGTCTTCGGCAATGGCATACAAGAGAAATCCTATGCGCTGCGAAAGAATGGGTTCTCTTGCAAGGTATGTTATATCCGACAGTATAAATCCGGCGGTAACTGCATCTACGCAGTGGTTTGAAAGAACACTTGACGATTCAGCAAACAAGAGAATAAGCATACCTGAAGCGTTTTTAAGTGTTGACGCAATACTTGCTCTTTACAGAAATGTGGTCGACGGACTTGTGGTATATCCGAAGGTAATTGAACAGCATTTGAATAACGAGCTTCCGTTTATGGCTACCGAAAACATAATGATGGATGCAGTAAAGAAGGGCGGAAACCGTCAGGAACTGCATGAGAAAATCAGGCAGCATTCAATGGCAGCCGGAATGGCTGTAAAGGCTGACGGACTAAAAAACGATCTGCTGGAAAGAATAGCCGCAGATCAGGCTTTTGGGCTTACAATGGATGAACTTAATTCCATTATGGATGCCAGAAATTTTATAGGATGTGCCCCGCGCCAGTGTGAAGAATTTATCCAAAACGAGGTCGTTACTGTTTTGGAGTCGAATAAAACTTTAATCGACAACGAAGCGGCGCAAATAAGAGTATAAAATCAAAAAGCATGTAAAGCATAAAAGCTTCACATGCTTTTTTGATATTCTTTGACATATATATGGTATAGGTGTTAAAATTAAACATAAGATATTTTTATGCTTAGGGAGGTTTTGAAAATGAAGAACAGGTTTCTTAAAATAGCTTTGTCCGCCGCCTTGATTGCAAGCATTATACCGGCACAGGCTTTTGCCGATGACGCAAAGACTTCTGGTATATATGTTGACGCTTCACAGTCCGATAAAGCAGTTGAAACTCTTGTAAATTTAGGCATAGTGGCAAAACGCGCCGATGGAAATTACAGCCTTGACACGGCGGTTACAAACGGCGAGATGCTTAAGCTTGCTGCTGAAACCTTAAACGGCCTTAATTACTGGACCAAATCCGTAGGCTACAGAGTAAGCGACATTATGCAATACGAAAAGGCTCCGACTTGGATTACGCCTTATATGAAATACTGTGTCAAATTTGGCATAATAAGCGAAAGCCAAGCCAAAACAATAGACATAAACGCTCCTGCAAGTACTGATTTCACAGCCGCAGTACTGCGGTATGTGTTTAAAACAAACGTAACAAATCTTTCGTTCAACTCTGCAACGGTTACGCGCAACGAAGTTTTTACGGCAATTGCAAAAGATTTGGAAGTTGCCGCAAAAACAACGGGGATATACGGTTCCGTTCAGATATCAGGCGTAATAACAAGCGCCGGAGATTTTAAAACCGGCACAGACGATGATAATGGTGCGCTTAAAGCCGATCCCCAGAAAATATACTCAGCCGGCACACAGAAGTCTTTGCCGGAAGTTACGTTTGAAAATGCACAAGGCAAAAAGTATACATCAGCTTTTACGATTGCCGACAACAATTACGTAAACGCCGCCGGTATCGACTTGCTTGGCAGAAGCATAACGTTCTTTGCAAACGCAGATGATGTAAAGGCTGTTGAAGCAGGCACGGCTGATACTCTTGCGGCTGACTCCAGATTTGCCGCTACAGTTGGAAGCCATACAGAAAAAATTTACAGCGACTCTGCTACAGAACCTCAAAAATACGTGGCAAAGGTGATAGAAAAATCAGCTTACGATTATGCCTGCATTGTATACACAGGCACAGGGTACAAATATATATATGCCGACAGCGCAAAATTTAATGTCGGCGATTATGTTTATATCACAAAGCAGAAGGACGGTAGCTACAGCCTGAAAAAGATTGAGAAAATAAAATCCACGGTCAGCAACCAAAACAATATATTATATGTGCGTGATCCTTCTCCCAACGCTTCCGCAAACGACCTTGTCGTTTTACAGTCGTTAAACAATAAGGAAATATCAGGAGATACCGTTTACGGCTGGTGCAGCAGCGGAATTGCTTCCGAAACAAAACACATATATCTGTATACATCATCCGACAAGAAAACTGTATACGGCTATTCGTTTTATGACGGCGCAGAAGATGTGGCAAAAGTTGTATACGACAACTGAAATTAAATTACCGATGCACAGGCCTCGCATAAAAGCGGGGCCTGTTTGTGTTATATCTTCGTTAAAAAATGCGCATATGCAAACAATATATATTTGATTTATATCAACTATAAAAAGTATTTATTTTACTTATATCAAAATTAATTATATACTTTAAAGGTATTTGATTGTTAAAGTATAAATTTAATAGGAGTGATTGTAATGGTAAAAGCAATAGTTGGTTCCTGCTGGGGCGACGAAGGCAAGGGCAAAATTACAGATATGCTTGCCGAAAATGCCGACATCGTTATTCGTTTTCAGGGTGGCAGCAATGCCGGACACACCATAATAAACGACTACGGAAAACATGCTCTTCACCAGATGCCTTCCGGAGTTTTCAATAAAAATACTGTAAACATAATCGGAAACGGCGTTGCTTTTAATGTTCCGTATTTTGTTAAAGAACTTGAGGACATAAAAAAAGCCGGGCTTGAGCCTAAAATAATGATTTCCGACAGAGTACAGCTGCTTATGCCTTATCACATACTTTTCGACACGCTTGAAGAAGGCAGATTAAGCGATAAAAAATTCGGTTCTACAAAAAGCGGCATTGCTCCTTTTTATTCAGATAAATATGCAAAAACAGGTATACAGATATGTGATCTTTTTTACCCGGATGTGCTTATGGAAAGAATAAAGGCTGCCTGCGAGATAAAGAACGTGCTTCTTGAGCATTTATATCATCAGCCGCTTCTTGACCCGCAGCAGGTATTCGACGAGGTAATAAAGTACAGGGATATAGTTGAGCCATACGTCGGAAATGTTGCCGAATTTCTTGACAAAGCTTTGAAAGACGGTAAGGAGATACTTCTTGAAGGCCAGCTTGGAGCGCTTAAGGATCCTGACCACGGAATATACCCTATGACAACTTCATCCTCAACTCTTGCCGGTTTCGGAACAGTAGGAGCAGGAATCCCGCCAAAATCAATAGAAAAAATATACACCGTGGTTAAAGCATATTCATCGGCCGTAGGCGGCGGTGTGTTTGTAAGCGAGATATTCGGCGATGAAGCTCAGGAGCTTCGTGTAAGAGGCGGAGATGCTGGCGAATTTGGGGCCACAACCGGACGTCCGAGAAGAATGGGATGGTTTGACTGTGTGGCGGCTCATTACGGATGTATGCTTCAGGGAACAACGGACATAGCTTTTACGGTTGTCGATGTATTGAGTTATCTTGATAAAATACCTGTATGTGTTGCTTATGAAATAAACGGTAAAGAAACAAAGGAATTTCCTGTAACTCCTCTGCTTGAAAAGGCAAAGCCGGTATACAAGATTCTTCCCGGATGGAAAACAGATATCAGAGGCATAACAAATTATAATGACCTTCCTGAAAACTGCCGAAAATACATAGAATTTATTGAAAAAGAGGTCGGATACCACATATCAATAGTATCAAACGGCCCTAAGAGACATGAAATAATGTACAGATAAAAAGATTGCCGTCACTTTTCTGTGGCGGCATTATTTTTGTTTTCGCATATATCGCCTATATCACAGCCAAGTACGTCACAAAGACGGCTGAGCGTGTCGGTTGTGGTATTTGCGTTTGACTTAAGGCGTCTTATCGTGCGGCTGTCAAAACCATATTTCTCGCGAAGAACATATGTCGTTACACCTTCATTTTTCATTAGAACCCACAGTTTATCGAAAATTATCATAGTTTTACCTCCAAACAAGGCTTGAATGTGATTATTATGAGGTATATAATCACCTTATATAAGAGGAATATATTCCTCATTTATGGAGGTGATTATCTGTGAAATGCGAGAATCGCTTTTGCATATATTTTAAAAAAGGAGAATGCTCTTTAAAAGAGATAACGCTTGATATTCAGGGAATATGCACCGAATGTATTTATGTTGACATACCCGAAGAAACGCTTGATGAAAGAAGATTAAATATACTAAGCCAAAATAAATAAGCTTTGCTTTTACAATAAATTATTGACAATTTTAAAAGATATGATAAAATATTGTTATTCTTTGCGGAAGATACTTTTCGCAATAATGAAAAAAAGCTATGATGACGTTAAGTAGTGGTTTATTAACGGCCTAAAGAGAGAAAATGCTATGGCTGAAAGCATTTTCAGGCCTGAAAACTGCGAAATTTCCCGTCGGAGCCGGTTTTCTGAAATATAAAAGTAGGAAAACCCGTATATGCGCGTTACGCACAAAAGCTTGTAAGAGCTGAGAGAGCCTGTATTTTTGCAGGAATTTGGGTGGTACCACGGATATTATGCCTTCGTCCCTTATTATTGGCGGCGAGGGCTTTTTTTATTGCATTAAACATGCGAAAACGAAAGGAGAAATATCAACAATGAAAGAACAGCTTCAGGAAATTTATAAAAAGGCTATTGCTACATTGGATGAAGTAAAGCAGAGCAAGGAGCTTGACGACATAAAGGTAAAGCTTCTCGGAAAAAAGGGTGAGCTTACTACTATCCTTAAAGGAATGAAAGATTTATCGGCCGAAGAAAGACCGGTAATAGGCCAGATTGCGAACCAGGTAAGAAGCGATATAGAGAAAAAAATAGATGAAGTAAAGGCTTCTCTTGCGGCAGAAGAACTTCAAAACACACTTAAAAAAGAAACAATCGACGTTACAATGCCGGGAAAGGACTGCAAGTGCGGACACAAGCATCCTCTTGATACCGTAATAGACGAAATATCGAACATATTTATAGGAATGGGCTACGAAATAGCTGACGGCCCCGAGGTGGAAAAGGACTACTACAACTTTGAAGCGCTTAACATTCCGGCAAACCATCCGGCTAAAGACGAACAGGATACGTTTTATATAAACGGAGATATTCTTTTAAGAACACAGACATCGCCTGTACAGGTAAGAACAATGGAAAAAGGCAAGCTTCCGGTAAGGATGATTTGTCCCGGCTCTGTATACCGCGCGGATGAGGTTGACGCCACGCATTCACCGATATTCCATCAGCTGGAGGGGCTTGTTGTAGACAAAGGTATTACAATGGGCGATCTTAAGGGCGCTCTTGCAACCTTTGCGCGTGAGCTTTTCGGTGAAAATACCAAGGTTCGTTTCAGGCCGCATCACTTCCCGTTTACTGAGCCAAGCGCGGAAATGGACGTTACATGCTTTGCCTGCGGCGGAAAAGGCTGCCGTGTATGCAAGGGTGAAGGATATATAGAAGTTCTCGGCTGCGGAATGGTACATCCTAATGTGCTTAAAAAATGCGGTATTGACCCGGATGAGTACAGTGGTTTCGCTTTCGGCATGGGTCTTGAGCGTGTTGCCATGCAGCGCTACGGAATTACCGATTTGCGTCTGCTTTACGAAAACGATGTTAATTTCCTCAAGCAGTTCTAAGAAAGGAGCTAAGTAAAAATGGATATTTCAATGACATGGTTAAGAGATTACGTTGATGTGAAGGCGAACATAAAGGATTTCGTTGAAGACATCACTCTTTCAGGCTCGAAAGTGGAAAGCTACACGATATTTTCGGGCGATATAAAAAATGTTGTCGTAGGCAAGGTACTTTCAATAGAGAAGCATCCAAATGCCGATAAGCTTGTTATTACAAAAATAGACACAGGAAGCGGAGAGCCTTTGCAGATAGTTACAGGCGCCACAAACCTTTATGAAGGCGCTGTCGTTCCGGTTGCCCTTGACGGCTCTGTGCTTGCAAACGGAGTAAAGATAAAAAAGGGCGAGCTCAGAGGTGTTGAGTCAAACGGTATGCTTTGCTCGGTTGAGGAGCTTGGTTTTGACAGACACGATTTTCCGGAAGCGCCGGAGCACGGAATATATATTTTTGAAAATGCGCCGAAGCTTGGCACAAACGTTGTGGACGCGCTTGACATATACGATGAGGCTGTTGAGTTTGAGATTACATCAAACAGACCCGACTGCTTCAGTATGCTCGGCCTTGCAAGGGAAACCGGAGCGACATACCGTATTCCGGTAAATTATCCAAAGGTAGATGTTAAGGAGGAAATAGACGAGGACATAAACAAAATGATCTCCGTTGAAATAAAAAATCCTGATCTTTGCCCAAGATATGTGGCAAGAGTTGTCAAGGATGTAAAAATTGCACCGTCGCCGCGATGGATGAGGAAAAGACTGCGTTCCGTTGGCATAAGACCGATAAACAACATAGTTGACATAACGAACTTCGTTATGCAGGAATACGGCCAGCCTATGCACGCTTTTTCAATAGACACAATAGCCGACAGAAAAATAATAGTAAGAAATGCCGAAGAAGGAGAGAAATTTACAACTCTTGACGGAAACGTAAGGACACTTTCTTCCTCGATGCTTGTTATTTCCGATCCGCATAAGGCAGTAGCGATTGCCGGAGTTATGGGCGGAGAAAACAGCATGATTACAGGGGATACTGCTACGGTTCTTTTTGAATCGGCAAACTTTGACGGCCCTAACACAAGAATAACGGCTAAAAAGCTTGGCCTCAGAACCGACGCCTCAGGAAAATTTGAAAAAGGTCTTGATCCAAACATTTGTGATAAGGCAATAGACAGAGCCGTTCAGCTTGTTGAAATGCTCGGATGCGGAAAAGTTGTAAAGGGATGCGTAGACTGCTATCCGAAAAAGACAGAGCCGAGAACGCTTGCGTACAGCCCTGCCAAGATAAACAAGCTTCTCGGAACGGATATAGCGGAAGAAGAAATGATAAAAATATTCAAGCTTCTTGACTTTGGCGTAGACAGCAACACGAAAACGCTTACTATTCCTACATTCAGGCCGGATATTGAAGGAAACGCCGACCTTGCCGAAGAAGTCGGACGAATAAACGGCTACGATAAAATCACTCCAACTCTTGCTTCAGGCACACCGACCGTCGGCAAAAAGACATACGAACAGCAGATAACGGATATTGTTAAATCTTCGATGATATCAAACGGGCTTTGCGAGGCAATGACATTTACATTTGAAAGCCCGAAGGTTTTTGACAAGCTTCTGATGCCTGCCGATTCTGCGCTAAGAAAGACGGTTACTATATCAAACCCTCTTGGCGAGGATTTTTCTGTAATGAGAACAACGACCTTAAACGGTATGCTTACATCTCTATGCACAAACTACAGCAGACGCAATGATGAAGCCTGCCTGTTTGAGATAGGAAAGGTATTCATACCTAAGGCGCTGCCTTTAACGGAACTTCCTGACGAGCCGAGAAAGCTTACAATTGGAATCTACGGCAGCGACTATGACTTTTACTTTATAAAGGGCGTATGCGAGCATTTGTTTGATGTGTGCGGCTGCCGCGAAAAGGCTGATTTTTCTCCTGTAAGCAATATTCCTTGGATGCATCCGGGAAGAACGGCTTCAATAACCTTAAACGGAAAAGACGCCGGATATGTGGGCGAGCTTCATCCTGCTGTTGCCGATAACTATTCAATTGAAACAAAGGCATATATAGCCGTTTTAGATATGGGATTGCTTACCGAAAGCGCATGTCTTATACACAAATATGCTCCGCTTCCTAAATATCCGGCAACGAGCCGTGATATTTCAATGGTTGTAAACAGTGACGTATTTGTAAAGGATATTGAAAACGCAATAAGAAACAGTGCCGGAAAGCTTCTTAAAAAACTTGAGCTTTTTGACGTATATCAGGGAGAGCAGATTGAAAGCGGTAAAAAGTCTGTTTCATTCAAGCTTATTTTCAGAGCAGATGACCGGACGCTTGTGGATACCGAAGTAAACGAGGCTATGAGCAAAGTTATAAAAGTTTTGGACGACAAATTTGACGCCAACTTAAGAGAATAATATTACTTACAATACCAAAATAAGCGGAAAAGGCCGAGCCTTGCCGCTTATTTTGGCATTTGCAAAGAATAAGGCAGGTAGTGATTGATATGGCAACAGAATACCGTGAAACAAAAAATTTTAAACCGGAGGAACTTGAAGATCTCTTTCTTTCTGTAAACTGGGAGTCGGGGAAATATCCGAACAGGCTGGCAGAAGCAATGAAAAATTCGTCAGCCGTAATTTCAGCCTGGGACGAAGGAAAGCTTGTGGGGCTTGTAAGAAGCCTTGACGACGGAGTATGCACGGCGTTTATACATTATCTTTTGGTAAGACCGCAGTACAGGAAAGACCACATAGGGGGAACTCTTATGAAAAAGATTTTGAGCCGCTATGCCGATTATATGTATGTAAAAATAATGCCGTCTGACAAAGCGCTTATTCCTTTTTACAGGAAATTTGGTTTTGAGCAGTATGACAACTATTGCTCGCTTGAAATAAAAAGGCTTGGCACTATTAAGGATATTATTTTGTAGAATATGGCAGATTCTTTGTTTTTTTAACTGTTGATTACAAATTCGGCCACAATATTGCACCGCCGCCACAGCAATGTTATAATACGGTTACTGAGAGGCGGTGCATGGTTTTGCATAAAAAGATACTTGCTTTGTCGGCTGCGGCGGGCGTAATTGCTGTTTTAATGTCGCTTCAGGCAATGGCTTATGAAGAAATAAATACCGTAAGAGTTGGGCTTGAATCAAGCTATAAAGAAGTTTCGTCAGTAAAAATTGCCGAAAGCGATATAGACGTCGGTTTTGAAAAATCCGGTAATTTCGAAAAAAT
>Ga0183095_10946_pt2 | contig 18687 bp, 18 predicted proteins | sample BioMet4_FD_130346 | JGI IMG/M metagenome (GOLD analysis project Ga0183095, IMG submission 130346) | Microbial communities from bioreactor (seeded with sewage sludge) at LBNL, California, USA - Biofuel metagenome 4 (v2) (version 3) | ecosystem: Engineered > Bioreactor > Anaerobic > Unclassified ...
ATGCGCGCCCGCGGCGCCATGGTGACGGACATCGCCATCCTGGTGGTGGCTGCCGAGGACGGCATCATGCCTCAGACCGTGGAATCCATCAACCACGCCAAGGCCGCCAACATCCCCATCATCGTGGCCATCAACAAGATGGATAAACCCGACGCCAACCCCGAACGCATCAAGCAGCAGCTCACCGAGTACGGTCTGGTGGCCGAGGAGTGGGGCGGCGAAACCATTGTCTGTCCCATTTCCGCCAAAACCGGCATGGGGGTGGACAATCTGCTGGAAATGCTGACTCTCACCGCCGAGGTGAGCGAACTGAAGGCCAACCCCAACCGCGCCGCGCAGGGCACCGTCATTGAAGCCCGACTTGACAAGGGCCGCGGGCCCGTGGCAACGCTCCTGGTGCAAAACGGCACGCTGCATGTGGGCGACGTCATCATCGCCGGCACTTCCGTGGGCCGTATCCGCACCATGACCGGCGACAAGGGACAGCGGCTTGAAACCGCCGGCCCCTCCGTACCTGTGGAAATCGCGGGCCTGAGCGAAGCGCCCGCCGCCGGCGCCACCTTTAACGCCGTGGACGACGAAAAGCTGGCCCGCGAGCTGGTGGAACAGCGGAAGGAAGAAGAACGCCTCAAGGCCAGCGAACCTGTCACCAAGGTTTCTCTGGAAGATCTGTTCTCCCAGATTCAGGCCGGTGAAATGAAGAACCTGAACCTGATCGTCAAGGCCGACGTCCAGGGCTCCGTGGAAGCCGTCAAGTCCTCCCTGGAGAAGCTCTCCAACGACGAAGTCCGCGTCCGCGTGATCCACGGCGGCGTGGGCGCTATCAACGAATCCGACGTCATGCTGGCCGCCACCTCCCAGGCGATCATCGTGGGCTTCAACGTCCGCCCCGACACCACCGCCCGGGAAAGCGCCGCCCGTTCCAACGTGGATATGCGGATGTACCGCGTCATCTACGACGCCATCAACGAAATCGAAGCCGCCATGAAGGGCATGCTGGCTCCTCAGTTCAAGGAAGTCCTGCTGGGCCACGCCCAGGTGCGTCAGATCTACAAGGTGTCCGGCATCGGCACCGTGGCCGGCTGCTACGTTCAGGACGGCAAGCTCCAGCGCAAGGACTGCCAGGTGCGTCTGGTCCGCGACGGCATCGTGGTCCACGAGGGCGTGCTGGCCTCCCTGCAGCGCTTCAAGGATTCCGTCAAGGAGGTTTCCGAGGGCTACGAGTGCGGCCTGAGCATTGAAAAATTCAACGACCTCAAAGAAGGCGACATTGTGGAAGCCTTCACCATGCAGCAAATCGAGGCCTGATCATTTTGAAACAGGGTGAATTGCGCCTCGCTGAGGCGCAATTCACCGCTTAAGGAGGTTTTTATGGCTAACAACCGAATTGGCCGGATCAACGACGAGATCCAGCGGGAACTGGCTTCCCTGCTGCGTTCCGTGAAAGACCCAAGGGTTTCCGGCGCCATGGTGACCATTACCCACGTGGACACCACTGCCGATCTGCGCTATTGCCGCGTCTTTGTCAGCGTTTTGGACAAGGACAAGGAAAAAGAAATGATGAAGGGCCTCAAATCCGCGGGCGGCTATCTGCGCCGGGAGCTGGGCAGCACCCTGAATCTGCGCTATACCCCCGAACTGCAGTTTATTGCCGACGACTCCATCGCTTACGGCGCCCACATTCTGGATATGCTCCACCATGTGAAGCCCGCCAACCCCGAAAACGAAAACATCCACCCGGAGGATGACAAATGAAGGATGTACAGGCGGCTGCCGCCGCGCTGCGGCAGATGGATCATGTGCTGATCCTCACCCACATCCGTCCCGACGGTGACACCATCGGCTGCGCCGCCGCGCTCTGCCGCGCTCTGCGCGACCTGGGCAAGGAGGCTTTCCTGCTGAAAAACTCCGGCATCACCGCCACCTACGCCCCCTACGCCGCCGGCAGCTGGGCGCCCGACGGCTACCGGCCGGACTGCGTGGTTTCCGTCGATATCGCAGATCTGGCCCTGCTGCCGGACAACGCCGCTCCTTACCGCGACCGGATCGACCTGGCCATCGACCACCATCCTTCCTTCGCCGGATTCGGCAGGGAGCAGTGCGTCGTGCCGGAGGCCGCCGCCGCCGGCGAGATCCTCTACGCCATCATCCGGGAGCTGTGCCCCGTGACACCGGAGATCGCCATGCCCCTTTATGTGGCCGTGTCCACCGACACCGGCTGCTTTGTCTACGCCAACACCACCGCCCAGACCCACCGGGTCGCCGCCGCGCTCATTGACACCGGCATCGACTACCGCACCGCCAACAAGGTCCTCTTCCGCACCAAGAGCAAAACACGCCTTGCCATGGAGGCGCGGATGGTTTCTCAGATGGAGCTGTACGACAAGGGCCGCGTGGTGGTCATGCAGATCCCTCTTTCCCTGCGGGAGGAGATGCACGCCACCGAGGCCGACATCGAAGAGCTCAGCTCTCTGGCGGCGCTGGTGGAGGGCACCGACTGCGGCATCACGCTGCGGGAGCTGGCGCCGGGCAAATGCAAGATCTCTTTGCGGACCGGTCCCCGCGTCAACGCCACTGCCGCCTGCGCCAAGCTGGGCGGAGGCGGACACCGTGCCGCCGCCGGCGCCACCGTGTCCGGTTCCATGGAGGACGTGAAACGCGCCGTTTTACAGGCCGTGGCGGAAGTGGCGGAGGCATAAATGGCAAACGGCGTTCTCATCATCGACAAGCCTGCCGGCTGGACCTCCATGGACGTCTGCGCCAAGCTGCGGGGGATCCTGCACACCAGAAAGATCGGACACGCCGGAACACTGGACCCCATGGCCACCGGCGTCCTTCCCGTCTTTGTGGGACAGGCCACCCGGGCCGTTTCCTTTGCCGAATCCGGCCGGAAGGAATACATCGCCCAACTGCGGCTGGGACTTGTGACCAATACCCAGGACAGCTCCGGGGAAACGCTCTCCCAGACGGAGGCGTCTGTCACAGGGGAAGAGCTTGCCGACGTGCTGCCCCGGTTTACGGGCACGATCTCTCAGGTGCCGCCCATGTTTTCCGCCGTGAAGATCAACGGGCAAAAGCTCTATCAGCTGGCCCGCCAGGGCCGGGAAGTGGAACGAAAGCCGCGCGAGATCACCATTTACGAGCTGGAGGTGCTGGAACAGACCGCTCCGGACGCCTTTACCCTGCGAATCCTCTGCTCCAAGGGCACCTATGTCCGCACCCTCTGCCACGACATCGGGCAGGCACTGGGCTGCGGCGGCTGCATGAGCGCCCTCCGGCGCACCATGGCCGCCGGCTTTACGCTCAAGGACGCCGTGACGCTCGACGACGTGCAGGAACGGGGCGAGGCCCTGCTTTTACCGCTGGAGCAGCTTTTCGCCCGGTACCCTCTTTACCGCATCGCGGAACCTCAATCCGAGGCGCGCTGCCGCAACGGCAATCCCTTTTCCATACCCGAAACGCTGCCGGACGGCCTTTACCGCGTCCAGGGCGGCGACGGTGCCTTCCTGTGTCTGAGTCAACTGGAAGGTCAGATTATGACCTCCCGCAAAAACTTTTTCGGAGCGTGAACACCTTGAACCAAACTGTGATTGCCCTGGGCTTTTTCGACGGCGTGCATATCGGCCACGGCGCCCTGCTGCGCCGCGCCTGCGAACGGGCCGGGACGCTGGACGCCGTGCCCGCGGTCTTTACCTTTGACCGGCCTCCAAAAGAAGTGGTCACCGGAAAGCCCGTTTTCCTGATCAACTCGCCGGAGGACCGGCAGGACCTGATCCACCGCCTCTACGGCATTGAAAAGGTCATTCTGGCCCCCTTCGACCGCCAGATGATGACCATGCCCTGGGAGGATTTTATCGAAAAAATGCTGGTCGGCCAGTATCACGCCGTCCATCTGGTGGCGGGACACGACTACCACTTCGGCTACCGCAATCAGGGCACGCCGGAGCTGCTGCAGGCCAAGTGCAGGGCGCTGGGCATCGGCTGCGACATCATTCCCAAAGTGGAGCTCGACGGCATCACGGTGAGCTCCACTTACATCCGCCGTCTGGTGGAGGCCGGAAACCTGGAGCGGGCCGCCGCCTTTCTGGGGCATCCCCACACCCTGTCACAGACCGTCTGCCACGGACGGCACATCGGCCGCACCATCGGCATCCCCACCGTCAATCTGGCGGTGCCGACACACGTGCTGGTGCCGGGCAACGGCGTCTACATCTCCCGCGTCTACCTGCCGGACGGCCGCAGCTTTCCCGGCGTCACCAACGTGGGCGTCCGCCCGACGGTCAGCGAAAATCACACCGTTTCGGTGGAAACCTTTCTGCTGGGCTTCGACGGCAATCTCTACGGCCAGCATATCCGGCTGGAATTCTACCGGCACCTGCGGCCGGAGCGGAAGTTTGATTCGCTCCAGGAGCTGCGCCGGCAGATCGGCGCGGACATTGCGCAGGCCGAGGCCTATTTCGCCCCATAATCCACAGCAAAACATCTGCCCCGGATTTCTCAGGAAATCCGGGGCTTTTTCCGCGTTTCTCATTTCCCGACCTTCTTTTCCTCTTTTCTTTTGTAGAATAGGGGGAAAGGAGGCCTGATCCATGAAGAAGATCGCCCTTGCCGCGGAAAAAAAGCTCTCCCTCCCTGCGGCGCGCCTGGTCAGGCGTTTTTTTCTGACATTTTTTCTGACGGCCAGCCGGGTGTTCGGCTCCTATACGCCTTTCGGACTGGCTATGGTGGCGGCCGCCGGAAACGGTCTTGCGGGACTGTGCGCCCTGCTGGGCGCCGCCGCTGGCGCTTTCCTGTTCCTGCCCTTTGCCGCCGCCCTGCGCTATCTGGCATCCGCTATCCTGATCTATTCCGTCAGTCTTGCCTTCTTTGACACCAAATTATACGAAAAACCGCTGTTTCGCCCGCTGACCGCCGCCTTCTGGATGCTTGCCGTGGACGCGGTTTCGCTTTTGGGACAAGCAGACGGCGCCGCCATCACCGCCTGCCTCTGCGCTGCCGTCTGCACGGCGACAGCTTCTTATTGCTTTGAAAGCCTTGATACGGAGGAGCGCGGGTCTTCCCCCTGGCAGGTGGCGCTGCTGTTTTTGCTGACGGCTCTCGCCACGGCGGCCGAGCCGATAACACTGGGCGGCGTTTTCTCCATCGGACGATCCGTCACCGCACTGCTGACTGTCCTGGCAGCCGCGCTCTTCCCGCCCGCCGCCGCGACCTCCGTGGGGGTATGCACAGGGCTGGCCATGGACCTGGCAGGCAGCGGCAGCTCTTTGTTTTTCTCCGTTACATACGGCCTGGGGGGCGCGCTGGTCTGCCTGTGCCGCCGCCAGCCCAGAGCCGTGGGGGCGCTTTCCTTCCTGCTGCCCGGCAGCATCCTGGCCTTCCTCTTCCTCCCGCAAAACCAGGTCCCCGTTCTTGGCGAGATGGCGCTGGCCGCCGGAATCTATTTGCTGATCCCCGCGTCCCTGATCCGGGGAAAACGGGGAGAAACCGCCGCAGCTCCCGAAAAAACGGACGCCGCCCGGCAGCAGCTGGAACAATCCGCCCAGGCCTTTCGGGAGCTGTACGACAGCTTTCGCAGCGGCACGACACCACAACCGCCGGAGAACCCTTCCGTTCTCTTTGACCGGGCCGCCGAACGGATCTGCCGGGGCTGCGTTCTTTGCTCCGTCTGCTGGCAGAAAAATTACAGCGCCACCTACACCGCCTTCAACGACGCAACACCCCTCCTGCTGCGCCGGGGACGGGCGCTGCCTGCCGATTTTCCCGGTTACTTCAGCGCACGGTGCGTCCATTTCCCGGACTTCCTCACGGCGCTGAACGTGGAGCTGCAGGCCTACCTGCTGCGGCGCCAATACCGGCTGCGGCTGCAGGCCGCACGCGTACAGGCGCAGGATCAGTACGCCCAGCTCAGCGATCTCCTCTCCTGTACCGCCCGGCAGCAGGCCGCTCCCGCCTTTGCCGCCGAAGCGCCGGCGCCTTACGAAATCGGCTCCGCCCTTTGTCCCAGGGAGGGGGAAAACATCTGCGGCGACCAGCTTTCCGTTTTTGAATGCGGCAGCATGCTCTATCTGCTGCTCTCCGACGGCATGGGCAGCGGCGAATCCGCCCACCGGGAGGCCGCCATGACCAACCGCCTGCTGGAGCGGTTTCTGAAAGCCGGCATCGACCCCGCGCCGGCACTGAAAACACTGAACGCCGCCCTGGCACTGCGGGGGGAGGAAAGCGGCAGCTTCACCACCATCGACCTGCTGGCGCTGCACCGTGAAAACGGCGACGCCGCACTCTACAAGTACGGCGCTGCCCCCTCTTATTTCAAAAGAGGCACCGCGGTATCCCGCATTTCCGGTACCTCACTGCCCGCGGGGCTTCAGGAAAGCCGGGAACCGCCCGACGCTACGCGGCTGCCTCTGAGCGGCGGCAGCTTCTTTATCATGATCAGCGACGGCGTGGCCGACGCGGGAAACGACGAGTGGCTGCAGGATCTTCTCACCGGCTGGAACGGCACCGATCCCCAAATACTGGCCTCGCTGATTCTCGCGGAGGCGCGAAAGCGCCGCGCCCTGGCGGACGACTGTGCGGCCCTGGTCTTGTATCTTCCAAAATCGGAGCAAAACGGCAAAAAGAAAGTATAACTTTTTTCCATCAGGAAATACTGGAAATATCACAGGACAGAGGAGGGCATACTCTTGGTTAAAGGTATTTCCAGACGGGTGATCGTGGTGGATTCCCCCGACCCGCGTATTTTCGAACAGGCAATCTTTATCATACGCAACGACGCCCTGACCGGCGCCGGCGTCACGTCCCAGCAATTGGTGGATCAGGCTGTGCATATCGCAAAAAATTATGCCCGTACCCATACCGCCGAGCATTCCCGACGTATTCGCCTCACTCCGCTGCTGTCTGCCCTTCTGGGCGGCTGCTGTATCGGCCTCATCTGGCTTCTGGCGTCGCTGCTCTGAGGCAAGGCCGCTTTTCCGTTTTTCCGCATCGCTTTCTCCTCTTTTGGGTGAGTGCGCAGGCACTCGCCCTCTTTTTTTGTTTTCTTCTCCGCCGCGTTATGCTATACTGTATCCACACTCAAAAGCGAGGAGATCCCCCATGAAAATCGGCAGCGTGACAATCACATCCCTTCTGGCACTGGCCCCTATGGCCGGCGTTACGGATCTGGCGTTCCGCCAGATCTGCGCCGAGCAGGGCGCGGGACTGACCTGTACAGAGCTGGTCAGCGCCAAGGCGCTTTGCTATCAGGATCAGAAAAGCCGCGCGCTTCTGAAGCTCTTCGACGGAGAACATCCTGCCGCCGCCCAGATCTTCGGCAGCGATCCGGTCTGTATGGCCGAGGCGGCCGTCATCGCCGCCGAAGCTTCCGGCGCAGACCTGATCGACATCAATATGGGCTGCCCTGTGGGAAAGGTGGTGTCCGGCGGCGACGGTTCCGCCCTGATGCGCGACCCGGAAAAGGCTGCCCGGCTGGCAGAGGCCGTGGTCAGAGCTTCCCCTGTGCCTGTCACCGTGAAAATGCGCCGGGGCTGGGACAAGGGCAGCATCAACGCCGTGGAGCTCTCCCTTCTGCTGGAGCAGGCGGGCGTTTCCGCCATCACCGTCCACGGCCGGACCCGCGCCCAGATGTACGCCGGACAGGCCGACTGGACCACCATCCGGGAGGTGAAGGAGGCCGTTTCCATCCCCGTCATCGCCAACGGCGACGTCTTTTCCCCCGAAGCCGCGGTGCGTATCCTCCGTTTTACCGGCGCCGACATGGCCATGATCGCCCGGGGCGCTTTCGGGAACCCCTGGATCTTCGCCCAGTGCGCGGCCGCCCTGGAGGGCCGGCCCATTCCGCCGCTGCCGCCCCTTGCCCGGCGCTGCGACACCGCCGTGCGGCAGATCGAGATCGCCGCCGCCGACAAGGGCGAACACATCGCCGTACTGGAGGCGCGCCGGCATTACGCCTGGTACCTCAAGGGCGTGGCGCACGCCAACTACTATAAAGAACAGATCGTGCGCATGAACACACTGGAGGACGTCTACCGCGTCACCGCCGGCATCAAAAGAGATCTGACGTGAGTGCTCCCCACGGTGCGGGTCTTCTCCCCGATCGTCGAAAAGCTCTTGAAAGAGCGTCCATTTTTCACAATGGGCGTTCTTTTTTCACAAAGGTGTTGGAAAATGCCGCTTTCTGTGGTACAATACCCTTCGACAGGTTTCCACACCCTGTCCAAGCGCCGGGGAACCGGCGTTCGTTCGGCTTCAAAGCCGTTCTCTAAATAAAAAATGGGAGGAACCCGCATGAAACAACTGCATACCCGTCAACTGACCACCGCCGCTGTGGTGGGCGCCGCTTACGCGGCTCTTTCGATCTTTGGCTCTTTTTTCGGCATTACCTACGGTCCTATCCAGTGCCGCTTTTCCGAGGCGCTGTGTGTCCTGCCCTTCCTGTTCCCCGAAACAGCCTGGGGCCTTTTCGCCGGATGCCTCATCGCCAACCTGCTGAGCCCCTACGGCTTGCTGGACATCGCGGTGGGTTCCCTGGCCACGCTTCTTGCCGCGCTGATCACCGCCCGGTGCCGCAGCCGCTATCTCGCTCCTCTGCCCCCCGTGCTGGCCAACGGCATCCTGGTGGGCGGACTCATCGCCTTTGAACAGGTGGGCTTCGGCGGCGGATTTTTGTCCGTGTTTTCCATCAACGCCGTCAGCGTCGCCGCAGGTGAAGCGGTGGCCTGCTACGCTCTGGGCCTGCCGCTGCTGCTGGCACTGCAGAAAGTGCCCTTCTTCCAGAGAATGATTGCCCAACGCACCAGATGACCGCACCATATATGGGGATATGCAGACGCATATCCCCATATTTTTGATCCATTTGCCGCTTTTCTTTTAAAAAAGGTGAATTTCTCTTGACTTTTCCCCCGAATGAAGTATAATAAGTAAGCTCGCTTATTGCGGGCTATCCTTGCTCTCATGAACCCATGAGGGCCAAAAGTCCAAAAGGAGGTGCAAAGTATGGCAAAAATTTCCGCCAACTATGAGGTCGTCTATCTGATCGACCCGGCACAGGGTGACGAGGCAATTGCCGCTGCCGTGGCAAAGTTCAAAGCTCTGGCCGAAGAAAACGGTTCCAACGTCGTGGTCGACGAGTGGGGCAAGCGTAAGCTGGCCTACGAGATCAACTACAAAACCGAAGCGTACTACGTCTTTATGTCCTTTACCAGCGGCCCGGAATTCCCCAAGGAGCTGGACCGTATCCTGGGCATTACCGAAGGCATTATGCGTTCCATGATCGTCTGCAGGGGCGAGTAAGGAGGCAGTCACATGCTTAACCGCATCATTATCATGGGTCGTCTGACCCGAGATCCCGAGCTGCGCCGCACACAAAGCGGCACCGCCGTCACATCCTTTTCCGTGGCCGTGGACCGGGATTTCAAGTCCCAAAGCGGCGAGCGGGAAACCGATTTCATCGACGTCGTCGCCTGGCGCAGCACCGCGGAATTTGTGGCAAAGTACTTTACCAAGGGCCGTATGGCTGTGGTGGAAGGCCGGCTGCAGCTCCGCGACTGGAATGACAAGGACGGCAACAAGCGCAGAAGCGCAGAGGTCGTTGCCGATAACGTCTATTTCGGTGATTCCAAACGTGACGGTGAGTCCACCGGCTCTTTCGGTGCGCCTCCGGCATACGGCTCCGCTCCCGCAGGCGGCTATTCCGCTCCTGCCAGCAGCGCGCCTTCGGAATTTTCCGAAATTGAAGAGGAGGACGGCGATCTGCCGTTCTGAGGTGCATTGACACCCACCATTTTATAAAGGAGGAATCATCCATGCCTATGGATCGCGATAACAGAGCACCGCGCGGCGGCAATCGCAAGCGCAGAAAAGTTTGCCAGTTCTGTGTGGACAAGTGCGAGTATATCGATTATAAGGACGCCGCCAAGCTGCGCCGCTTTATTTCCGAGCGCTCCAAGATCCTGCCCCGCAGAACCACCGGCACTTGCGCCATGCATCAGCGTCAGCTGACCGAGGCCATCAAGCGCGCCCGTCAGATCGCTCTGCTGCCGTTCGTCACCGAATAAGCAGTCTTTCCATACCGTAAAAACTCCGAAACCCGACTTTGCCGGGTTCCGGAGTTTTTTTGATTCATTTTGAAACTGCCCGTCACAGATCGTCGGAAGCGCGATGCACCGACCCAGTTTCGCTGAATCCGTCGGGATACCTGCTTTCCAATTTGTCCAGGTTCCCCTGAAGAACGCTCTCCAGCGGAAGATCCAGCGCCGCGGCCGCCTCCGCCAGATACCACGCCACATCGCCCAGCTCCCGCGCCAGATGCTCCCTGTCCAGTCCGTGACCCTGAGCGAGCCATTTTTTCACAATATCGATGGCCTCGCCTGATTCCCCGCAGAGGCCCATCACCGCGTTGAGCAGCACATCCTTCTTCGACAGGGACGGGTTCAGCGTCCGCATGGCTCTCTTCTGATACTCATTGATTTCCATAATGGTCCTCCTATCCAACCGCCGCCGATGACGGCGCGTTTTTTGCTGCACCGCAAGACGCGGGCGGCACCGATGGGAAAAAGCAGCGGCAGGAACCGCCTGCCGCTGCAAAAGCGTCATTTCCCCGTCATGATCCGCAGGATGACGCGATCCGTTTCCCGCATTCCCTGCCTGGCCAGAATCCCGATATTTTTAACGGTATCCGCCACATCCGCACCCACGATCCCGTCGCCGGGGCGGAAGTTATTCCCCTTCTGGGCCATCTGCCAGCCCAGAATGCCGCAGTTCACGCTCATGGCGATCTTGCTGGCGCAGGAGGCTTTGGCTCCGTCGCAGATACAGCCGGAGATCATCGCCGCCGCGTTCATCAGCGTGTGGCTGATGCCGTCGTCATCCGCACCGCAAAGCCATGCGATGGCACAGCCCGCGCCCACGCCGGCGCTGACGGCGCCGCAGTAAGCGGACAGGCGGCCGATCCCCGTTTTCTGATAGATCGTCACCAGATCGGACAGCGCCACCGCACGCAGAATTTTTTCTTCAGAAACGCCCAGATGCAAACCGTACCGCCAGACCGGCACAGAGGCTGTAATCCCTTGGTTGCCGGAGCCGGAACAGATCACCACCGGCATCTCGCAGCCGTTCATCCGCGCGTCGGAACCGGCGGCGGCCCAGGCGCGCGCTTCCGTGACAATGCCGCTGTCGCCCGCGAGCAGCGTCGAACCGATATTGGCGCCCCAGTCGTGTCTGAGTCCTTCTGCCGCAATCGCGCCGTTATAGCGGATCTGCGGACCAGTCAGCGGCTCGATCCGTTCGAGAGGGACCGTTTGAACAAAGGTGAGAATGTCTTGCAGGTTCAGAATGCTTTTATCGGTGAGGCTGTCCTCCGCCGAGTCGGAGTGCGGCTTTTCCAGCAGCACCCTGCCGTCTTTTTCCATATAAATGATGTTGGTGTGATTGTTGGCAACATGCACCACCGCCTGATGACCCTTCAGCCAGCCCGTCAGCCGGATATCCAGCATGCGGGGTGTTTCCGGGCAGGTCACCGTGATGGGCGTGGCATCCATAAACGCCTGGATCGCCGCGCTGTCATCCTCCGCCACATGGGCAATGACCTGCAGCTCCGCGTCGGGATCCCCCGCCACAAGGCCCACCGCAATGGCGGCTTCAATCCCGCGGCGCCCACCGGTATTGGGCACCACGACGCTCTTCACATTCTTCAGAATGTTGCCGCTGACTTCCGCCAGCACTTTTTCCGGTTTACCGCCCAACACCGCGCGCAGCTTCGCAGCACAGTACGCAACGGCGATGGGCTCTGTACACCCGGTGGCCAGAAGGAGTTCCTCCTTCAGGATGGCACAGAAGCCATCCGTTTTTTTCGCATCCAGCATTTTTGACATTCTCCTTTTTGCTTTATCATTTGAAAAGACTGCGCCGGAACGCAGTAAATCACTTTTCCTCCGGCACCTGCAGATCGTCGGTATCCACCCAGTCCTGCACGTTCACCACCTCGTAGTCCGTGGGAGAACGGCGGATCACGACCCGCGCAATGCCTGCATTGATCACCGTCCGGCGGCACATGGCACAGGACGTGGCGTCCGAAAGCAGCTCCCCCGTCTGTGCATCCTTGCCCACCAGATACAGCGTGGCTCCCACCATATCGCGCCGGGAGGCGGAAATAATGGCGTTGGCCTCCGCGTGGACGCTGCGGCAGAGCTCGTACCGCTCACCGCGGGGCACCCGCAGCGCCTCCCGCGTGCAAAACCCCATATCCACACAGTTTTTGCGGCCCCGGGGCGCACCGTTGTAGCCCGTGGCAATGATCTCATCGTTCTTGACAATGATCGCGCCGTAGACCCGGCGCAGGCAGGTGGCGCGCTCCAGCACCGTCTGGGCAATATCCAGATAGTAATTTTCCTTGTTGATCCGATTCATATTTTCGCCTCTTTTGTTGAAGATGGTCATGTATTGGCTTTTTTGTTTATTATATGCTACTTTTGCCGGCAGTGCAACAAGCGCCCTCGACTTGGCCGGAGGCAATCTTCACAAATTTGCGGCACTTCTTTTGCCCTTTCTTCCAATCCAGGCGTGCGGGGCGGCAGACAGGCCGCGCATACCATATGCATAAAGTTGCAGCCGTACGGCGTGTCGGGCCGGTATTCTCTGTCCTGCGAAGCGCCGCAGAAAAGCAATTGCCAGGAGAACGTTATATTTATGCACGAATAACGTAAATTCAGTTATTCAAATAAATGAATAATACGTTATTAAAATAACAAAATAGTTGCATATTTTTCGCTTTTGCGTAACTTTTAACAAACATTTTGAGTCAATTAATGCTTGACGGGCGGGAGATAAGCGCATATATTCTAAGTGGATATGTATTTTCTCTCAAATTCAGCTGACCTGCGGAGAATGTACATATATCTCATGTGGCACAGGAGGAGAAGGTCATGCAATATATCAATGCGGCGTCTTCCTCAGAGGCTCTGGCTGCGCTCCTGAAGGCGGACGGCAGGGGCATGGTCATCGCCGGCGGGACTGACGTGATCGTGGACATGAAAAACGGTAAGATTCATCCCGAACTGTTGATTGATGTGACCCGGGCCGCCGATATGCAGGGTATTCGGGTGGAGGACGACAAGCTGGTGATCGGCGCGGCGGCAACGCTGACGCAGATCGCCCGCCATGAAGCGGTGCGCCGCTTCTATCCTTCGCTGGCAAAGGGCTGCGGGACGGTCGGTTCTCTGCAGATCCGCAATTCCGCCACTCTGGCAGGCAATGTCATCAGCGCCCAGCCCGCAGGCGACGGCGCCATGGCGCTGGCACCCCTCGCCCCCGTTTTCACGGTCCTCTCCGCCGCCGGGGAACGGACAATGACGATGGGTGAGATGTATGCCGGCTTCGCCAGAAGCGCCGTGGATCACAGTCGCGAGCTGGTGACCCGCATCACCGTTCCCCTGCCCGGCGCGCACGAGGCCGCCTCCTTTGTCCGGCTGGAACTGCGCAAGTCCCTTTCCCTTCCCATGCTGAACTGCGCAGCCATGGTCCATTACGAGGACGGCGCGGTCCGCTGGGTGCGGATCACAATGGCGCCGGTGGGCGTGGGACCTGTCCGGGCGGCCGCGGCAGAGGCGTACCTCACCGGAGGACCCCTTACCGAAGAGGCCATGTCCAGAGCCGGTGAGCTGGCGCTGGAAAACGCCAACCCCAGAAGCAATCCGCTGCGCGGCAGCAGAGAATACCGGCTCGAAACGCTGCCGGTTATGGTGCGCCGGGCGCTGGAGGAATGCCGCGCCCAGCTGGTTTGACGAAAGGCGGGATCAAAGATGGCTGAATTACATACAACAATCAACGGCGAGGCGGTCGCGGCAGACGTGGACCCTGCCATGACCCTGGCTGAGTTCCTGCGTGAAAAACTCTACCTGACCGGCACCAAGATCGGCTGCGGACGCGGTGAGTGCGGCGCCTGCACCATCATCATGAACGGAAAATCCGTGGTTTCCTGCCTGATCCCCGTGATGCGGGCGGAGGGTGCCGTGCTGCAGACCATTGAAGGCGTGGCCAACGGGCGTAAGCTCCATCCCATTCAGGAGGAGTTCATCAACAAGGGCGCCATCCAATGCGGCTTCTGCACGCCGGGCATGATCATGTCCTCCAAGGCACTGCTGGATGCGAATCCCGACCCTACCCGGGAGGAGATCCGGGAAGCCCTGGGCGGCAACGTGTGCCGCTGCACAGGCTATGTGAACATTGAACAGGCCGTGAATGCGGCCGCGGAAAGAATGCGGAAGGGGGAGAAGTAACATGAAATACGTTGGGCAAAATATGCCCCGCAACGACGGTTTCGATAAGGCTACCGGCCGGGGTACTTTTACCGCCGACATCCACCTGCCCCGCATGCTGTACGGCAAGGTGCTGCGCAGCCCCTACGCCCATGCCAAAGTGCTGTCCATCGACACCTCGGCGGCGGAGGCGCTGCCCGGCGTAAAGGCCGTGTGCACCTTCAACAATACCACCAACAAGCTCTGGAACGGCGCCGCCCCCATGTTCATCACCCCCAAGCCCCATGACCCTGTTCTGGATCAGACGATCTTTACCGACGAGCCAAAATACATCGGCGACGAAGTGGCCGCGGTGGCAGCGGAAAGCGAGGCCGTCGCCGAGGCGGCGGTACGCCTGATCCGCGTGGAGTGGCAGGAGCTGCCCGCCGTCTACGATCCGCTGGAGGCGATCAAGCCCGAGGCGCCGGACGTGCAGCCCAAATGTGCCAATCCTCAGTTCAAAAATATCTGCGGCGGACCGGTGGAGCTGCGCTTCGGCGGCGATCCCCGGGAGGCCTTCAAGTCCTGCGACGCAGTGGTGGAATACCGGGTCAAGCTGCCCCGCGTCAAGCAGGCTCAGCTGGAAACCCACGGCGCCGTGGCTTCCTACAGCCCCGAGGGAAAGTTGGAGGTCATCTGCACCACGCAGGCTCCTTATCCCACCAAAATGATCCTTGCCGATGCGCTGGATCTGCCCGTCAGTAAAATTACTGTGAAAAACGGGCCTTATGTGGGCGGCGGCTTCGGCGCACGCATTGGTCTTTCCGGCAAGGCGGAAATCCTGGCCGCCGTTCTTTCCATGAAGTCCGGCCGACCCGTGAAGCTGACCTATACCCGCGAGGAGGACTTCACCTGCTCCGATTCCCGCCACGGCGGTTATCTGGTCACCCGCCTGGGCGCCATGAAAGACGGCAAATTTGTGGCGCTGGATACGGAGGCCTGGATGAATACGGGCGCTTACGCCACCTTCGGCGTGGATCTGCTGGGCGTCTGCGGCGCCTGCGGCACCGCCGGTGCCTACGAGGTACCCAACTTTCACTATGTGGGCTGGCCGGTCTATACCAACCAGATGACCGCCGGCGCCATGCGCGGTTTCGGCACGCCGCAGGGCAACGCCGTGGTGGAGCCTGCCATCGAAATGATGGCACAAAAGTTGGGCATCGATTCCCTGGAACTGCGCAAGATGAATGCGACGACTCCCGAGAGCAAAAACTGGTTCCCGTTCCCTCCCGGCTCCTGCGGCATGAACGAATGCCTGGACAAGGCGGCAAACGCTATCGATTGGGCGGAAAAGCACGGGCAGGCGGCCCGGCAGACCGGACGCATCCGCCGAGGCGTGGGTATTTCCGGCGGAACACATGTCAGTAATGCCGCGCCCTTCTGTGTGGACTACAACACCGTGCTGCTGCGAATCGAAAGGGATGGCACCCTGTTTGTCAACTCCTCCATCCCGGAGATCGGCCCCGGCTCCACTACCGCCTGCCTGCAGGTGGCGGCGGATCTGACGGGCGTACCTTATCAAAATGCCGTCATGAAGTTCGGCGATACAGACGCCGCCTCCTTCGACATCGGTTCCCACGCCACACGCACCCTCTACACCGTGAGCCATGTGCTCGCCAAAGCAGCGGAAATCCTGCGCAGGGACGTCTTTGCCTGGGTCGGAGCAAAGCTGGATCTCGATCCGGCCGCTCTGGACATGAGCGACGGCGTGATCACCAGCGGGGGCAAAGAAGTGGGCAGCATCGCCGAGGTCGCTTCTGCAGCGCATCTGCAGGGAAAACAGTTCATCGCCACCGCCTGCAACGTACCGCCCAACTGCCTGCCCTTCTATGCTCAGGCCGCGGAGGTGGAGGTGGATATGGAAACCGGGATGGTGAAGGTCCTCAAAGTCGCCGCCGCCCACGACGTGGGCCGCGTGGTCAATCCGCTGCTGTGTGAAGGGCAGATTGAAGGCGGCGTTCTCCAGGGCGTGGGCTATGCCACGCGGGAAGAAATGACCTATGTGGAAGGCAAAGGCTTCTACAACAAGGGCTTCCACAGTTATATGCTCCCCACTGCCGACGACCGTCCGGATATCGTGCCCATTCTGGTGGAAAATCCCGATCCCAGCGGTGTGTTCGGCATCATTGGCATCGGTGAGCTGGGCGTAAATCCCACTCTGGCCGCCATCGGCAACGCAGTGGAGGATGCCACAGGAGTCCGTTTCCACGAATTCCCCCTGACACCCGGCCGGGTGCTGGACGGTCTGAAAGCGGCCGGCAAGGTCTGACCGCAGATAATGAAAAAGCCGCCGCTTCTGCAGAAGTCTGCCAAATACTTTGGCGGCGGCGCGTATGGGTGCGGAGAAAACTTCCTGCCTCCAACGAACACCGCGCACTCACTTTTGCCGCCGGCTGGTGGCGGTGTTATGCTTTTCAGATCTTCCTGTACCCGAGATAAAAGAAGAGGCAGTACGGTTGTGCAAAAGGAAAACTCTATCCCGCTGACAACAGAATCATCCATTTCTGAAGCCCAGTCTGTTTGTAAGACGCTGCCTGCTTTCCATCCGTACTGAACCGTCCGCTTTTATATTGGTCGGAATTAAAAACCGCATTGCTGTAATCAGAAAAGAATGCCTGCGCTGAATGCAAATACATTCAACGCAGGCATTCTCTTTTTAAATAATTTGAAAAACAGTTTTAAGGCCTTAATAAAAATCATTTTTCTCTGGATACGAGTTACTGCACGAGGCGAGCTTCCCATCTCTGAAGAGTGGAAACTGCATTGTGGTTCCCAGGGAGGATTTCATCGCATGGCTGGAAGCCAACATCGGAGAGAGCCGGTAAAGTACAACCGTTATCCAAGGCGATGTATCATCAAAAACTATTTTCTCTGTTGAATGAGATCTTCTCATTCAACAGAGAAAGCGGAAGTCTGTTCGTATACTTGTATCTCACGTACGCGGTGTGAGTCAAACAGTCGGCCTACATAATTCTGAGAAAAACTACAGAAAAAATCCCTGAAATCTCACGATTTCAGGGATTTTTTGGAGCTGCTGGGCAGATTCGAACTGCCGACCTCATCCTTACCAAGGATGCGCTCTACCGACTGAGCTACAGCAGCAAGTGGCGACCAAGATGGGGCTCGAACCCACGACCTCCAGCGTGACAGGCTGGCGTTCTAACCAACTGAACTACTTGGCCATTTCCATTGCGATTGGAGATCCTGCGAACTCGAGCTTTTCGATTATAGCAAAAACAACATTTGTTGTCAATACTTGATGGCAGGGGCAGAAAGATTCGAACTCTCGACACGCGGTTTTGGAGACCGCTGCTCTACCAGCTGAGCTATACCCCTGTGTGGTGGGCCTTCGGGGACTCGAACCCGGGACCGGACGGTTATGAGCCGTCTGCTCTAACCAACTGAGCTAAAGGCCCAAGTGATCGATCTCTGTCGTCCTCTAAAAAGAAGTGTGCCGCCACCAAGTGGCGGCACATCTTTTTATGGCTCCCCCTGTAGGGCTCGAACCTACAACCCTTCGGTTAACAGCCGAATGCTCTACCATTGAGCTAAGGAGGAGTGTTGGCGCTGCCTATCTTCCCGGGCCGTTACCAGCCAAGTATTGTGGGCAGAAGCGAGCTTAACTTCCGTGTTCGGGATGGGAACGGGTGGACCCTCGCCCTAATCAGCACCAACTATTTGAACCGCTATGCACGGTTGCAAACACTATCATATGCACTTGTTCTGTTTTTGTCAAGGGGCTTCCATATCGCTTTGGGGAAATGGTGACCCGTACCGGATTCGAACCGATGTTAAAGGCGTGAGAGGCCTCTGTCTTAACCACTTGACCAACGGGCCATATTCGCGCTGTATCTATCTCATCAGCCAAAAGCTGTTGAAATCTTTGGTACACCATCAGGGACTCGAACCCTGGACACCCTGATTAAGAGTCAGGTGCTCTACCAACTGAGCTAATGGTGCATACAGGGTATTCTCTTTTTATTGCACCCTCAAAACCGAACAATGTAAGAAGGAGGAAGAGTAAGGCTTGAATTGCCTGCATAAATTGTAGGTCAAGCCCTCGGGCTATTAGTACAGGTCAGCTGACACGTTGCCGTGCTTTCACCTCCTGCCTATCAACCAGATAGTCTTTCTGGGCCCTTACTCCATAAAGGATGAGAGATCTCATCTTGGGGGGAGTTTCACGCTTAGATGCTTTCAGCGTTTATCTCGTCCGTACATAGCTACCCAGCTATGCCCTTGGCAGGACAACTGGTGCACCAGAGGTACGTCCATCCCGGTCCTCTCGTACTAAGGACAGCTCCCTTCAAATCTCTTACGCCCGCAACAGATAGGGACCGAACTGTCTCACGACGTTCTGAACCCAGCTCGCGTGCCGCTTTAATTGGCGAACAGC
>Ga0183095_11408_pt1 | contig 18664 bp, 14 predicted proteins | sample BioMet4_FD_130346 | JGI IMG/M metagenome (GOLD analysis project Ga0183095, IMG submission 130346) | Microbial communities from bioreactor (seeded with sewage sludge) at LBNL, California, USA - Biofuel metagenome 4 (v2) (version 3) | ecosystem: Engineered > Bioreactor > Anaerobic > Unclassified ...
GTCCGGACTTCTGCCGGGCGCGTACGCGAGCTATATACCGATGGTGATAAGCGGACTTATGGGCCATGTCGAGAAAATAACTGTGGAGAGCGGCGAAGACGACCAGCATAATAATTCGAGCTGGGTAAAAGTATTCGGCTACGGCTGCGATCCGTCGGCGTTCCCGCTTGAACGTCTTAAGCTCGGAATTGCCTCGTATTATTGCTCGGGAGTTTACGAGATGGGCAGCCGTCTCGGATTCCGCTTCGATGATTTTAAGGTCACTCATGAGTGCTTCACGGCTCCGGAGGACCTGCATCCGGTCTGGGGCACGGTCAGGAAGGGCACCATTTGCGGACATAGGTTCGTTATGAGCGGATATGTCGGCGGCGAAGAAAAGGTCTCGCTGCGTTATGTGCATAAGATCTGCAACGACGTAGCCGCGGAACCGTCGATACGCGATCACATCCGTATCGAAGGAATGCCCGCAGCTCTCGATATGGACCTTAAGGGTATGATGCCGCTCGACGAGAGTTATGTCACGAGCGCGGCGCCTACGGTCAATATAATTCCCTCCGTCGTGGAGGCAGGACCCGGCTATAAGCAGGCTATGGATCTGCCTGTCGTCGTACCGATACATTAAAAACTTATTTGTGTAACAAAGCGCGCGGCAATAATTTGCCGCGCGCTTTGATTTATTCTTTGCGGAAAAACAGCGCCGCCGCGAAGCCTGCCGCGGCGAGCGCCGCCGCAATGAGATACGAAAAAGATATTCCGCCGCTTGCAGCGTTTACTGCGGACATTCCTGCCGAGACCGCGCTGCGCTGACGCTGGGCCATAAGAGCGATAAAGACCGAAGAACCGAGAGCAGAGCCTATCATCATGAGAGTGTTCATTACAGCAGAGCCATGCGCGTAATACTCTTTTGACAGCTGATTCAGCGAATTTGTCTGGCATGCCGAGAGCATAGTGTCTATGCCAAGCATGACGAGGCAGTAGCAAAGCGCCGCCGTGACGACTGCAGCAGAGGGGCCGAGCCGGGAGATAAGCAAGGCCGCGGCAGCCATTACGGCGAACCCGAGCGGTACGATAACTCTCGGACCGCGGCGGTCGTAGACTTTGCCGAATATGGACGGCAGCACGGCTACGATTATTCCTCCGGGCAGCACGGCGAGCCCGGTGGCGAAGACAGACAGCCCGATCACGCTCTGCATAAACATCGGCATCAGGACGTAATTTGCGAACATGATGACGTAAGTAAGCGTTATGAGCAGCATCCCGAGCGAAAACATTGGCGAGCGGAATACGCGCACGTCGAGCAGCGGATCGGGGACTTTCAGCTGTCTGACGACGAAAGCGACGAGAGCGGCTGCGCCTGCGGCAAGTGCCGCGGCTCCTGTCGACAGTCCGCTGCTCGACAAACAAAGCTCGTTTATTCCGTAAAGCAGTCCACCGAATCCGACTGTAGACAGCGCCAGCGAGAAGACGTCGAGTCCACGCCGCTTTTTTTCAGTCACGTTTTTCAAAAACAGCCAACCGGTCACGACAGAAACAGCGGCGAGAGGAATTATGATTATGAATATCCATCTCCAACTCAACAGCTGAAGTACAACGCCTGAAAAAGTAGGCCCGACCGCAGGAGCAAACAGTACAATCAGCAGCGCCGAACCCATCGCTGCGCCGCGCTTTTCCGGGGGATTGAGTACCATGATGGTATTCATCAGCAGCGGCATCATGACTCCCGCCCCGAGGCCCTGGAACAGCCGTGCGCATAGCAGCATCGGGAAACTCATCGAGCACGCGGCAAAAACCGTACCGATAAGAAAGATCGACATCGATGCGAGATATAACTCTCGCGTAGATAGACGTTCTATCAAGAACGCCGTTACAGGGACCAGAATGCCGAGCACGAGCATATATCCTGAAGTCAGCCACTGTACGGTGTTTTCGCTGACCGCGAATACAGACGTCAGATTTGTCAGCGCCACATTGATTATGGTTTCGTTCAAAAGCGCCAGGAACGTGCCGAATTTAATCACGGCCATTATCCGCTTTCTGTCGGCGTCGGAACAGGCGGGAAGGACAGTATCTTTCAAAATGGTTACCTCTTCTTATTAAGTGTCTGCTCAGTTCCTCCCAGCAGTTGAAGCGCCTTGACGAGACAGGCTTCCAGTTCGTCTTGTTCGCTCACGCTCAGATATCCGAGCAGTTTATCGCAATGCGCGCACATTATTTTGTCGAGCTCTTTTGCCGTAGCGAGTCCCTTTTCGGTAAGCGCGCAGCTTATAACCCTGCGGTCGCGCGGACTGTATAAACGCGTTACGAAACCTTCGGACAAGAGCGAATCCATAGCTCTCGTAAGAGAACTCTTTTCGAGCCCCACCTGACGGCTGAGCACGGTCATATTGTTTTCAGGCGTTTTAAGTATAGCCATCAACACCTGCACCTGAGTAGGATTGATGGAAAGATAAAGTTCGCTAAGGTCGATAGAATCGATTATCTTATGGCGCAGTATCGATATCTCGTCGAGCCTGCTCAGAAATTCAGCAGTGTTCATAAAGCCTCCGATTATTGAGAATACAATAGTTGTAATTACAATAATATTATCGCTCGAATTAAGCCGTTTGTAAAGCTTTTATGCAAAAAAACAGTAATTTTTCTTCCCATGCCGATCAAAATTGCATTGATAAATATGCCGCCCGAGGCCGATTTTAGCGTTATTTAGAGGACAATAAGCACGAGTATAATAATATATCGGCATGGTTACGAGATGATGATATATGAGCTATCATAAAGAGAGCGTAAATATTATAGGATTGGCGATAACCGAGCCGTCTCGGGCACATAAGCGAATATATACCCGTTGGCTGCTGTCACAAATGCTTCTTGCTGATAGAACTTCCTCACGCTGCGTTCGGATAAATATTGTGCGTCAGACATGGGCTATCACAGGCATATCTGTTAAACTATCCGCTTGACATCGCGAGGCGGAATGATACAATGTAATTATTAAATGAACACGTTCATATAAATACAGCAGCTTTATTATAGCCGTTTAACGACAGAGAAAGAATAACGGCTGACTGGCGAAAGGAGAGCAATAATGCCGAAGGTGATAGCAAATCCACGCGAAAATATTCTCGCTGCGGCGCGTCTGATGCTGACTGAGGACGGATATAAGGCGTTCTCGATGAGAGAGGCGGCGCGGCGCAGCGGCATGGCGGTAGGGACACTGTACAATTATTTTCCGTCGAAGGATTCTCTTATTGCCGGCGTTATGCTGGAAGACTGGCTGTGCGAACTCGGAAAGATGAAAGAGAAATGCGCCGCCGCGCGCGATATAACCGAAGGATTATCGGCGCTGCATGATGGTATCGGTACTTTCAGCAAAAAGTACCGCGCCGTATGGGAATCATGCGCTTTCGGCGACGGTTTTCGTCCCGAGTTTATTCGCCGGCACAGGGTGCTGGCGCGTCAGCTTGCCGATTGTCTCGAGCCTCTGATATCTGGCAGCAAGACAGAGCTGCCTCAGGATGCCGCGCTTTTCTTTGCGGAGAACATACTTGTCTGTTCCGGACGCTCAGAGCTTTCGTTCGATAGTTTGCTCGGCGTTGCTCGGCGGCTGACGGAACCGCGAGAATAATCGGGCCGGATAGTGAAATTATTAAGCCGATACGGAGGAATAGTAATGTCAAGCTTTGAGAATCTGCGCATAGTCGATAACTTTTATCAGACCTCGGCATTTTTTCCAATGCCCACCGTCCTTGTAAGCACGCTGACTCCCGATGGCAAGACTTCGCTCGGTTCTTACTCGCTCATAGCGCCGTATTACATCGCCGGGCGCGATTACTACGCGATGCTTCTGTGCGCGCGCAATTCGTCGAATACCTCCCAGCACCTGCTCGCGAACAGCCGCTGTGCGCTTAATTTTATCCCCGACGATAAGAAATATTTTCGCGAGGCCGTGCGGCTCGGATTTCCGGGCGACACTCCGGCCGAAAAAATGAAGGACTGCATATTCACGCTTGAAGACGGCCTGATGGCTTCTGAACATCCGGACGAGGCTTTTCCGCAGGTGGTTGCGCAGGCGTATCAGGTAATGGAATGTACCTGGATGCGTAATCTCGATAACGCTCAGGACGACAAACCCGGCGAGCTTAACGGCTACCCCGGACCATATCATGATTTTAACGGGATAACTTCGCCGTTCGGCGCGCATTTTATCCTCAGAGTCGATAAAATACTGATGAAAAAGCGCTGTCGAGACGCGATTTTGAACGGAGTGGCTGCACGGGATTTTCCCCGAGTGCCGGTCGATTATGGTTATCGCGACAGTAAGAGTTTCTGGTACACTCGTTTTCGCCGTCCGATAATGACTCCGCTGCCTTCGCGGGAAACGACGCTCGAATCGGTGCGCTACGCGGCCGACCGCGCTGACGATACGGTGAAATTTACCGACGAAGCGCTGATGAAGCTTGTGAAGGTGCCGCGGGTATTTCTCGCGACGGTGCTCAAGGGCTGCGTGGCATGGGCTAAGGAGCACGACGTGACGCTTATAACCGCCGAGCACATGGATATCATCAACGATAAGCGCAGCAAGGAAAAGGGCAGATGACCGTGTATCCGAGGAGGATCTGACATGGATTTTGCGAACGTTTCCGCAATGACGGACGAAATCACGGCGCTTTTCGGCGGGAAAATGGAACTCAAAGAATGCGATACGAAAAAGTACGGCTATATGCGCTGGCCGAAGCTGCTGCCGATAATGCGTTTTGAAGTTAAACAATATGCCGCGCCGTACTTCGGAAACGTCTTTAGTATGGCGACGGCAGCACTCGGCGGGAAAATGCAGCTCGCGACGTTTGTCTGTACGCCGAATCTCGGTGCGGACGTGCCGCTTATGCTTATCGACGTTATGGCCATGGGCACGAAGCATGCGGCGTTTATAGAGTACTATGACTGTACGGAGCTGGGCGTTCCGGCGCATGAACTGAGAAAAACGGCCGAACAGTTCGCTTCGCTTGAGGATTATCCGGAGAAACCCGCATGGTACGTCGGACGGCGCGCACCGTATTCGCTCATAAAAGGCGGAGTCGACGGGGGAGCGCTGGCGGATATGCTGACGTCGTCGGTAAAAGCGTACGCTTGCGAATGCTGTGCATGCCATTCACACGACGCAAACCGCACGGGGCTTTCGGAATTTATCGAAAGAATGGTGCGCGACGGGAATCCGTCATCGGGCGCGCTCGAGCGTGCGCTCGGGAAGCAAGGGGCGGAAGTGTTTTTCCGCAGCATAGTGATGCCGGCGACCTACTGTCCGGCGATATAGGGAGGCACATAATATGAAAATAGTTCTTGCCGGTGCGTTCGGGAATCTCGGCACGGACGTTCTTAAATCGCTCGTCGCTGCCGGCCACGAGGTCACGGCGGCGGATACGGCCGAAAGAGAATGCGGCGTAAGCGGGTACACGTTCCGTAAGATAGACGTGACCGACCCCGCGACGCTGAAGGGTCTGTGCGGCGGCGCGGACATTGTGATAAGCACAGTGGGGCTTACGAAAGCATCGGATAAGGTGACCAACTTCGACGTCGATTATCGGGGTAACGTCAATCTGCTCGGCGAGGCCAGGGACGCGGGAGTCAATAAATTCGTTTATATATCGGTGCTGAGGGCCGACGAAGCGCCCAGGGTGCCGATACTGAAGGCAAAATATCTCGCCGAGGAAGAGATAAAAAAGAGCGGGCTCGATTATATAATCTATCGTCCGACAGGTTATTTTTACGATATCGTAAAGGTATTCCGTCCGATGGTTGAGAAGGGCAAAGTTACGCTGCTGAGCGGCGCGCCCGTCAGCGCGAACGTAATAGATACGCCGGATTTCGCTGACTATATCGTCTCTCATCTTGCCGACAGAAATCTTACGGTGCCTATCGGCGGGACGGAAACATACACCTACGAGCAGATAGCGAAGATGTGTTTCGCCGCAGCGGGCAGGCAGCCCGTGATTTCCCATGTCCCGCCGCTTTTGTTCGACGTGCTCGCGCTGGCAAGCCGCTTAAAAAAGGACGGCCGTGAAGCGGTGATACGCTTCGGCAAATTTACGATGACTCAGCCAATGGTGGCGGAAGTGAAAACCGGAAGCCACAGCTTCGCACAGTATATCAAGGACAGTTTCTGATCGAAAGGAGCCTTGTCATGGGATGGCAGTACCTGGGGATACTTTTTGCCGTGGCGCTCGCGCTGTCGGTAGTGGGATTCTATAAATACGTATATTTTATGTCGGTCGGCTATGGGTTTGCCATAGCGGGCGTCGGTGTGTCGGTGCTTATAATGTTCGCGGGGCATCTGAGCGCCGCCGGCGCAGTCATCTGTGCTTTACTCATCGCATATGGTGCGCGGCTGTCGGGCTTTCTTATTTACAGGGAAGCCAAGAGCGCCGCTTACCGCAGAACGTTCAAGGCGGCTGTAAGCGCGCAGGACAAGATGAATTACGGAATAAAATTCGCCATCTGGATAAGCGTGGCCTTGCTTTACGTTGCCCAGACCGCACCGGCGTTTTATATAGGGTATAACGCCGTGCGGGCGGGAGCGATGCAGTGGACAGGCACAGCCGTAGGAGCCGCGGCGCTGGTATTGGAGACCGTCGCGGACATACAGAAAAGCGCCCAGAAGGCTGCGCGGCCGGATATGGTCGCCATGAAAGGGCTGTATGGGATAGTGCGCTGCCCTAACTATTTTGCGGAGATACTGTTCTGGACGGGCGTATTGCTCACGGGAATTGGCGCGCTGAGAGGCATTGGCCAGTGGAGCGTTGCGCTTACGGGGTATGTCTGCATAGTTCTTGTCATGTTCAACGGCGCTCAGCGTCTCGAAAAGGGACAGAATGCCCGCTACGGCAGCTTGCCGGAATACCGCGACTATGCAAACGGTACGCCGATAATCCTGCCGCTGGTGCCGCTTTATCACCTTAACAGGGGGAAAAAGCAGTGATTGCCGGACGGTATCAGCCGTTTCATACGGCAGAGGAAAAGGAAAAGGCCGCTGCGTCCGAGCGGGCGGCGGCCAAATGCGAAGCACCGGCAGACTTTACGCTGCTTATGGCGATTACCGACGCGATTCCGGTACTGCTGTTCTGTGCGGCGGCAGTGATACTGTGTTTACTTTTTCCGCGCCCGCTGTTTATCGCGGGAGCGGCATTATGCGTTGCCGCGGGCAGCGGAAAGGTGCTGTGGAAACTTATTATCGCGCTTAAAAAAGTAAACGTGATGTTGCTGAACCGCCAGCTCAGGATACTGATGCCGGTTGGCTTCGGGCTTATGCTCATAGCGCTTTTGGCGGGGCGCTCGGAGATAAATATCTCCGCTGTGCTCGTCGCGATAACGACGTTGCCTGCGGGCGCGTTCTTTGCGCTGGGTGCCGCCGGGTGCGCGGCTATGCTCGTACTCGCCAAATCACTCGACGGAAATGACGCGCGTTCGAACTGGATAGAGCAGGCGGTAAATATCATAACTCAGGCGTCGCTACTTGTCGGACTCTGCTTTTTGATGTAAAATAGGGCAGGGACAGCTCCTTTCCGCGCGGCCGAGGGGCAGTATCCGGACGCCGCGGCGCACGCGGAAATTGAAAAGCGGAAGAGAAACGCATATCTCTCCCGCTTTATTATTTTGCTTTTTGACTTTGGACGCTGACGAAGGCAGCGCATATACGATATAAAAGAATAACACTGACCTGAGTCTGGCCGTGCGGTTATTATGAGCAAGAAACCGCATGCGGCCCACCGGGCATAACCGTAACATACTGTTGAGCGTATCATTAATTTAAAGCCGATACCTGGCCGGATTAACCGCAGTTCAGGATCGAGAATTATCAGCCGGGCTTGAACGACTCACTGCGCCGGATTTATGAATTCGCACAGCGCGGCGAAGAGCTTCTTCGGGTCTATAGGTTTCGTGACGTGGGCGTTCATTCCGGCAGCGATGCAGTTGCGAATATCTTCCTCGAAAGCGTCGGCTGTCATCGCGATTATCGGAATCGACGCGGCGTCGGGGCGCTGCATCCTTCGGATAAGGCGCGCGGCCTCGCAGCCGTCCATAACAGGCATACGTATATCCATCAGTATCGCCGCGTAGTGGCCGGGAACGGAGTCACGGTAAAGTTCGATGCCGAGCCGCCCGTTTTTAGCGCAGTCGACCGTCATGCCCTTATCTTCCAACAGTATTTTTGCTATCTCGGTGTTGAGATAGTTGTCTTCGCAAAGCAGGATATGCCTGCCTTTCAGCGAAGCCGATGTATCGGCGCGCGCTTTCGAGCCGATCTGCGCGTCGCGCGCCTCATCAAGCGGCAGATCTACAGTAAAGGTAGAACCCTTGCCGGCCTTGCTTTCAACGCCGATCGCTCCGCCCATAATGCCGACGGTCTTTTTGACTATCGCGAGCCCAAGTCCGGTTCCGAGGACGTTTGCGCTCTCGGGACGATGCTCCTGAGCGAAGGCGTCGAATATATGCGGCAGGAATTCTTCCGCGATTCCTATGCCGTTGTCGCTTACGGTGACGCGGCAGTTGCGTCCGTCTACAGGCGGGTCGAGCATAACGATCGAAGCCGAGACGCTCCCGCCGGAAGGCGTATATTTGATGGCGTTGGAAAGCAGGTTGAGGAATATTTTCTGAAACTTAAGCCTGTCAGTCCACACGACTTTATCGGGGAAAGCGGCCGGGTCGGCTTTAAGAGCAAGATTTTTGATTTCTGCCGAGGGACCGAGCGCCGTCACGACCGCCTCGGCCATCTCGCGTATGCTGACGGCCTCTGGACTTAGTACAGATTTTCCGCTTTCTATCCGTGACAGTTCGAGCGTATCGCTAACAAGGTCAAGCAAAAGCGTGCCTGACGATTTTACTTTATTGAGGTAATCCTGCTTTTTTACGGGGTCGGATTCGTTTATCGCGAGATCGGTAAAGCCGATTATCCCGTTGAGAGGAGTACGCAGGTCGTGGCTCATGCTCGACAGGAACATCGATTTTGCACTGTTAGCGCGGTCGGCTTCGAGCTTCGCCTCGCGCAGGCGTTCTATCTGTTCATGTTCGTTGCGGTACTGCTTGGTAATGTCGCTTTTGCAAAGGAAGATCGTGTCTTTGGTCCCGTCGAGGTACGAAAACTGCAATAGTTTCTGCAAATGACGCCCGTCGCTGGTGGTCATGGAATAGGGCACGGAATAAATAGGCGACACGGCGAGATTCTTTATAAGAGTGTCGAGCTTTAACGCGTCGCTGACAAAATCGCGCTGGTCGGGCGCAACGATCCTCTGGATATCGCTTTCTATCGAGTAGCGGTAATCCTCGTAATGTTCGAATACCATCCCTAAATGCATCCGCTTTATACGGAAATAGCGGCATTTGTTGGTCTTTATGTATATGAGCCCGACTGCGTCGTAGCCCAGCACTGTAAGCCTTGAAATAAGCTGGGATTCAAGAATTTTTTCGGTGACGTCGAAAGAAGATATGCTGCATTCGATATTTCCGGTCGCGGGCGACCTGAAGGTCGAGATAACGGTCGATACCCAGAACGGCATGACTCCGTCTTCGTCGCGGCGGTATTCAAGGCTGAAAGCCGTTTCGCCCTTGGCAAACAGCTCAACGAGTTTTTGACGGTCGAGCAAGGAGGCGAGCTTATTGCGGTTTTCGTGTGAATGAGGCATTCCCGCGACGAAAGCGCTCGACTCATCGTAAGTGTCCGACAGAGATATCTTAAGCGCCCGGCTGCACAGAGGAGTATACTCGAGCGTTACGTTGCGGGTAAGGTCGCAATGCCATGTCGCGATAAGGTAATATTCCCTGTCGCCTCCGAGATATGCGAGCTCGCTGCCGGGGCGCCCGCAGATGCGCGGTTCGCCGTCGTCTGAGGGCGCGTTGGAGGTCGCAGGAATATAAGATAAGAAAAGCAGATATGCTCCGTCTGGCGTACGACGCGAAGTAGCCGAGCAGCTGACGACTGCAGAACCGTGAGAACGTTTTTTAAGTCTTAATACCGTACGCGATTCGTCGCCGGGCGACAGCTGCGCATATTCGCACACCGACTTCGAGTTTTCGCGGTCTTCGTCGAGAACTGCAGCGGACGGATCGGCTGCGAAATTCTCGTAAATATAGTCCCTCGTTTCGCCGATAAGACTGCAAAATCCATCCGAAACAAGGACGAGGCTGTATTTTCCACCGGAGTATTTGAGTATGCTCAGCGGTGACGGAAGCTTCTCGTATGCGGAAACTTCTGACTGAGTAAGGGCGCCTGGTGAATCACCCATTATTGACCGCCTTTCGCAGAATGCAGGATGCACACCGAAAGTATGCAGAAGCACAGCCGCTCATAAAGTGTCTACTGGTTATTATTATACAATATTGTGCAGGAAAGTGTAAACACATAACAGGCTCTATTTGTATCTTTTAAGCGGCTTTTCGACGTTTTTTGCCGTAAGAACGAAGCCGAAGCGAATATATTCGAATTTATTATTGACATGTCATTTATCGCGGGTATAAAATATTGTTATTTTGAGAGGTGGGTTAGGCAGATGAGTATTCCGCTTTACCAGAAGATATATGACGATATCCTCGAGGGCCTGAAGTCGGGAAAGCTGGCTCCGGGCGACAAAGTAATGTCCGAAAAAGAGCTGGCGCATGAATACGGCGTCAGCCGAATAACGAGCAAAAAGGCGCTCGAAATGCTTGCGTCGGACGGATATATCAAGCGCATGCCGGGCCGCGGATCGTTCGTGCAGTTTGCTCCCGGCAGCAGCGCGAAGGGCAGCGGCAGACGATGGAAAATCGGTGTCGTGATGGACAGCATAAACGACGTATTCGGTTCGGGCATACTCAGTACCATCGAAAAGCTCGCCGAGGATAACGGATTTTTTGTAGTCCTGCGCATAGCTTACGGCCGCCGGGATATGGAGGAGTCGGCGATACAGGCGCTGCTTGATTTCGGCGTTGACGGTATGATACTCATGACTTCGCACAGCGAGGACATAAACCCTCTGCTGCTTCAACTCGTTATCGACAAAGTGCCGATCGTGCTTGTCGACCGTTATCTCAGGGGTATACCTGCGCCTTTTGTCGGCACGAATAATTATGCAAGTACGGCCATGGCGACCGACTATATCCTCGAGCTCGGTCACAGGCATATAAGCTTCCTTACGCGACCGTTTAAAAGCACTACTACTATTCAGAATCGTCTCGACGGATTTATAAAGTCGCATGCTGAGCACGGAGTCGCGATAGAGGAATCGAAATGGGTCACGGATATATCAAGTATCGTACAGGGAGGCTGCTCGCCGGAGAATATCGAAGCGGACGTTGAAAAAATTTGCACGATGCTGCGCAAGAATCCGGACGTCACTTGCCTTTTCGCCGCCGAATACAATATAACTTCGCTCGCGGTAAAAGCAGTGCGCAGGCTCGGCATAAGCGTACCGGAAGATATTTCGATAATCTGTTTCGACGGCCCGAGTGACTTTACCGGTGAATCCTTCTTTACCCGCATCGTTCAGCCCGAGGAGAAAATAGGCAGAAAAGCAGTCCAGATACTTATCGACGAGCTTTGCGGCAAAACCGGTCACACAAACGAAAAACAGTTTTTTATGGGCGATCTCGTCATCGGCAAGTCTACCTGCCCGCCTAAAGAACCGAGCGGTAAATAAGATCAGACGTCGCAAAATAAACAAGATTCCAGGCTCCGGGTTTATTGCCCGGAGCCTTTTCTGCTGTATTTTGGAGTATGAACGGGGCAAAATTGTGAGCTTCTGCTGGGAAAATTATACGGTGACAAGATAAAAACAAGGAGACCATTTATACTTCATGTTAAAGCGCAGACGCTGATTTTAAACAATTAACATATAAGAGACGTAAGGTAAATATAATATCAAGGTAACATGATAGTAGCGTTTATATTTAAATGATATATCAATATTAAAAATAATATCTAAAAATAAAAAACAACATGCTAATTACTATTGACACGATAATTTACTTAATATATAATGGCAATTGTAATAATACTGTTCATATTACACAACTTACTGGAGCCAATAAACCTGGTGCAAAAACACGAATCAACTTTAAAACCGGTCAAAAGCATAAATAATATAATTGATATATTATTTAGCTTTGGAAATATCCGGAGGTGATTATTGAGTAAATACAAACGGTCGAAGCATAAACACAAACAGCGAAAGGATGAGAAGCAGTGAAAAAGACAAAAATACTGTCTGCGGTTATGGCGGCGGCGATAGTATCGTCGGTTGCACTTACCGGCTGTGCCCAGAGCGGAAGCAAAACTTCTGGAGGAAGCAATTCATATCCGGCGGATACTGACACCAAAAACGTGAAAATGCTTGTCGCCGTTACCGGAGGTAAAGACGCCGCGGATATGACGGCTTTCCAGACGGCTCTTTCCAAGGCTGTCGGCCTCAACGTTACTCTCGAAAAACCGGCGTCGAACTACGACGATGTGCTTATGGAGAAACTAAAGAGCGGAGAAAAGTACGATCTTGTTTATTGCAGCCAGACGCAGCTCGCCACTTTTGTCGCGCAGAAAGCCGTACGTGACATAACTGCGGATGTCAAAAAGTCCAAGACGCTCTCCGATACATCTAATGTTCCCCAGTCCGAATGGGACGCTATCAAAATTGACGGCAAAATTTATGCGGGTTTCAATAAGCGCGAGGTCGAACGTGTTGTTAACGTAAATTCCGTTCTACTCGGAAAGGCGGGCATCGACGCCAACAGCATAGATCCTACTCTCGACGGATATTATCAGGTATTTACAAAGCTAAAGGCTTATAATGACAGCACGGGCAAGGTGTCCGGTTTTTATCCATACAATGCCTGCATTTCTACTGTTTACGACCTTCAGCCGTGGTTTTCGTCTCTCGGTCTAAAAGGCGGAATAGTAATGCAAAATGGCAAACGCACTGTGCCGTGGTCGACCGATAAAGCAGCTCCAGTATGGCAGTGGCTCAACAAGCTCTATAAAGAGGGCCTGCTCGATAAGGACAGCCTTACCAATGCCACCAAGGATCTTCGCAACAAATTCAATACAGGCCTTACCGCGGTCGATGTGGACTGGGCAGCATGGACAGGACTATACAACGCGAACGCTGGTGCCAAATATCCGGATTCCTTCAAAGCAGTTCCTCTGCCCGGGACTAAGACCCCAAGCGGCAGCTATATGCTGACCAAAGGCGAGGCTTCACTTTTCGCTATTCCCAAAAACGCTCAGAACAGTGCCGGAGCATTGAAGGTACTCGAGTATTTTGCAACGCCAGAAGGTGGAATGCAGCTTACCCTTGGTACCGAAGGCTATGATTATACAAAGTCTGGCAGTACATACACGCTTACTGATATCGGTAAAAAGCACGCCATGGATCACGGAGCGCCTTTCCCGATATCTATGAAATACACAAATCCCATCGGCAATAATCCAGGCGTGGATCAGGCAATCAGTTATCTTAAATATTCGAGCATCGAGACCCCGACGGTGTATACCTCGCAGTACCAGACAATAGTCGGCAAATATGCTTCCATGATCATCAAAGGCGACGTCAGCGTCAATACAGGCCTTACATATATGCGCAACGAACTCCAGAGGCAGCAGGTCACTAACTGATATCGCACAGTAAAAGTGAGCCACATGGAGCGAGCTTCATGTGGCTCACACATTATAAAAGGTGATTTTTTTGAAAACAAGCAAAGCCGTTAAGGCTCCTAACCATTATATGTGGAAACAGGTAAGGAAGTATCGCGCAATATATTTTATGATGATACCGGTACTGCTGTATTTCATAGTATTCTCGTATTATCCTCTGGGACTCGGCGTAGTGCAGAGCCTGCAGACGGATGTGTTAATAGGTACGCCGGAATTCGCCGGTGTACGGAATTATGTTGCTTTATTCGGTGACCCCCAGTTCTGGGAAGCTTTCGGTAACTCACTAATAATGGGTATAGGTACCCAGGCGCTTGTAATACCGCTTGCGCTGCTGTTTGCGCTGGGGCTCAATGAGATAAGCAATCGTTTTATAAAATCGGCCATCCAGACGACGTCGTATCTGCCCAACCTCTTTTCATGGACTGTCGTCGGAGGAATGTGGATCACCATACTTTCCACAAACGGACTTGTCAACGGATTCACAAGTATTTTCGGCGCGAACTCCGTACAGTTTATGGCAGAGAGAAATCTCGCCCAGTTTATTATGATTCTTACAGCCTCGTGGAAAGCGCTTGGATATTACGCGCTGCTGTTCCTCGCGGCGATAATATCGATAGATACAAGCGTCTTCGAGGCGGCACAAATAGACGGTGCCTCGCGGTTAAGGCAGCTTTTCAGCATATCTGTACCGGCACTTTATCCGACGCTTAAAATAGTTGTGCTGCTCGGAGTTATGGGATTGTTGAGAAATTTCGATCAGGTCTTCGTTATGGAGAACTCAATGATACTTGATAAGGTAAACACTTTGTTGCTGTACATATATACAAACGGCATAACACATTTCCGCGTCGGTCTTGCGACTGCGGCGGCAACTATCGTGCTGATTGCAACGCTGCTTATAACATTCGTTGTGCGCAAGCTGATACGTTATGACGAAAGCTATTGAGGGAGGCACGGAAAATGATGATTAAAAGGCCTAATCGGCTGCCGAAAAACAGTCTTTCACCGGCTCTGCTGATAATTAATTGCGTGCTTCTTTTTATCGTTTTTGTTATAATGTTCGTGCCGATGCTTTATGTGTTGGCGCTGTCTTTTTCGACAAATCTCGGGTCGATGTCGTCAGGTATACGCCTGTGGCCCGATAAATTTACGGTAATAGGATATATAGAAGTATGGAACCGGGTGCAGCTATGGAGACCGTTCTTTAACTCAGTATTTGTTACGACCGTCGGCATATTGATAGAAATATTCCTGTCGGCAATGTCGGCGTATGTGCTTATTCAAAAGGAACTGCCGTTTAAAAAAATGATGACCTCGATAATACTAATAACTATGATGATACCCGGTAATCTTACTCTGATTTCCACCTATTATCTTAATAAGCAGATTGGCTTGCTCAATACGTACACTGGTCTCATACTCAACGGACTCATTTCAGGATTCAGCATCCTGGTTATTCGCGGGTACTTTCTCTCGGTGCCAGATTCTTTAGCCGAGTCCGCCCGCATCGACAGCGCTGGTGAAGTAACCGTATTTATGCGCATCTATCTGCCGTTGTCTATACCAGGGATAGTTACCGTGGCATTTCTCGAATTCGTTGATAAGTGGAATAGTCTGATGATACCCGTTTCCATCACTACTGACCAAAACAAATTCACCTTGCCAGTCATACTGCGCTCACTCGTTTTCAATGATTCTGGCGAGTCGGGCATGAACTACATAACTCCGAACGTGATTATGGCGGCTATCGTAATATCAGTCGTGCCGCTTATAGCATTTTATGTTTTCTCTCAGAGGTTTCTTAAGACAGGTATGAATCTCGGAGCAGTTAAAGGATAAGCAAAATAATTTTTTTTGGGGGGGGAAGGCACTTTGCGCGGACAGACTATATCAGAATTAAACTGCCATATTGATAAAAAAATGCAAAGAACATACTTTGAGGTGCCTTTCGATGTGCCGGAGAACGTCGAAAAGTTAGAAGTCACATATTCTTACGATCGACGCATTACGGAGTTCGACAACAGTGGCGGTACATATCTTCACGAAATAAACGTTGTCGACATGTTTCTACGAGACCAGAACCATGCGTTTCGAGGTACTTCCGGGTCGGACAGAACATACTTTAGTATCACCGAAAACGAAGCTACGCCTGGATATGTAAAAGGAAAGATAGGTGCCGGACAATGGGCGCTTATACTTGGAGCGTACAAGATCATGAACTCCGGATGTGACGTAGGGATAAAGATTACGTTTACTGCGAAACAGCGAGTGCTTCTCAAAGGCGATCTGCATATGCATTCGCTAAACTCAGATGGCCGCTACAGTGTCGACGAGATAATAAAAATCGCCAAGCGCCGCGGGCTCGATTACATTTTTCTCACTGACCATAATAATTACGTCCAAAACAGCGAGATATGCTCTTCAGACGAGCTTGTAGTCATGCCCGGTATGGAATGGACGCATTACGAAGGTCACGCTAACTTTCTCGGAGTTTACCGCCCGGTAACGAATATTATCTCAAACGATAAACAAACAACCGTATCCATCATTAACAGTGCCCGCAAGAACGGAGCAGTTGTATTTCTCAATCACCCTATGTGTAATTCGTGCCCGTGGAAATGGGGTTTCGACGTTCCATTCGACGGAATAGAAATATGGAACGGTCCGATAAAAGACTCAGACTATGACGCTATAAAATGGTGGCACGGCGAGCTTAAAGGTGGACGCCATATTCCCGCAGTCGGCGGCAGCGACAGTCATCGTGACGAATTTCTGCGAATGATAGGTACGCCGACAACGTTTGTATACAGCGAATCACGCGGTGAAAGCGATATCATCGCAGCTATCCGTGCGGGCAGTGTTTTCATAAGCTATTCTCCGGACGGGCCGGTGATCGAGCTTTCTGTCGACGGTTTCTCGCTCGGGCAGACGGCGCCTAAGGACGGGCCGCACGAATGTGTGCTTTCGGTTTCGCACCTTAACAGAACAGACGTCTTAAAACTATTATCCGACGAGGGAGAAGAAAAAGAATTTACCGTAGCCTCCCAGAGCGCCGTGAAACTCAGTCAAAAGCTGCGCGGTACCAAATTTGTGCGCGCGGAAGTGTGGCGGACATTTGCGCCGGGCGTTACCATGCTCGCCGCTGTTTCCAACCCCGTATACCTTGCGCCGTGAGTATGCGCGTTCTCCGTCATACAATATGTCCGACACTCGCGCTGCAAAATGATATGAACAGACAGGATGATATTTATGGTCTTTCTTGAACAGAGAATCAAGGCGATACTCGACGAACTTCGCGGCGAGATAACGCCGGTGTCGCTGCCGATAAGGCAATACAAATACAAACGATCGGACGAACCTGGCGTAGAGCGGATCGAACCCGCTTCGCTCGGTTGGGATACTTTCAGCGACGACATGGTATGGGGCGGACACAGGGAATATTACTGGTTCACAACGTCGATCGCGTTACCGCAGGAGTTCGACGGCAAACGCCTGGAGTTCTCGCTGAGCACCGGGTCGGAAGACAGGTGGGACGCTACGAACGCGCAGTTCCGTGCGTATCTCAACGGCCGTCTCGTACAGGGCCTCGACGTAAACCATCGGAGCTTCCTTGTTACCGAAAGAGCGGGCGGCGGAGAGAAATTCGTAATTTCGCTGCTCGCGTTCACCGGGGACAATAATTATCATCTGCTGCTTACGAGCCGGCTTGACGTCATCGATATTAATACCGAAAAACTTTACTACGACCTTAAGGTCCCGTACGAAGCGGCGGTGCTGCTTGATGAAAACGATAAACGCCGGATAGACGCCATACAGCGTCTTAACGAGGCGGTGAACCTGCTTGATCTGCGGCGTCCTTTTTCGGAAGATTTTTACGCTTCCGTAGCTGCGGCGGACGAATATCTGGTGCGTGAATATTACGATAAAATGTGCGGCGGCAGCGAGGCGGAGGTCTGGTGCGTAGGGCATACGCATATCGACGTAGCGTGGCTGTGGACGCTGAGCGTAACGCGCGACAAAACTCTGAGAAGCTTTTCGACCGTAATAGAGCTGATGCGCAGATACCCGGAATATAAATTTATGTCCAGCCAGCCGCAGCTTTATAAGTTCGTAAAAGAGCAGTCGCCGGCGCTTTTCGAGGAAATACGCGCGCGTGTCAGGGAGGGACGTTGGGAGCCGGAGGGAGGAATGTTCCTTGAAGCGGACTGCAACATTTCCTCCGGTGAGTCGCTTGTACGCCAGATACTGGTCGGCAAGAAATTCTTTAAGGACGAATTCGGAGTAGACAATAAGGTCCTTTGGCTGCCGGATGTTTTCGGCTATTCTGCTGCGCTGCCTCAGATAATGAAAAAAAGCGGACTCGACTATTTTATGACGACCAAAATAAGCTGGAACGATACCGACAAGCTGCCGTACGATACTTTTACATGGAAGGGAATAGACGGCTCGGAGGTACTGTGCCATTTTATCACAGCGACCGATTATTATAAGGATTCGAAGAGCTTCAATACGACCTATAACGCAGTTCTGAACCCGTCTCAGCTAAAGGGCTCATGGCGCAGATATCAGCAGAAAAACATCAATAATAAGGTGCTGATGGCGTTCGGCTACGGCGACGGCGGCGGAGGTCCGACTGCGGAAATGCTCGAAGAATACGAGCGCCTCAAATTAGGCCTGCCGGGCTGCCCGAAAGCTGTTATGACTACGTCAGGGAAGTATTTCGAAAATCTCGAAAAAGAAGTGCGTTCGAATCGCTTCCTGCCGGAATGGTGCGGCGAGCTTTATCTCGAGTTCCATCGCGGAACGTATACCAATATGTCCGAGAACAAACGCTTCAACCGACTGAGCGAATTCCGCACCGAGGACGCCGAGCTGTGGAGCGCAGCCGCTTCCGAGCTGATTGGGACTGAGTACCCGAAGGATAAGCTCGACGAGGTTTGGGAGATAATCCTCCGCAACCAGTTCCACGATGTGCTTCCGGGCTCGGCGATAAAGGAA
>Ga0183095_11409_pt1 | contig 18648 bp, 11 predicted proteins | sample BioMet4_FD_130346 | JGI IMG/M metagenome (GOLD analysis project Ga0183095, IMG submission 130346) | Microbial communities from bioreactor (seeded with sewage sludge) at LBNL, California, USA - Biofuel metagenome 4 (v2) (version 3) | ecosystem: Engineered > Bioreactor > Anaerobic > Unclassified ...
AAATACCTTCCTGCTCCTTTACAAGATATTTATGAGCTGAATGAATAGCTTCCACCCCTCTTTTCTTTTCCGCTCCTCCTGACAAGACGCTCCAAGATTGACTTATAGAATCAATCTTACATTCAATATTTTTGCTTGAACCTATTTTTTGATAATTATCATTAAAGGCTCTAATATACCAATTTCCATCCCAAGCATACTCTTCAATATGCTTTAATAGCTGCGCTTTGACTTTCTCCTGTTCATTGGCAAATTCAACATCATTTTCATGGTAGCAAATAGGTATAAACTTTTCTAATATCGAGTAGAGAAACCACCCTAACCAAACACTTTCTCCTCTTCCGCCTACCCCTATTTTATCCATCCCGTCATTCCAATCTCCTGTACCCATAAGAGGAATACCATGCTTACCAAACTGAGTATGGATTATGGCCTTTTTGCAATGCTCATAAACACTTTCGCTAATATCCGAGACCTTTGGTGCAAACATTGATTCATTATGACTTTTTTCTAGCAAATCACCTTTAATATAATGCGCTTTTTCTTTTAACAATAAGTAGTCCCCAGTGCTTTTAATGTATTCACTTGTAACATAGGGAAGCCATAATAAATCATCGGTTATTCGAGTGCGCACACCCAAATCACCTGGTGGATGCCACCAATGTTGCACATCTCCTTCTTCAAACTGGTGTTTACACGCCAGCAAAATTTGTCTGCGCGTTCTTTCCGGTTCAACCTCTAAAAGGGCAAGTACATCTTGTAATTGGTCTCTAAAACCATATGCTCCACCACATTGATAAAATGCAGCCCTAGCATTCAACCTACAATTTATCGTTTGATATAGCAACCAGCCATTTACAAGAATGTCTAAGGCTCTATCTGACGTTTTAACTTTTATTACGCCTAATAATTTATTCCAATGTGCCTCAATTTTCTGTAGTTCAGACGGTATATTTTGCAAATCTTTGTATTTTTGTATTAGTATACTAATTTCCTTGCTTTCAATGCTTTGACCCAAAGCAAATACAATTGTCCTTGTTTCCTTCGGTAATAATTTTACCGCAACCTGAATAACGCCACAAGGATCATAACCCACACCGGTTGTGCAGGATAACTTTTTCCACAAACCTTCCGGTCTATTTACTGAGCCCTTTATGCCAAAGAATTCTTTTCTATCCCCAGTGTAAGAAATTATGTCCTCACTGGAAAATATAAAACTGCTCTGCTTGCGCAAAGTTTCGCTATAGATATTTTTTGCCGCTAAATATTCATATTCGTTATCATAAGACGATACAATATAAGGCGCTGTATCTTCCCTATTAACTCCGAGAACCCACTCTACGTAATAGACAAGACTTAAGTGCCTTGTAATGTCCGAACTGTTTTTAAGTTTCAGTACCCAAATTTTTATTGGCTCGTTTAGTGGTGTGAAAACCTTTAGTTCTTGTTCTATTAAATCCTCTTCATGACAAAAAATAGAATAGCCAAATCCATGCCGCACTAAATATTCACCATGCCCCTTTCTACCCAACGGCATTGGTGTCACTAATTTTCCTGTCTCTTCGTCTTTAATATATATAGCCTCGGAAGAAGTGTCGCTAACAGGATCATTGTTCCAAGAAGTTATTTTGTTTTCATGACTATTACCTGCCCACGTTGGTCCTGCTCCGCTTTCAGAAACAAAGAACCCAAAGATTTCGTTAGCTATCACATTAACCCATGGGGCCGGTGGTATGTTGTCGTCTTGTAGCAATATCTCATACTCTCGGCCATCTGACACAAAACCACCAAAACCGTTAAAGAACTCACATTCTCTGCCAGTAATTTTATTTTCAGCTAAAGGTTTCTCATTTTTCCCCAAAGCCTTAGCCCCCTTTCTAGAAAAGTTCCACATTATTAACGTTCTTCTTTTATTTTACGAAAATAAATACCTGTCGCTTCACTAAAAACTACCCTAGCAACTGTAAGAAGTAAATCAACTTCTGCCGGTGTCAATTGATAGGCATCTAGTATAAATATATTATGCTTGTCGCTAGTTTCATCAAATATTTTAAGTGACGTTGTCATATCCTGCAACAGATTATTGAGATCTGTCATATAGCCGTGCTTTCCTTCACTAAGAACTACTAAATCCACCTTTACTTCATTTATCCGCAAGTATTCATAAACTTTAAATACATCTTTCATTATCTCTAAAGCGTCACTAGATGTAACCCTAAATAAAAGAATAGGATTATCACCTGAAATGCCAAATCTCCATAAGTCTTTTTGATTTTTCCAATTGCGTCTCATGTTTTCTAAAGGACCACGATAATACCGAGAAGGATAAAATATTGGTGCAACTAAATCCTGACAAGCATTAAGCTGTGAGCTTGTCATATCCAAGTACTTAAGTTCAAGAATACTTTGCAATCTAAACTTTTCCTTCATCTCTTCAATCCACGCTACCTCATTCAATTCTGTACCTAGTTTTTTTGCTTCAGCTATATCTGTACAAACTCCTGTAATAAAGTAAACACTGACTTTGCCTAATGCTGGCAGTAAGACTCTTGCTCTTAAACTTATAATTGGATTATCAGAAAAAATAGTGTTGTTGGAAAATGGCATACTATCTACAACTGCCATGGGACTTTGCACAGTATTATTACGCCCCAGAAATCTTAGCCGGTCATTTTCATATTCAACCTTTTGCAAAAAATCCGTGTTTGCATCAATCATATGTAGTACATATGGTTTGGGCTCACTAACACTCCCACGCCTTTTGGCGAGGAACATATTGTTTTCTTCCAAAAAATTACTTTCTATAAAAAGTTTATTAAAAGCCGGATGGGCAAGCTCCGCTCTAAAATTGTTAGCAACTATATCCAAATAGCTGGTTAATTCTATAACTTTAGGTTTTACGCTATGATTTGTCAAAGTTACTTTTCTTATTTCCAAATCATAGTCCGGTGAAAGACTTACTACTGTATGAGTAGTTATATCGCCATCTCTTCGTTTAAATTCCGCTTGATGCAGAGAAAATATAACTTGATAATCGTCTGGCTCTTTTTTAGTAGGATTGTAGGTATTACTCCAAATTTTGCTTGTTTCAACATCCTTAAGAAAAATGTAGTTGCCTGTGCCGGCATAAATATCCGGTCTCCATCTGTAAATCATCATATCCTTATATTTACTAAACCCATCACCATCAGATGTTAATAAAATAGAATAATTGTCATTGGAAAGAAAATGAGCTACAGGCATTTCCGGAGCCACTTTATTAACATACCTACTTTCCGGAATTTCATATGGTTTATCTATCTCTTTGAAGTGAACATTATATCCTTTCTTAGGAATATTCACAAAATACGAGCCTCTTTTTTCCTCAAGAAGCGTAGCAACAGATTGTATAATTGGTTCCCTATGAAATCTTTTTTGCATAATTCCGTTATTTAAATAATTATTTATTGCTACTAAAATCATACCTTGGTGATGTGCCATAAAAGATTTAACAATTGAAAAAGGTGTAAGTGTAACCGGATTTGGTCCATTGAAATCTATGGCTTCATAATAACCGTAAGGACCTACGCACCCAAGTTCAGCTAATTTTTTAAGATTAACCATACACTCTTCATCAGCATAACTAAGTGCAAGCATAGTTGCATAAGGTGCAACCACCAAATTTTCTTTACCTAAAGATGTTTGTAATCGCAAACTATGAACACCAAATGCTCTATACTGATAGTTACCATCTTGATCGAATTGATAATATTGCGATTCTGATATACCCCAACAAGGGATTTCTCTTTTCTGAGCAAAAGCAATGTTTTCTGCAACAACAGCTCTCGCCGTCTCAGCAAATACTGACCCCTCATATTCGGGCAATACTAAACTAGGCATTAGGTACTCAAATATTGTGCCACTCCACGAAACAAAACACGGCGTCCCCTTAATCAAGGTTAAGGGTCTGCCTAATTTTGACCAATGCTTTAGCGGAACGGTATTTTTGGCAATATTCAAAACACTGGTTAAAAGACATTCCGAAGCTATTAAATCGTAACAGCCTTCATCTAGGCTTTTAGAAGAAACATGATACCCAATATGAAATAAGCCACGTTTCTCATTATATAGAAACCGAAAATCAGCAGTGGAAACAATTTTATCTATTGCTTCAGTAATTTCAGTTATTTTTTTCTCTAAAACCTGTGCATAAACATTTCCTGCCCGTGCCTGATATTTAAGAGTGGGACAAGTTGCAAAGGAATAGTCCTTAAGTCCAAAATTCTTCTCTTCTTCAATTAAGGCATCAATGCTTTTTATCAATTCCCCGGCAAAGATATTTTTCTGACTTGTTTTTACTTGTTTTTTTGCTAACAACTTTTTTCCATGCTTAATAGCAGTGACAAAATCTCCCACTGTTTTATAGCTTTCTTGCAACTCCTGCTCTTCTTTACAAAGTTTGCCCAGCTCTCTTAGTCCCTCTATTTGTACTTCAGAAAACAACGGATTTTCCGCACAAGTCATTAGTCCATTCTTTACCGTAAGTAAATGTCCTAAAAAATTTCCACTATCTACTGTAGAAATATATTGTGGTCCTAACACCTCTAATGTTTTTATGTTATACCAATTAAAAAGATGCCCTTTCCATTTGGGTAACTTAATAATAGATTTTAATATTTTCTCTACGCTAAAAACAGTTGACGTCAATGTTTCAAATCCTAAGTCCCTAGCGGATATTACCGCTAACATTTGCAATCCGATATTAGTAGGAGATGTTTTTTCTGTAACCTTTTCTTTGGGTTCTTTTTGATAATTATCCGGGCACAGCCAATTATTCTCACCGGAAGAAAAATCTTTGAAAAACTGCCAGGTCTTACGGGCTATTATCTGTAGCTCTTGTTTATTACTTTCAGGAATCTCCGGTCTATTAACGCCTCTTATTTCTCCAATATAGTAAGCTAAACGATAAGAACTACTCCAACTAATTGCCAATACAATAACCAAGAACTTTTCAATACTACTTGTTTGAACAAGAAATAATACCATAAGAATAAATGTGGACGGAATAAGAGAAATTCGCATGCTGCGATAATATGCTTCTTTTGTTCTGCTAGTTGTTTTTTCCGTTATTGCCGCCGTGTCCCAATTAAGTAAATGCTGTTTGCTTATGTATAGACGATATATCGTACGTACTACGGCATCAGTAATAACAGAAACCATATATGGCAGAAAAGCCAAATCAAAAAAACTGCGTTGGCACAAAAGAATGATTTCTCCAAAAAAATCTTTGTAAACTAGCGTTGCCTTCGGGCTAAGCAGTTTATATAATGCAGTTTCAAAAATTAAAAATAACAAATTAAGTGCATCTGGCAAAAATACTACTATAAGTCCAAAATAATAAAAGTTTGGTAATAAAGTAAAGCTTAGTATTATTACAAGCAGTTTAAACAAAGGCGTCAAGCTGCTAAGCATATTCCCTAATATTTTCCACTTTGATAATTTTGACAAACCGGTACTTTTTAAAAGCCAAGGCAATAACTGCCAATCTCCTCTAATCCACCTATGTTCTCTCTTAGCATAGGAAAGAAGGTTTTTAGGGTAGTCTTCCATTATCTTGGTTTGACAGGAAAAAGCTGTTTTCACAAAACAACTCTCTAGCAAATCATGACTTAATACACTATTTACCGGGAATTTGTTATGTAGGACACTATGAAACGCACTTATTTCATATATACCCTTTCCCACAAATATACCTGCTCCAAATACATCTTGGTATATATCAAATATAGTCCGTGCATATGGATCAAGACCTTGCTTACCACTAAAAATTTGCGAAAACAAACTATTATTATTGCTAGCAATATGATTGCTTACGGAAGGTTGAATTATACCATAACCTGCTGCCACACTACGTCCAGTAAAATCCATTTCAGGTCTGTTAAGCGGATGATGAATTATACCAACTAGCTTAGCACCAGTATTTTTTAATAGATCAGAATCAGCATCTAATGTAATAATATATTTAAATGTATTTAAAATACTCTCATCACATAATTTTGTTACGTAACTTGTATGCTTATCGCCACTAAGTAAACTATTAAACTCCTCCAGCTTCCCTCTTTTACGCTCCCAACCCATATAACAATTTTCTGCTGCATTCCAGACTCTACCACGAATAAAAAGTGAAAAGTGCCTATAAGCTGAAGGATAAAGGTAATTAAGTTTATTTATGCCATTAGTCAGTTCTTCTTCTATAATTTTATCAGATTGCAAATTTATAGTATTTGCATCAGCAAAATCCACTAATAAGGCAAAATGAAGATTTTCTTGACGATTACCAAGATACTGTTTAAGTAATTTAGAAACACTTTCTACAGCTTCTTCTTTTGTAAAAACAATTATTGGCATTACCACAAATGTCCTAGCACTATTAGGAATAGTATCCTGAAAATTCATAGCAGGCAGTATTCCAACCGTAATAATCTTTGCAAATATTCGATTGGACAACTCAATTGCTAGACCAAAAAATAGAAATGCCACAGAAAAGAAAAAAAGAATAAAACCGTATATACCACCTAATATATGCACACTTTGTGTAAAATATGTCAAAATACAGATTAGCAATATGAAAATTATGGCAACTGAAAGAAAGTATGCTGTTCCTCTAATATTGTATTTCCTTTTCTTAGGTTTAGGCATATTTTTATTCAATACTTTAGCCCTAAAAATATTATATCCAGGTCCTATCAAGTATGTGCCTACGTGATTTGCACAACGCAAATTTGGTATATTTGCATTGGCCAGTTCCAAGCAAACTCCAGCAACTAAAGCCTCGTTCAAGTTTCTTTTCACTGTCAACTTTTCTATAACTGCCCTATAAGTTCCCCGACTTTCCGCATCCATTTTCGCATATACACCAGCTGGATCTTTCCTTAATATATCCTCTAATATGGAAAGCTGCTCAAATAGTTCTTCACCATCCATTTCATAGGTTTTCCTCAGACTTATGAGCAATTCACGTATTCTAGCTTCAAGGCTGGATTCAAACTTTCCCTCTTGCTGAAATAAATCTGATGGTTTTAAAAACTTACACTTATGCTGGCAATGATATTCTAAATACTTCTGTATTGATGCTTCGTCAAAAGACATATTTTTTAATAAAAAAATTACTTGGGAATGGAATGAAACATTTTCATCATCCTCAATTGCTACTTCTTTCAGAAGATGCTCTATACTGGTTTTATTAGAATTTTGTGAAAAACCTTTTTTCACAAAATCATCTGCTTTAGCTTTTATATTCGTTACCCATATTATATCTTTTGCTACAACAATAATATGTTCTAAAAGACTATGACTAAGCATTTCAGGTAAAGCCCACAATTCTGCTGCCGTAAGCATAGTTCCTTTTTGGTAGGCCTTTAACAAAGTTAAGATATTCTTTTCATCTAAACGCCCTGCCGAAAGCTCCACCATTTCTCTCGCTACAACATAAATTCTAGGATAACCGCGAAATTCTCCGTCTTGAAGTATGGGCAAAGGTCTATGTCCTATTCTGGTATCACTAACCTTTTCCAATTCCCTATATATCATCTGAAAATTATCAACAAGCCAACGTGACGCTGGTATTAAGCCTATAAATTCTTTTCTTACTTCAGAAAGTTTAGCACGAATTCTATTAAAACTATAGTATAAAACTCTATTACGATACCTTACAAGAAAATTATAATTTCCCCATTTAACGTTTTTTTGCACACTGGAAAGATGCAGCATACTCTGCTGCATCTCATCTATTCCGAGAACCTCTTTATTTTTTACGGTCCTTTCGGAAAGAAATATTTTTTTTATCCGAATAATCCTGTAGTGAAAAAGTAAAAAAGCAATAATAAAAATTGTAATCAGTACTACAATGCCAAAGTAGGCACTTGTCATAAATTGTTGAAGCGCGCCCAACCAATTCTCAAACATTTTCTACCTCCATTCATCCACAGGTCCGCATACATAAAGTTATTATAGTTTCGGTTCCTGCCTTTAATAAGGCAATAGGAATAAATTTTATGGTTAAAAATAATGATGAGGTAATTAAATTGGTAATTTAACCAGCCTGCATAATTCACAAGCAAGTTAAAACACTGGACCTAGGTCAATATAATAGACACAAATAGTTTAACATTTATGCTATAGCATTCGCAGCATCTTCAAATTCTTGCGGTGTCATATAGTTTATGCTGCCATGAATCCTTTTACGGTTATACCAGGATTCAATATATTCAAATATTGCCTTGCCTGCAGTTTTAAAATCATAGTACTTGTTACGATTGATTTCTTCCTTCTTTAAAATAGAATGGAATGATTCAATGCAGGCATTGTCATAAGGGTTTCCCTTACGGCTATAAGAATGAACCATATTCCTGCTTGCAAGCATATCTTCAAACAGCTGGCTTGTGTACTGGGTCCCAAGATCACTATGCAGGAGGATTCCTGCAGTATTCTTAACATTAAGGCAAGCATTCTCAACCGCTTTTACAGCTAATTCAGCAGATATCTTTCTTGAATAAGCATAACCAATGATCTTTTTGCTGGCCAAATCCATTACGGAGGCCAGATATGTCCAGCCATCAGTAACCGTATGGATATATGTTATGTCAGTGCACCATTTCTTATTGATTGCTGTGGTTTTGAAATCTCTGTTTAATAAGTTCTTAAGCCCTTGGGCCAAGCATTTGGAAGAATAATGGCGATACTTTTTTACCACTATGGATCTTAATCCCAACGCTGCCATATACCTTTGAACAAGTTTCAAACTAGTATGAATCCCGAGAGAATCCAATATCTTTTGTATTTTAGGTGCACCGTAACGGTCTTTGCTTTCTTCGAAAACTTTCTTAATGGTTTCATTAAGCTTTAGTCTTTTTATTCCTCTTGCAGATGGTAATGCACATAAGGCTTTATAGTATGTACTTCTTGGAAATTTCAGTACTTTGCACATGCGTTTTATAGTATATTGTGATTTATATTTATTGATGAAGGCAACTATTTCTTCTATGGTTTTCTTGCGAATATGGCGGTAGCTTTTTTTAGTATATCATTCTCTATTTCCAGAGCAGCAATGCGTTGTTTCATTTTTTCGTAATCCCTGGCGGTAATTTCTTCTTTGCCAAATACGTTAACCGGAGAAAGTTCTTTTATCCATTTATAAATAGTTACAGTTGATACGCCATATTCGCTACTAAGATGATTCACGGTACTACCTAAATGATGCAAAGTTACTATTTGTTTTTTAAATTCATCTGTAAATCGTATTCCATTTCTAGACAAGGTTTAACACGCCCTTTCTTGAATTTATTTTAGCTTGTTAAACCTTTCGTGTCCATTCTTATATACTAGTACCAAGGTGTTTATTTATATACATAATCATTAAGAAAAGGCAGGTATTTTACTGGTAAAAATATTGTTATTAAATTAAAAATGTAATATAATAATTAAAATAAAATGTTAAAAACCGTTTTAAAATATATAAGGAATTGTTTTGTTGAGATAGTAAATGAACTATACAAATTGTATGGTTTCTGCTGACAGTTAAATATTTTCATTGAAATATTTAAAATAATATAAAGCAGGGGGATAATTCATTATGAACAAGAAAACGTTAAAACGAATTTTTAAAGTTGGTGGGGTATTTTGTTGTACTATTTTTTCACTTTTTCCAGTTGGTTATGTGGAAGCATCAGTAATTACCGGTCCGTATAATTTTACGTCGGATACAACGGTACCTGCACCTGTAGACTATACTTTTGATTCAGGTTCAAGTCCGGCAACATATTCTATAATTAGGGCTTCAGGTATTTCTCAAGCAATAACTGCTGATAATGATGTTAAGGTTACAGTTATTAATAATAATACAGATACTAGTGACGGCAAAAAGTGGGTGTATGGAGTAGGGTCATTTAATGGCGGAGCTGTTAACCTTAATCAAGTTACTGTTAAAGGAAGTGCATGGGTTGGACTTTCTGCTGAAGGCGGGAATATTTCTGTCGGAGATAATCTTTATATAGATACATATCAGGCTGATGGTAGTTATCAAAGTTATGGTATCAGGGTAGATCGTTATGCTACGACGGATGCTAGTGTTACGGTTGGCGATAATGCATATATACGAACCACGGGAGATAATGTATGGGTTAACAATGTTAATGGCAGTGTGACCATAGGAAATTATTTGACTGCTGATGCTACGCAGGTTGCAGATGCAAGTGCTTTAACAATTTTTTATGGTAGTGCAAAAATAGGGGATCATGCAACAATTACAAGTACAGGACAAGGAATTTTTGCATATTCGAATGCAAATGTATCCCTAGGAAATGATGCAACAATCAAGACAAATTATATTGGCGGCACTTCTTATTATGGTATTGTTAGTATATTATCGTGGGCTGGTTCTCAGGTTTCAGTTGGCAATAATTTAGCGTTAACTTCAGATGGCTACGGACTCTTGTCTTCAGGAACAGGAAGTGGACTTGTCAAGAAAAGTGCAGTCAACAAACTCGAAATATTTTAAACTAAGCAGCTACAACATTTGTTAACTCACATAATGCCCTATAGGCAGCTGGTGGTAGAGCATCTGGATTGGTAGTGTAAATCCTAGTCTTGTTGTAATAAACAAATACATAGTAAAAAATAGCAGCTTTAACATCTTCCATGCGCATTTTGTAAGTTGGAATTTTGTATAGTAAATCTTTCTTAAGTGTTGCAAAAAAACTTTCCATCCGAGCGTTATCATAGCAGTGATGTACGCCACTAAGACTTTGAGTAAGACCGCAGGACGTTAGTTGTTGGCGAAATGCTTCACTTGTATATTGGGAGCCCCTATCACTATGGAGTATGGCTCCACCAATTGGAAATCTGGTTGCCGCAGCTTTTAAAGTATCTACGCAAAGCTCCTTCTTCATATTGTTACGCATACGTAGGGCAAGTATTTCTCCATTAAAACAATCAAAGATTGGAGAAATATATAATTTACCTTCACGACACCCTATCTGAGTGATATCCGTTAACAGTTTAGTAAAAGGTTTTTCAGCCGTGAAATCCTGCTTAATAAGATTTTCTTTTTCTTCAACTTCTGTAGTGGACTTAGTTATACCTTTAGGTCTACGTTTAGCCTCATGAAGCAAACCTTTTACTCGCATCATTTTAGTTATCCTTCTAATACCTGCGGTAATGCCTTTTTTCTTTAGAGCAATTTGCATACGCAGTACACCATAATTCTTGTTATATGGCGAATCCGCCAATATTGAATCCAATGCTGCCGAAAGAACATTTTCCCTACTTGGCTTATTAAGGTTGTTTTTGAATCTGTAAAAGCCGGATTCGCTGACTTCAAGCACCTTACACATATCTTTAACGGTCCACTGGTTGGAATGTTCTAAGATAAAATCATACCGCTTGCAGGCTCTTACTTCTTTCGGCTGGAGGCGAAAAAACCAAGTGCTTCTTTTAGTATGTCATTTGATCTTTCAAGTTCTCTGATGTGTTTTTCCATTTCATAAATTTTTCTGTCCTTTTCGGACATTGGTTCCCGGCGCTTATTTCCACTGCCTACAAAAGCAATGTCTCTATATTGTTTAGAACGAGACCGCCAAGTAGAAAGTGTGGAATAGTGCAGGCCGAGTTGGTCCGCAGCCTTTTTTACGCCAATCTCGTCGGATAGTCGGATAGCATCTTCTTTAAATTCTTTATCATAGTTCATTTTGTTAGCCTCCCAAATATATATTAGCATATTTGACGAGTTTAATGACTCTACTTAAATGATACTAGTCCAGGGGAACGAAATCAGAGAGTGGCGACGGAAGGCACGTAATTTTGTGGGAATAAAAACGACATAGAAAAACTCTGAAACACGCATAACTGTTGCTTCAGAGTTTTTTGTGTTTATTATTTATTTGGGACCGATAGCCGTTTACGTGAAAAGACGCGAAAAGGTAATAAGCTTGTCTGGTAGGATATTTTTCGTGTTCCATAAAACAAAGAACAAAATAGGCATATGTACACTAATACAGGAGGCTCGAGGAATATTAGAATGATGTCACGGCATACAAAAGGCAACTAATTAATTTATACTTTTCTTAAAATGTTCAATAATAAAATTAATGAAAACGCGAGAAGAATCAATGTTTTTTTCGGAGGCATTGTATATTAAGCGAGTAGCTCGCATGCAAAATTTGTTGTTCTTATCTTTAATTGGTAAAACACATAGATTCTTCTTGTTTTTAGGCAATCTAGATTCAGGCACAATTGCCCATCCTAATCCAGCCAATACTAGTTGAACACAGGTAAACACACTATCAGCATGCATAAGAATTTTGGGCGGTTTACTGTAGTTTTCTGTCCACCATTTGTCAATTTGATATTGGATAGTCGGGTCTGTCGTATAAAATATGCCAGGAACATTTGCTAAATTTTGTAGAGGAATTTTTTCAGTAGAAAATAGGCAAAGTTTCTCCTTATAAAGCATAATATCTTCGCTTGTCCAAGGATGGTTGCCACGAATAATAGCAATAGATATAAGACCACGTTGCAGCTTGTCTAGAATGCTATTGCTAAGTCCAGTGAAAAGAGTTATTTCTATATTAGGATATTTTTGATTAAATTCTTTTAAAAGGTGTGGAAGTTTGCTGTGAGCAAATACTGCTGATGAACCTAGACGCAGTATCCCAGATATGTTACCTGGTCTCGCTATTAAGGACTTCTTAATATCGGCATATTTTTGTAACATTTCATCAGCATAAGAAGCAAGACGCTCGCCAGCGCTCGTAAACTGAATTCCTTTTGAGCTTCTGATGAAAAGCTGTGTTTCCATTTCTTTTTCTAACTGATCTACGTGATACGTAAGTGCAGGTTGTGATAAAAATAATTTGGTAGCAGCCTTTGAAATGCTCTTTTCTTCACGTAAAGCTAATAATATACGCCAATCCTTGTCATTCATTTTTATACCTTTTCTATAAAATTTTTAGATTCCACCTATAAAAATTATATGCTTCAAAGCTCTAAATAACAAGTGCTACAATCAAGACAAGTTAAGAACTAAATAAGGAGGATTGATAAAATGAAAAAGTCGTTACTATTCAAGGGATTGCTAAAAAAGGAAGGCATTATTGTAGCACCAGGAGCTACTACAGCCCTATTTGCAAAAATTATTGAGGATATGCAATTTAAAGCTATCTTTGTTACAGGTGCGGGTTTGGCCAATTTACATTTTGGAGTTCCGGATTATGCATTGACTACAATGACAGAAAATTTAGAACTTGTAAAACGTATTAATGATAATACGTCGCTGCCATTAATAGTGGATATTGATGATGGATATGGCAATCCTATGAACGTATATCGTACTGGACGTGAATTCTCAAAACTTGATGTTGGAGCTGTGGTTATTGAAGATCAAAAAGCTCCTAAGAGGTGTGGACATTTTGAGGATCATCAAGTTATTTCAATCAATGATATGTCAAACAAAATTAAGGCATTACGTGACGGTTCTATTGATCCTGATCTGGTTGTGTTTGCTAGAACTGATGCCATTTCGGTTGAAGGATTTGATTCGGCAATAGAGAGAGCGAATGCTTTTCTAGAAGCAGGTGCGGATGCAATATTTATTGAGGCTCCTCGGGATATTGGGCAAATGGAAAAAATCCCTCAACTTGTCAAAGCACCTTGTTTAGTAAATATGGTTGAGGGTGGTAAGACGCCATTATTGCCCAATGATCAGTTAGAAAAACTTGGTTTTAAAGTTGCAATATATGCAAATGCTCCATTAAAAGCCTGTATTAAAGGCATGCAGTTATTATTGCAGCATTTAAAAGAAACAGGAAGCACAGCTAATATTGATAATCAGTTGATGATTACAATGAAAGAACGAAATGTAGTAACTAATAAGGAATTTTGGAAAGAAATGCAAGCTAAATACAAATAGGAGGGAATTAATGTGAAAAAGCATTTAGATATAGTTAAGGCACTTCCGGAAATTGAATTAATAAAGGATACAAAATTACGGGAACAAACAATAAAAGTATGGGAGAGATTATTTGCCGAAAGCAAATGGGAAAACATTATGGATTTACCGTGTTCAACACATAAGACGGATTATCCTCATATTACGCATAACAGGTCAGTTGTTAAGATGGCACTTCAGGTCGCAGATATCTTGGAGGAAGTTCACGGAGTTTTGGTTAATAGGGACTATTTGTTAGCAGCAGCATTATTACAAGATGCAAGTAAACTGGTCGAATATGAACCTGTAAGCGGTGGAGGATGCCAATTGTCGGATATAGGTAAAAAGTTCGTTCATAGTTATTATGGTGGACACGTTGCTCTAGATGAAGGAGTGCCTAATGATGTCGTTCAAACCATTGTTACTCATTCACCTGATGCACCAGTATTTCCGCAGACGTTGATTACAAAAATATTGTTTTATGTTGATCAAATTGATATGGCTGCTATTGGTGGTGATAGGTGGAAAAAAGCAATAAGTATTTATAGGTGATTGTTCCGGGAAAGAGGTGATTTTCATGACTTCGACGATAATCATTATAGCCATAATAGTGGCAATTGGGCTGGGTTATGCAACTAAAATTAATACTGGGTTATATGCGATATCATTTGCATATCTTATAGGTACTTATGTGATGGGGCTAGAGCCTAGTAAAATAACAGCTATGTGGCCAATGAAACTGTTTTTCATTATTTTTGCAGTATCTCTGTTCTATAATTTTTCAATGTCTAATGGGACGCTAGAAAAAGTGGCTATGCACATCCTATATAGATTTAGAAGAAATTCAGGGATTTTATCTTATATAGTGTTTTTTATAGCAACTTTGATTGCTGGAATGGGCGCAGGATATTTTGCAGTTATGGCATTCCTTTGTCCAATAGCTTTGTTGTTGTGTAAGCGTTCAAATATGAGTACGGTAGAAGGAGTTATTGCAGTTTCCTTTGGGGCATTGGCAGGAGCAAACTTTATGACTAGTATGAGTGGTCTTATTTTTAAGGGACTAATAGATGCAGCAGGGTACCAGAATCAATCATTTGTGTATTGCACTAGTATTTTTATCATGACACTCTTGATACCTATTTTACTATTAACGGGGTTGAAGGTTCTTAACAAGAAAAGAAGGCAAGGAAATGTTTTAGAAATTGCTAAACCGGAAAAGTTTAACAAAAAACAAAGATATAATCTTTACTTAATAGTGGCTTTAATCGTAATAGTACTATTACCGCCACTTTTACATTCATTACTTCCGACAAGTAATATTATTACTATGGTTAATAAGTATAATGATGTAGGATATGTAGCTGTTTTATTATCTGTTGTTGGCTTGCTGCTTAAACTTGCCGACGAAAAACAAGTTATAAGCAGAGTGCCATGGGGAACACTAATAATGATTTGTGGAGTAGGAATGCTTATTGGTATTGCTGTTAAGGCTGGCACAATAAAATTGCTTGCTGGTTGGATAACTCAAAGTATTCCGCCGTTTTTTGTTCCGGTTGTTATTGCCGCTATTGCTGGAGTAATGTCATTTTTTAGTAGTACGCTTGGCGTGGTTGCGCCCACATTATTTCCAATAGTACCGATTTTGGCTGAGGAAACAGGGATAAATCCAATGGTGTTATTCACTTGCATAGTAATGTCATCTCAATCAACTGGCGGTGTTTCACCATTTTCATCAGGCGGTAGTCTTGCCTTGAGCTCATGTGAAAATCAAAAGGATGTAGATGAACTGTTTAAAAAGCTGATGTTTGTTGCGACTCCGGCTCTTTTCATAATTGTCCTTTGCATTAGTTTTGTGTACGGACTACTTGTATAAGACAAAAAGAAATAATTCCTTTGGTTTTAATTTATACTTATTAAAATAAAGCCGCCGATATTTACTCATCTGTGTTGTCACATGTGAGTAAATGTTAGCGACTTTTTGTATTTGGAGAAAATAATATCATTAACTAATGATAAGGAGTGTCAGGGTAATTTATTAATTACTGAGGATAAAAGTTAATGTTTATTAAAGATGGTAGTGGTATCAAGTGCTTTACAAAATTAAAAGATTTTAGAAAATTTTAGTGGTAGCAGCGTCCAATTTTAAATGGCTGGGAACGAGGTTGCGTGGCAGCAAAAACTTTAAGCCTAAAACGGTAAAAATGGCTCAACCATACTGCTTATAGGTACTTTCATATAATGCATCTTCTTTTGCAATGAAAGAAGAGGCAATGCCTTTTATATTGCATTAATGTTAGCAGCTTTTTTTAGCGCGGTAATATCATTGCAATGTAGCAGACAAACATTGCGTGAATCATCCCAATGTATTTTTGAAACAGCTGCATGCACCCATAAATCACGCTTTGGGAAATAAATATCTTGCTGTGCCTGTTCTATGGAATCGGTAAGTAAAAGCATAGGGCAATAAGGGCAGGGAGCGTTTTCGCAACTGATGAAGTCATAACATTTTCCGCCAAATTGATCTGTGCCAAAAAAATCAATGGCTTTTTTATTTAAGAATAGAATTTTGTGGTTGTTCATGTCGATAATATAAATAAATGAATCGATATGGTCTAAAATCTCTAATGCTTGGGCATTTGATATTTTCAATTGGTCAAGAGCTCTTTTTTCTAGCAGGAAGGTGCTTAAAATTTCTGCTGTAAAAGATAAAACTTCTATTTCATCATTTTTCCATACACGTGGTTTTTTATGGTCTTCAAAACCTATAATACCGGCAATCATTCCTTGTTTCATCATGGCGTACTCCAACAAGGCTTTGACAGGGACATTATTAAAATATTTTTTTATAGCAGGGTCTAATAAACTAGTATCTTCGCAATTGAATAGCCCATTTTCATCAAAGCGTTCAAGGAATTTTTTGGCAATACGACTAGGTACTTTTGCTTGCTCATTTTGCCTGGACAAAACATTTTCTTCACACCATTCAAAGGTATTGTAGTATTCATTTTTACGGTTTTTTTCCAGAATGAATACTCTGTCTATATTATATTTACGACCAATGATTTCCATGATTAGATTAACGGCGGTATCAGCATCTTTGCTACGATATAAAATTTTAAATATGTACTCAATGACGTTTTCCTGAAAAGCTTTCTGTTTTCTTTTATTTTTCATGCCAAAGTCTTCAATACTTCTCCTGCTTATGTATCGTGGGGTTTTCAACTCTTCATTGTAAAAATAGAAATTGTCCTTACCATTTTCTTTTACGTGATAAAGAGCAATGTCTGCTTTACGGAACAAATCATTGAAATTGTTGCCGTGCAATGGGGATAATGCGATGCCAATACTTGCTGACAATTTAAATGTTATGTGGTTGCTGGTATATTTGCGATGTAAAAGTCTTACAAGCTCTGCAGCTTTTTTTTGAATGGGACCTTTTCCTGTTATATTTTTGAAAAGTACGAGAAATTCATCCCCTCCAATTCGTCCAACGATATCTGACTTCCTGAAAGATTTTTTTATGCAGCGAGCTAGATCTGCTAGGACCGCATCGCCAAAGAGATGACCAAAATAATCGTTAATTTCTTTAAATCCGTCTATGTCAATAATAAATAAAGCTTGATTTTTATTCTGTAAACTAGAATATTTTAAATAATCACTTATCATTAGCTGAGTGGTCGCTTTGTTATAAAGGCCTGTCAAAACATCAGTTTGTGCTTGATAAAGCAATTTTTCATTTTCTTTTTTTTGCAAATCTATGTTGGTCATCATGCCAAAAAGCCTATTGGGTGACCCGGTTGTATCACGACGCAAAAGAAGACGCAATTGAAACCAGATGTATGACTGTTCTTTTGTCAAAAGCTGTACTTCAACTTTATGATAATTAACAGAAATGTTATTTCTTGTGTTATTTTTTTTTATATTTTCTATATAAGGTGTAAGCATGTCAGGTTGATTAGGTGGCATAGAAAAAATTTTCGTAAAATTCTTACTAAAATTTTCTTTTGGCGGTTTTAGGTTAAATATGGTTGGCCAATTTTCTGAAACATAAAAACAATCAGTGACAATGTCCCATTCAAAGATAATGGCATTGCTTAATTCTGCTAAAATACGATAGCTTTCCATATCAAATTGCCGTAACTTTTTCACAAATATCCCTGCTTTTCTTTGTAAAGAGTAGAAAATATTTTGTCATAAAAAATATTTATACTAATCACTTATCATTCTATTGCTTTATAATATAGATGTCTAGCTGTTTTTATTTAAATGGTCCTCGCAATAGGTATTTTAAAGGTGCTCACAACTAGGTGAGTGCCTTTTTATCCAATCAATATATTATTTTCATCATTTGTAAGCTTAGGTTAGCGTTATATAAAGAAGAACACATGTATATAAGTTTTTTGACATGCTTTAGACATACATCATTGGTATTATAACCATAGAAAGCTTGACTAATTAGTCAGGGAAAATAAAAGGAGTGGTTATAATGCTAAAGAAAACAATGCCGAAATTAATGGCAGTGCTTGTATTAGTAGGAACTATGGGTTCGGCTAGTCTACCAGTTATTGCGGAGGCATCTTCTTATCATTCTCAAAATGCACAAGAGCAAAGATTTGAACATCAAAGAGAACAACAAAGAATTGAGCACCAACGCGAAGTGCAAAGGATAGAGCGTCAAAAAGAAAAGG
>Ga0183095_11411_pt1 | contig 18597 bp, 18 predicted proteins | sample BioMet4_FD_130346 | JGI IMG/M metagenome (GOLD analysis project Ga0183095, IMG submission 130346) | Microbial communities from bioreactor (seeded with sewage sludge) at LBNL, California, USA - Biofuel metagenome 4 (v2) (version 3) | ecosystem: Engineered > Bioreactor > Anaerobic > Unclassified ...
CGTCCCCTGCACCACCGATTCGGCCAGCGCCGATGTCACCGACTCCGCGGCCGCCGCGACGGCTTTCGCGTGCGGCATCAAGACCGACAACGGCCTTCTCGGCATCACCTCGGACAAGAAACGGCTGACCTCCTGCGCCGAAGCCGCACACAGCCAAGGCCGCGCCGTCGGTCTCATCACGTCCGACGCGATCACCGGCGCGACCCCCGCCGGTTTTTACGCGCACGAGGCCAGCCGCGGTTCCTACCAAGGTGTGGCTTCCGACGCCGCCGCCAGCAGCTTCGACATCCTGATCGGCAATCAGAACGGACAGCCGTGGTTTCTGCCCAAGGAAAAAGGAGGACAGCGCACCGACGCGCGCGACGTGCAGAGCGAAATGGCCGCCGCCGGATATGCGCTGGTGAGCAACGCCGCCACCTTTGCGGAGGCCCCGCAAAAACAAAAGGTGCTCGGATTCATGGACACTAAGTCGGTCCTCGGCACCGAACAAATTCTGGCCCAGCTGACCGACACCGCCATGGCCCGTCTCGCGAAAAACGAGAAGGGGTTCTTCCTCATGGTGGAGTGCACCATCACCGACGGCGGGGGCCACGGCAACCGGCCCGACCTCACCGTGCTCGGCACCACGCAGGTGGACTGGGCCACGCGCAGCGCGGTCGAGTTCGCGCGCGCCCGCGGCGACACCCTGGTGATGGTCACCGCCGACCACGAGACCGGCGGCATCGCCAGCGCGATGAGCCACCCCCATCCCAAACGCCTGCTGATCGACTACACCACGACGAGTCACACGGGCGCGCCGGTCGGCTTTTTCGCGTTCGGTCCGGGCGCGCAACTTTTTTCCGGCGTGATCGACAACACCGACATCGCCAAAACAATCTGCGGGCTCTGGCGAATCACGCTTCCACCGCCCGCCCCGTTCGCGCAGAAGAAATAAACATGGGCCTTTCGAAACCACGCGAAACCTTCCGGCTCCGGAAAGGCAGCAAGAATGCGCAGTCGGCCGAGGACGCACGGCTCGCCTGCGTTCTCGCGTACATCCGCGCCTCGCTGGGAGAAACGCCCGACTACCGGCAGTTGGCGCGGCTGGCCCATCTGTCCTACTGTCAGCTCTTCCGCCTGTTCAAGCGTCAGCTCGGACAATCACCCCAGCAATATATCGAGCAACAGCGAATCGAATACGCGAAACGGCTGCTCACGCTGAACAGGCTCGCCATCAAAGAGGTGGCCGCACAGGTGGGTTTCGCCAACCAGCTCTATTTCTCGCGGCGTTTTCAAAAGGTGACAGGACTCTCGCCCACCCAGTACCGCACGAATCAGTTGGCTGACCCGGAAAAAGCGCTGCATCCCTATTCCTACGACAAGGGTCTGTACACGACGCCCCTGACGTACGGCTCATACGCATGACACTGCGGCTGTACCAAGACCGTTGTCTGTTCAAAGGGGTAGAGAGCGAGCGTAATTTGTATAGTGTCCGGTTTTCGGATCGGCACACCAAAGAAAGCGTCGAAAAATCTCCACAATTTCCGGTAAGCCAGCCGGCTGAAGCGCCGGGGAGACGGTGGATGACCTCGCACCGGGCGTTGGCCTTCATGCGGGTGATGAAGAGGACGCCGACGGCATACCGGCGGCCGAACATCCCGTAGTCGTTGTAGGCCCGGCCCATCACCGCATAGTGTATTCAGAATAATTGAGCCGCGAGCCCGACTGAGTGTTCCTCACCGAGACACTTGCCCATGATGCCCATCAGTTGACCAAAGTCGCTCTCCCAAGTTTCATAGGTCATTCCGGGGCGCGCGGGCGCGGACTCTGCGGCGCGAAAGAAGAAAACGCGCGGATAATCCGGCCCCAGGACGGTCAGATCCGTCGGGTCTGCGGCGCACGACCAGGCGAGGCCCGCCGCGACCAGCAATCCGGACAGTGATACGCGCCGGCTCATTTCACCACCTTCACGTTGCGGAAACCCGCAGCGCTTCCGAAAACGAGAAAATTCAGCGCGCGTTTGGGTTGCCCGATAACCGCGTGATGCCCGCTGATGATTGTTTCGCCGACCTGCACGGTCGCCGTGTCCCCCTTGATCGTCAGACGGACCGGATACCAGCGCCTTTTTTCCAGGTTCACTGTCTTGCGGGCCAGCGGCTCGACGGCGTCCGCGCCTTCGCCCCGCGTCGGATTTTTGGTCAGCGCCACATAGCCGCGCGCGACCTCGACGCGAAAACTTCCCGCCTTCTCGCCGCTCTTCCATTCAACCCGCAACGAGTGCCGGTTGGCGCCGTTGAAGTTGACCTCGTAATCGATCGTGCCGTCGTTCAGGGCGACGGGCACGCTCAGGTCCGCGCCTCTGTTTTCCGGCCCTTTCTGCGCGCCCCACACGCCGCCGTCCCAAGCCGACCATTCGCCCGCCGTCGCCGACCAGGGCTTCGCGGGCAGCGTGTGCAGCGCCTCGCACATCAGCATCTCGCCGGTCACGAGCGGAAGCGCGGGCACGGACTGCGGTCGCGCAGCGGCAAGAGGCGGCAGCGCGCGGCTGTAGTTTCCGTCGCGGTATCGGTTCAGCAGACCGCGAAGCGCGTTCACGACCTCGGGATGCGCCGCGCTCACGTCCCGCGTCTCGGCGGGATCATCGCGCGTATTGTAAAGCTGCGGCCGGAACTCGTCGGCCCGCGCCTTGCGCGCGCCGGGCCTGATTTCGTCCACCGGCTCGCCCTCGATCCACTTCCACGGCCCTTTGCGGATCGCAAACACGCCGTCGGCGCTGTGGACGATCATGTCGGCGCGAAGCGGCGCTGCGGGATCGCCGAGAATCGCGGGAAGGAAGCTCACGCTGTCTTCCGCAGCCTTTTCGGCGGGAGGCAGCGGTTCGCCCACGATTTCGGCGACGCTCGCCAGCACGTCCGCGAGGCTGACCATCTGGGTGCAGACCGATCCCGGTTTCGCCTTGTCCGGCCAGCGCACAACAAACGGCACCTTGAAGCCGCCCTCCCAGATGTGGTGCTTCCCGCCGCGCAGCGGCCCGTTGATCGCCAAACCGGCGTTCAGCGCCCGCGTCTGCGGGCTGTCCGTTTTCTGCGGCTCGCGGACGCCGCCGTTATCGCTGGTAAAAAGCACAAGCGTGTTCTCTGCGGCGCCCAGCCGATCCAGCGCCGACAGAATGACGCCCACGCTGCGGTCCAGCTCCTGGATCCAATCGCCGTACGGGCCAGCCGCGCTCTTGCCCGCCATGTCCTTATCGGGCGTCACGGGGTTGTGTACCGCCACGGGCGCAAAATACAAAAAGAACGGCTCGCCCTTGGGCTGGCGCTCCATCCAGCGCACCGCACGGTCCGTGAGCGTAGCCATCACGCGCGTGTTTTTGCGCCGCGGCGCGTCGAGGTCGAGAATCTTACCCCGGCCGTTCTCCATGTCCTCCGGACCATACGTCGCCTGAAAGTCATCGGCGTCCGGCACCACGCTGAGCTTCATGTTCTCGGGGATCTTTCCCGAACGCAGGCCATACACAAAACGGTTCTCGACATATATCCCGGTAAGGTCGCCGTGGTTGCTCGGTACGCCGAAATGATAGTCGAAGCCGACGTCCAGCGGCCCCGGCGACAGCTCTGCGGTATAGTCCGTTCGCCACTTCGGCGAATCGTCCGCCGTGCCGTAGCCGAGATGCCATTTGCCCACGGCAGCCGTGTGATAGCCGTGACGCTTCAGCAGCGAAGCGACGGTCAGACGATTCGTCTCGATGTGCAAGGGCGCGAACGTTCCCAGCACCTCATACTTCAGCGACGTGCGCCAGCAGTAGCGACCCGTCATGAGCGAGTAGCGGGTGGGCGAACAGACGGATGACGTCGTGTTGGCGTCCGTAAAACGGCGGCCCTCGCGCGCCAGCCGGTCAATGTTCGGCGTGCCGACCAGTCTGCCGTCCGCGCCGTAGCACCCGCAACTGCCGTATCCGTAGTCGTCCGCCAGAATCACCACGATATTCGGCAGACGTCCGGCCCCGAACACCGCCGATCCCGTCAAGAGACAGACCGTCCGCACGCACGCAGAAAAAACGCTTGTCGCCCGCATCGCACACCCCCTGTGTGTCAATGAACGTCGTTTCCGGCGACATATTGCCGAAAAGAAATCCTCCGGGGAATTTCACTGGCCCATCACGGCGATTGACAGGGATCGGAAAAAAGGGAATGATCGTGAAACGTTGAATCCGGCGTCGGCCGTAAGGGGTGGTCACAGTGGGGACGCGATTCACGCAACGGGGAGTCATCGGACATGTCCATACGCAACGGGGGCTTGTTCTCGGGGATTTTTTGTCTGGCGGTCGGCATGGCGACGGGAGCGCTGGCCGGGGCGGCTTGCGCGCAGGTCTATTCGAACACCTTCGACACGGCTGCGCTGCGGACGAATTTCCAGCTCGGCGCACACGCCAAGTGGGTGGAGGCGGAAGGACGGGGCACCGTTCTGGAAGTTCAGAACCCCGCGCCCGCCGCAGGCAAGAAGCCGGGAACGGTTTCGGTGAACGCGCCGTTTGACCTGAAGCCCTTCGCGGGCAAGCGCATCCTCTGGCAGGCCGACATCCGGCAGGAAAATGTCACGGTTCCGCAGGACCGCTGGAACGGCGTGAAGTGCATGCTGTGCTTCACCACGCCGATGTCCGGGCAGCATTGGTGCAACGTCGGCTGCCCGACCGGCACCAGCGGCTGGACGACGCGGCGGACCACAATCGACGTTCCGACGGACATCGGCGAGACGCGGCTGAACATCGGCCTGCAGGACAGCGCCGGCACGATCTGGGTGGACAACTTGCGGATCAGTTTGGATACGCGTCAGCGCGTGAAACACCCTGCGCCGATGCCGAATCCGCCGAAAGTTTCCGCCGGACACGACACGGTCGACCGCCTGCGCGGCTTCATGATCCGTCAGGAGTACAACCCCGACGCGCTCAAGACGCTGGGCGACTGGGGCGCGAACCTGGTGCGCTACCAGATGACCCGGAACTGGGACAAAACGGGCGACGTCAACCGCGACAAAGAGGACTTCATGCGCTGGATCGACCGGAGTCTGGACACGCTGGACAAAATTCTGGCCGACTGCGAAAAGCGCGGCATCTTTGTCTGCATCGACCTGCACACGCCGCCGGGCGGGCGCTACGAGGACAAGAGCATGCGGATGTTTTACGAGCCGGTGTACGCCGATTTCTTCGTCGAGGTCTGGCGCCACATCGCCGCGCGCTACAAGGGGTGTCCGGCGGTCTGGGGTTACGACCTGCTCAACGAACCGGTGCAGAACCAGCCTTCGCCGGAGGGATGCGACAACTACTGGTCGCTTCAGGAGCGCGCGGCGCGCGCGATCCGCGCGATCGATCCGGCCTCCGCCATCCTTGTCGAGGTGGACCAGTGGGATGACCCCGGCGGCTACGATTTCGTCAAACCGATGGCCGTATCCGGCATCGTGTATCAGGCGCACATGTATCTCCCGCATGCGTTCACGCATCAGGGCGTACACGGCGGCAAAGAGCGCTGGGCCTATCCCGGCGTCATCAAAGGCATGGCCTATGACAAGGATGCGCTGCGCCGGCTGCTGCAACCGGTTCGCGACTTCCAACTGGCCTACAACGTCCCGATCTACATCGGCGAATTCAGCGCGATCCGTTGGGGGAAAGGCGCCGATCAGTATCTGAAAGACGTCACGGACCTTTTCGAAGAGTACGGCTGGGACTGGTCTTACCACGCCTTCCGCGAATGGTCGGGCTGGAGCCTGGAACACAGCGACGTGGAGGCCGACGCGCAGCCGGCGGCGACCCCGCCGTCCCGCCAAAAGGTGATCCGCGCGCGGCTTGAGTTGAACCGCAAAGCGTTCAAGTAACCGGGATGGTGCGCGCTCAGCGGACGGCCGGAGCGGGCTGCGGCGTTCCGCGCGTCGCCTGTCCGTGCAGAACGCCGTCCTTGTCGAACCAAAGCGGGTCGATGCACAGGAACCGGTTCCAGCCGCGCGCCTCATCCCGCTGCTGGTGGTAGACATGCCAAAACGCGCCGGCCGCGTCCTTGACGACGCAGCCGTGCCCGGGGCCGAAAACGCCGCTGCCCCGCCGGACAATCGGATTTCCTGAATACTTTGTAAAGGGGCCCAGCGGCGATTTCGCCGTGGCGTAGCCGACACCGTAATCGGGCGAATCGGCACCGCTGCCGGAGTAGAGCAGATAGTACGTGCCCTCATGCTTGAGCATAAACGGTCCCTCGGTTATATGCCCGCATTTTCATCATCCGCTCCCCTTTTTACGGGACTGCATGCGCAACACGCCGTCCTGTCAAGCGCGGCGACCGCAGGGTGCAGGGGCGATTTTTTGGAGAAATGCGATTTTGTTGGGATTCACGAAAGGGCGTCCCCAGAACACGAGGGAACGACAATTGGCGCGGCCGGAGGCCGCATGCCACCCGCTCCGCACGAACCGTCGAAGGAGGTGGCGCGGGCACTCCGTGCACGCGGAATCGTGCGAACCTGCGCATAAAGGGCCTCCACAGTCGTATCGGGCAAGATCGCGTTTAAAAAAAAACCCTTGTACCCCGACTTTTCTGGCACACACCCGTTATTATTGACAAATACGCAATGTATATGATACCTAAAAAAGATGATTCAGTATGGCGACAGATGTTCCGACGACAAAATTCTAAAACTCACGAATTGACGCCTTTTGTGTGCGGAAGGAGAAAAACATGGATATAGAATTCCATTACCACATTACGGGCATCATCGCCAATCGTGCCGGATTTACGGACGACGAAGCCCAAATTATTGCCCACGCATGCCAACTCGTTGACGACAACGACTCTTTGGGGAACATTTATTGTTCCGAATCGGACGATGTTTATGAAATCTATATCAGTCAGACCATGGATATTCTTAAGCCCAAGCGCGAACTGATGAGAATCTATCCCATATTTCATTTTCTTCCGGGCAAACCCATGGCACCTTCGGCCCGGCGCGCCGATGGGAAAATGCACATTTTAATGACTACACCGGGAAACGCGCTAGCCTATAACGTTATGGCAGATGCCCGCAATGACAGCTCGCCTTACCGCCTATACAGAATCGGCGTGGCTTCGCATGCTTTTTCTGACACATGGGCGCACCAAAATTTTGTGGGCTGGTATGACAGCCTTAACGGTGAAGCGGCCAACCCTCTTCCTAACATAGGACATGCCGATTTCATTCACCATCCGGATTGGGTTGGCCACTGTTGGACAGACAGCCGAATTGTCGACGGTCAAGTAAACAACAACCATCGCTTTCTCGATGCCGCCAAATGTCTTTTTCTGGAACTGTCTCTCTGTAAAACAGGCGCCGACAATGCGGCCCGATGGCCCGCTCTAGAGACGGACTTGTTAAACGCCATGGGCCCTGTATTCAGCGGTGAAGTGCAACGTGGTAAAGAGGCTCGGCTTAAGGCCTACAACGCGCTATTCAATATCCCCGAATATAAGCCTCGCGAATGGTTCGACGCCGCCATTGAGACTACCGTGAATGGTCTCCCTGACACCTTTATGCCTGCATTAACCATCTTCAAGGATCGTTATCAATGGAAAGCCGGATGGCAAACTTCCGACTGGTTTTTGTTTCAGCAAGCCATAAAGGCTCACCAGGCTTTCTGTAAAACAGCGCTCACCACGGTGTTTTCACAGATGAATGTCAACTTGAGCGATCATTAGAAAGGCGTTCTATTCACATGAGAACGAGACGCCTTCTCTCCACTAAAAGCAGATCGCCCCGCTTTACAGAAGACCGTGCTTTTTCATTTTTCGCCAGAGCGTGGCGGGATCGATGCCTAGCCGCGCGGCGGCCTCTTTGCGGCTTCCGCCGCACGCGCGCAGCGTATCCGCCAAAACCCCGCGCTCTTGTTCGGGTGCGAGCCCGCGCAGGCGGACGACCCGTTCCAGCGGCACCGCAGCCCCGTCCCCCTGCAGCAAGGGGGGCGGCAGGCATTGCTCCGGAATCTCTTTGCAACGGCAGAACACATAGGCGCGCTCAATGATGTTGCGCAACTCGCGGATGTTCCCCGGGAAGGAATAGGCCAGCAGACGGTCCATCGCCGCCTGCGAAAGCCCGCGCACGTGGCGCCCCTGTTCGGCGTTCAGCACCTCGATAAAATGCGCCACCAGCAGCGGAATATCCTCCGGGCGCTCCGCGAGCGGCGGCAGCTCGAAGCTGATCACGTTGACGCGATAGTACAGATCGGAGCGGAAAGCGCCTTCCGCCACGCGCGAGGCCAAGTCGCGGTTCGTCGCCGCGATCACGCGCACATCGGCCGAAACCGGTACTGTGGCCCCGAGCGGTTCGTACACGCGCTCTTGCAGCACCCGCAGCAGTTTGACCTGCATGGCGGGCGACATGTCGCCGATTTCGTCCAGAAACAGCGTGCCGCCTTCGGCCAGCGCGAACCGTCCGGGCTTGTCGCCGCGGGCGTCCGTGAACGCGCCCTTTTTGTATCCGAACAGCTCGGATTCCAGCAGGTTGTCCGGCAGCGCGCCGCAGTTGACGGCGACGAACGGCGACGAACGGCGCGGGCTGTTCTGATGCACCGCGCGCGCCAGCAGTTCCTTGCCGGTGCCGCTGGGTCCCAGGATCAACACCGTGCTGTCGCTTTCCGCCACGGCCGGCAGCACCTCGAAAATGCGGCGCATGCGCGGGTTCCGGCTGATCATGTCGCCCCACGCGAACGTGCTGCGCAACTCGCTGCGCAGCGCTTCGATCGGACGGTTGTCGCGAAATGAGGCGACCAGCCCTTCGATCTCGCCCGACGCCGAGCGAAACGGCGTCGCGTTCAGGCTGACGGGAATGCGGTTGCCGCTGCGGTCCATGATGCGCGTGGCGACTTCGCGCACCGCCGTGCCTTTGGACATGACGCCCGACAGAATGGCGTGACATTCGCACGCCTCGCACTGGAACAGGTCGCCGAACGAAAGCGTCAGCGCCCGCTCCGCCGACACGCCGGTCAGCGCCTGCGCCTGCCGGTTAAAGCTGGTGATGTTCCAGTCGCGGTCAACGGTGCAGACGCCCTCTGACAGCGAGTCCAGAACCAACCGGTACTGTTCGGCGCTTAACTCTTTTTTGTCCGCCATGAGTTTCCCCCGCTTCGCACGTTACCGCGCCGCGGCCAACACCAGCGCGAAGATCGCCGCGACACCGATCACGACAAGCGCGACCGCCACCAGCGTCTCCAGCCGGGGCTTGGGTTCGGGAATAACGCCCGACGAGAGCTGTTTCAAATAGCGGCGGTAGCGCACAAGCGCAGCCACATTGAGCGCCACGCCGAGCGCGACCAGCCCGATGCCGATAACAAACGAATCGCCGTGCGCAGCCTGCGTCCGCTCGGAAAGTTTCTGCACCGCCGCCCACTCGCGCAGAAACAGGCCGAAGCGCGCGACAACGAAACCGAAACCCATCAGCGCAAGCCCGGTGCGAACCCATGCGAGAAACGTCCGCTCCGCGGCGAGGGGCACGCGCGGATCTTCCGTGATCAGCGATCTCTTTGGCTCACTCATACGAAGGGCTCTTTCGTTTCCGGTCGTCACCCCGGGCTCACCTGTTCAGCGGCCACCTTCCGTCAGCGTGCGCACGATCTCGCGGAACGTCCCCGCCGCCGGCGAGCGCTCGGAGGATTCGACAAACGCCTTGCCCGCATCGCCCGACTCGGCGATCAGCGGATCGATCGGGATCGACCCCAAAAACGGCACACTCATCTCATCGGCCATGACGCGGCCGCCGCCGGACCGCAGAATCGGCGTCACTTCGCCGCACTTGGGACACGCGAAGCCGCTCATATTCTCAATCACGCCCAGTACCGTCACGCCCAATTCCTTACAGAAGTTGATTGATTTGCGGACATCCACGGCCGCCACCTTTTGCGGCGTCGTCACAATCACCGCACCGTCCAGATCGGAAATGAGCTGACAGACGGTCAGCGGCTCGTCGCCCGTTCCAGGAGGCGCATCGATCACCAGCAGGTCCAGATCGCCCCACTCCACATCTTCGATAAATTGCCGGATCACGCCGATCTTCATCGGTCCGCGCCAAATGACCGGATCGTCCGCGCTCTGCAGCAGGAAACCCACCGACAGCACCTTCAGGCCACCGATCTCAATCGGCAGTATGCCGTTGTCGTCGCTGAACAACCGGCGGCCCTCCAGCCCCAGCATGGTCGGCACGCTCGGCCCGTGCAGATCCACATCGAGCAACCCCACCTTCTGGCCCGAAAGCATTGCCGACATCGCGAGGTTCACCGCCACCGTGCTCTTGCCCACGCCGCCCTTGCCGGACATCACGACGACCTTGCGCCGGATGCGGCCGAGACGCGCCTTCAGTTTGGCGTCGTCCTGATCGGGTGCCGCGTGTTTCGGTTCCGCGTGACGCGACGCGCACGACGCATCTCCGCACGTTTCGCACTGGCTCGGCTCACACGCTTTCTTCTCCTCGTCTTTCATCTCATTCCTTTCACGTTCTTCCGAATTCGTCTCTCGCTTGCTCATCGCTCCGTTATTCAGCTCGTCCGTCACTCCGCTTTCCCGCTTCCCTTATAGCTCCGCCGGCCGCGCGCCCATGCCGTCGCATCGTCAACCTCGTCCTGCCACCCGTTGCGCTGCGTGGGAATATTGTCAAAGCGTTTGGAATAGGGCTTGATGTCGATCAGCGGCGTGCCGTCGAGAATGTCCGCGCCCTCGATCAGCAGCACATTGCCCTCGCGGCCCGCGAGCTTTACGATGCTGAGACCGATGTGGTTCGGGCGCACCGGCGAACGCGTTGAAAAGACCCCGTGCACCTTGTCCTGCAGGAAGGGCTTCGTCAACAAGCGCGTCTCTTTCGCCGCGTGCAAGTGATAGATAAGATAGATGTGCGAAAACAACTCAATGTCCCGCAGCCCATCCGCGAACTCCGGAAAGACCTCGACGCGCCCTTTGCATTCGGGCGCAAAAATCGGCTGAATGGGCGTCTCCTCCAGCTTCTTGTGTTCGCTGTGAATGATGCCGATCACCTGATACGAAATAAGTTCACTCGCCATGTTTGCCTCCTTTGCCAACCTGCTGTTCCAGCAGTTCGGCCGCCAACCCCACACACTCGTTGCACGACAACTTTCCAGCCGCGCGGATTTCACGGCAGGTTAGGAGTCCGCCATTTTTTTCGGCGAACGCTTGCTTGATCGCTTCAGCCGCAACCGGACCGGCCAGCTCACAAGCCGCAAAGACGGCCCCGCACAGCCCGCCGGGCGCACGCCCGCCGCCGTATCCGCTGAAAACCTCTTCGACTCCGCGCCCACCCAGATTTTTGGATCCCCACGAAAAGGCGACCGACTGCGCGCAGTTGCCGCGCCGTTCGCGGTGATACTTCTGAGCCGTTTCTTTCATTTTTCACCAACCCTTAAAACCCGACCTTGAGGCCGGCGTACCCTGTCTGTACGGACGGCCCGAGCTTGCGCTTAAGAAAGCCGACCGCCTCATCGCCCGAACAGTGCCCGAGCCAAAGATAGGGGACAGTATACTCTTTCAGCGCCTCGGCTGTCCGCTCCAAACGTTCGGGAGACGCATGCAGCAGATGCAGACCGCCGATGACGGCCAGCACGCGCGATTCGCCGGTGGTCCGCGTCAGGTGGCGCAGCGTGTTGATCACCCCCGCATGGCAGCAGCCCAAGCAGACCACAAGTCCGGCCTGAGTCCGCACGCCCAGCGAAAGGTCATCGGGAATACGACCGTTACTCCCGTGACGTGCATGACACTCCCATCAGGACGCCCCTTTCGGAGACTCCTTGGTTTCGCAGAACGTGGCCTGCGCCCAAACCAACACCTGCGCGCCGTCCCTGTTATTGGCGCCGCACAGGACACAGGCCCCATGACCAAAGCGTTCGCCCATCCGCCCCGTCTGGGGTTCAGTGGTCGCAGACATTCTCGCCCGCCTTCAGCGTTCCGGCCAGATAATCGGCGACCAGCGCTTCCGGCGTCTCAGCCGGCATGCCCACCATCACATGGATTTTATTCTCTTCAAAAATCATCTGGGCGCGCTGGCCCATGCCGCCCGCGAGAATCACGTTGGCCCCCTGCTCCGCCAGCCATTTGGGAATCACGCCCGGCTCGTGGGGCGGCGGCACAAGGTCTTTGCGTCCGAGAATTTTTTTCGCTTCCGTATCCGCATCGATCAGCGCGAACGTCTCGCAGTGACCGAAATGCATGCTCAGTTTTCCCTCCGCCAGAGGGATTGCGATCTTGATGCTTTTGCTCATGTGTGTTCTCCATCCTGCTTCAGCGCCGAACACTCAACGTTCAGCGCTGAGCGTTGTTTTGTTAGTCTGTTTCCACTTTCTTCCAAAGGCTTCTCACATCCGCCGCCGCCGGCGTGTCTGTCTCCACCACCGCTTTCGCCTGCCGTTGCGCATCCGTCACGCCCCGGTCATAGCGGATGCGCCCGACCAGCCGCGCACCCGCACGTTCGGCCGCACGTTCAATCCGTCCGGCCGCATCCGGATTAAGGTCCCACTTGTTCACGCAGACGAAAGTCGGCACGCCGAAATGCCGGGTGAGCTGCATCACCCGCGCAAGATCGTGCTCGCCGGAAACGGTCGGCTCGGTGACCGCCAGCACGCCGTCCGCGCCTGTCACCGAAGAGATGACGGGGCACCCGATGCCCGGCGGCCCGTCCGAGATGATCAGCGGCAGCTGCCTCTCTTCCGCCACACGGCGCGCCTCGTTGCGCACCACACTCACCAGCTTGCCGGAGTTCTCCGCCGCCGCGTGCAGACGCGCATGCACCATCGGTCCGCAGCGCGTCTCCGACACCATCCACTCGCCGCTCACACGTTCGGAAAACGCAATGGCACCCGCGGGGCAGAACCGCACGCACACGCCGCATCCTTCGCACGCCGCCGGGTCAACCGCGTAAACCTGTCGCGCACCGCTTACCCGCTCGGACGGACGCACCGCCCCAAAGCGGCACAGTTCGGCGCACGTCCCGCAGCCCGTGCACGCCTCGCTCCGGATCACCGCCCCGTATCCGCTTTTGAACTCCGCCCGCGTCACGATTCTCGGCGACAGCACCAAGTGCAGATCGGCGGCGTCCACATCACAGTCGGCCAGCACGGCCCGTCCCGCCGCCAGAACGGCAAACGAAGCGGTAACGCTGGTCTTGCCCGTACCGCCTTTGCCGCTGATGACAACGATTTCGCGCGGTTTCGCTGGATCACTCATGTTTGTGCCCGTCCGTGTCTGCCCGTGTTTGTTTTGCGCCCAAGCCGTTGATCCGTGTCATCAGCGTCTCAAACACACGCCGATATTCCGGCACCGCCTCCACCGCAAGTTCGCCGCGCGAGTAGGCCTCCGCGATTCGCCGGTCGTCCGGAATCTCCGCCAACAACGGGATGTGTCCGGCGCGACAGGCGGCGCGTGCGCAATCGTCGGCGTCTGCCCGGTTGACGACCACGCCAAACGGCAAGCCCAGTTCGCGCACCACGTCCACCGCCAGCCCGAGGTCGTGCAGTCCGAACGGCGTGGGCTCGGTCACCAGCACCGCGCAGTCGGTCCCGCGCAACGCAGTCACCACGGGACAGGCGGTACCGGGCGGCGCATCCACCAGTGCGTCGCCGTCCTTCGGCGCATGGTTTTTCACGGCTCGGATCAGAGGCGGAGCCGCGGCCACACCGATATCGAGTCTCCCCTGCACAAGCGTCATGTTACCCGACCGAAACGTCTCCACCGATCCGATCCGTTGACGCGTCTCGCGGATCGCCCCTTTCGGGCACACGCGCATGCAACCGCCGCATCCGTGGCACAATTCGGGAAACACCAACACGCGCCGGCCGAGCACCACCAGCGCCTTGTACGCGCAAAAGCGCCCGCATTCACCGCAGCCGTCGCAACGGCCTTCGTCCACTTCCGGCACGGGAACCGACACAATCTCCGGCTCTCCGCACGGCTCCCCTTTGAGAAAAAGATGGGCGTTCGGCTCCTCCACATCGCAGTCCAAGAGCGTCGCGCCGCAGATGCGCGCCAGATTCGCGGCAACCGTCGTTTTGCCGGTGCCGCCCTTGCCCGATGCGACCGTGACCATCATGCCGCGTCCTCCTTTTGTTTGCCTGCCCGCGACCAGACCAGGGCCTGCGTACCCAGCGGCAAACCCACCTTTGCGGCAATCATGGGGCACTTGACCTTGAAGAGAAAACAGATATCCCGGGCCGCATCGTTCAGCGTCTCGAAATTGCCCTGTCCTTTGGAAATCACCAAATCCGTTTCCATTTCTTACACCCAATGTCCTTCCACGTCCGCGTCCTTGAGCGCCGCCAGTTTGCCGGCGTTGAAACGCGCCAGCGCTTCGGCAACGGTCGGAGCATCGGAAGCATACACGCGGATGTCGGCGGCCGTCAAAACGCGAAACGCTTTTGGGCCACAGTGGCCCGACACCAGCGCCTGCGCGCCGGTCGAGGCGACGTTCTGGGCGGACTGGATGCCCGCGCCCTGCGCCGCGTTCAGGTTTTGCTTGTTGTCCGTCAGCGTGAACACGGATGTTTCCGTATCGTAAACCAGAAACCGCGCGGCCCGCCCGAAGCGGGTGTCCAAAGGCGCGTTCAAATCCGTTCCCGATGTTGAAAAAGCGATTTTCATGCTTTCTCCAATGTCTCCATTCGTTTTCCACACAAACCCGCCGTTGAGCGCCTACTCGACATCTTTCTCAATGACAAGCGGATAACCGACGTTCACCGGAATCAGCACCTCGCGACTGTTCTTTTCGACGGTGCTCTTATCCCGGAACCAATACGCGCCCATGCCGAACGGCTTGCGCGGCAGTTCACCCTCATTGTCCGCGCAGCCCGTCTCACACGCGGGTCCGTACCAACCCGGCAACAGCACGCCCGCGTAATTTGCCCCCACGACCGACGTCTGGTTCGACAGGACAAACGGAAGCCGCGTAGTTCCGCGGAAAATGCCGGTGTGTTTGCTGAAGGCGAACGTCAGCCGCGTCGGGTTGTCGATTCCCGCCGCAACGCGCAACGCACGATCTGAAACGGTCAGCGCGACCGATGGCAGCGCTGCGGCTGTACCGTAAACCTCGCTGGCCGGGGTAACATCCGTCGCCTGGATGCGAAACGGCCCCGTTCCCGTGTAGAGATCGTAGTACGTCAACAGGCTGTCGCCGCTACTGTAGTATCCGCCAAAGACATCCAGCTGGACCGTATATGCGGTTTCCGCGTATCCGCTCGTGCCCTCCCAAAGAGTTGCGATGTCGTCGTGCGCCGTGATGGCACTGGGATAGGTGGTGTAGGTGTCGACCGCATTCGATGCCACAAGAAAAACGCCTGACAGCGTATATTTCGCAGTGCGGGTAAAAATCACCATCTGTGCGGTGCCGTCTTCATAAGGCCGCAGCAACGCACTGCCGCTGTAGGGCGTGCCGTTCGCCAGATAGCCCGAATAGGTTGCCCGGCCTGTTTTCGTGGCAGCCGCCGTGAGTGAGACCGTCATAAATGAATGGCCGAGCGGCGCGAGCGCACCCGCCGTCGCTGCGGGCGACAGCGCAACCGTGTAATAACCCTTATAGGCCGTGGCCGGATGGGCCGAGCTCCACCCCGACGCCATCAACGTGGCCGCAAGCGGATAGGCGTAGTCGGGGTCCGTCACCTGTGCGGACAGCGTTCCGTCTGGAGCCTGAGAAACCTCGAGAGCGTAATCGCCCTCCTGCATGGCCGACGTCAGCACGCCGTCCTCATCGCAGGACGACCAATTCGCTGCTGAGAACGATACGGTCCCTTTGCCCGAACGGTACTTGGCCGTCGCGCGTCCGGACGTGCTGACCGAATAGGTGAGCGTCCCCACCACGCGCGCCGGCGTATTGGAGTCCAGCACGGCCCCTTCTGCCGCAGAGACCGCATTCGTGGCCGCAGCATTGACGTTCTCAACCGCAGCCACGGTGATGGTCACCTGCACCGCGCCGCCGGACACGCGTTCGCCGGACCGCGTCTCAGAAACCTGGAAAACAGCAACGGACGTGCCCGTTCTTCGAGGCACACCGAACAAATTCATCGCTCCGGCGGTCCCGTCGTACACGGCCGTGATTCCGGAGGGCAGCGCGCCCGACAACCGAGACAAACGGATCGTTCCGCCTTCCGTCTGGAGCAACGGGATGCTCTGCGCAAACGCCACGTTCTTCTGTGCGGTATAAACGACCTCGTTGGTTGCAAATAGAGGGGCATCTTCCGCAATGAGTCGGACGGTCACCCTTTTCTTCGAGGACACCACACCCACTTTCCCCTGCGACGTGAGCTTGACCGTCACAACGCCCTGTGGCACATCCGCCAGCATTGGCAAAGCAAGGGTCGCATACTGCGTGGACTCGCGGGCGTTGTTGGCCCACGTCAGCGTGTCAGGGGTAATCTCGCCCGCCGTGGCAGACAGCAGTCCCGTGACGACCATGGACATGCCGTCCACGCGCGACACGCCCAGACGTACTCGGTCGCCTTCGGTGGCAATCACCGTCAGCGGGGAGGTCCTGGCGAAAAACCCTCCCGCTTCCGAAAGCATCAGACGTCCGACGGTTGGCGTATCGTTCTCCACAAGGCTCACCACCGTGTTTGTCCGGCCTTCGATGGCCGAGGTGGAACCCTCTGTGACCGCCAGTGTGAGCGCAAGCGTCTCATCGCCCTCGTATCCCGCATCGTCTCTCAGCGGCACGGTGAAACTTTTCGTTCCCGTCTCACCGTCGGCCCAGACCAGCACCGCCCCCGATGAGAAAAGGTCGTCAAAATCCTCTCCCGCCGTCGCAGTCGTTTGGTCGGGATCCAGATCGATCCGGACAGCGCAAGAACCCGATCCGCCATCCGACCGCTCGACGGAAATTTCCACGCTTTCCGCCGTCTCCGAGACCGTCTGATTCGTCTGTACGAAACCGACCGTGCCGGGTCTCCAAAGTTGCCAAGAAAAGGTTCCTTCCGACGAATCGGCCGTCAGAGAGAGCGTCACCGAACCGCCCTCCAGCGCCCGATAAACGTCAGGCTCTCCGACAACCGCCTCAAAGGCCCCCGACGGCAGCACGAGCTGCGCATCGACAGTCGCGAAGCGATAACACTCGCCCGCAAGAATCGGCATCGTTGCGTCGAACACGCCCGCCGCATTGGTCGCCGATGCAACGCGCAGGCTGGACGCGCTCTCGTGCGCGGCCAGAGTGACCATTGTTTCCGCATGATAGGCGTGGAGCGTTGACACCGTGTTTGTGAACGAAAATGCGGCGTCGTTCGTGCGCACGCATACCTGATAAACCGCCGCCGTTGAAACGGCGACAGCGGCGCTGACGCCTTCCGTGAGCAATCCCGAAGCGTTCGCCACAGACACGCCGTTTGAATAGATGGAAAGCGCCACCCCGACCGGATCAGACCCGGTCAGCGTCACCCGCTGCTCCGTCCCGTCCACCGCGCCCAACACGAAATAGTCCGCCTCGTCGTTGGCCGCGAGCGTTTCGTCGAGCGGCGACTGCAGCCCCAGCGTCTCGCACGTCCAAACCGCGTAGTTGTTGTTTTCTTCGTGATCGAAAACGCGGGCGGCTTGCGTCATGGCCAACTGTTCGTGCAACCGGGTCATGTTGCACTCCAGCTGGAAACGCATGTAGGGCGGATAGACCGTCCCCTCGCGACTGTAGTTGAAGCAATAGTAGCCCGGAATGCGGCTCGCGATGCTGCCATCTTTCCGCAGCATCACCACCGCAGGCAAGTTTACGAACGTCTTGTCGGGAAGGGTCAACTGACGCTCGAACGCCAGAATCTGCTCAATCCGCGCCCACCCGGCCTCGGGCGTGATCCCGTGCCGCGTCATGTAGGAGGTTCCGTTCAAACCGATCCGGCGGTCGGCTGAATTGGCCGTGTTGGTGAACACGTTGTGCGTCAGAGGCGACCCCGCGTACAGGCCGTCCCGCGAGGGGATGTTGATCACCGTAAGCGCCAAATGGTTGGTTTGCGCAAATTCTTTGAACGCTTCCGACTGCAACACGTCGTCCTCAAACCCCGCGCAGTAAGGACACCACATGGCGGTAAACAGGATCATCGTCCGCGCACTTTCGTCGGCACTCTGCGCCACCGCGTTGGTCGCCGCGTCCAGGTCCATGGTCCACTCCCCGAAGTTGAACGGCTCACCAACAAAGCGAGGATTGTGAATGTCGGTCGCCTGTTCGCCCACCATGGAGAGGACCCGCGTCTGATCGGCCTCCCCCGACGCACTTAAGGTAACCGTCACCATTCCCCCGACATAGTGGCCTTCGTTTGCCACAAATACGTTCCGGTTGGTCTCGCCGTCCGCCCAAATGAGGCTCTCCGTCCAATTCGTAACGCCGCCGCCCTCACATGTGCGCGCGAACGAGAGCGTGTTCGTCAGCGTACCCGCGTCTCCGTAACGCCGAATCAAAGGAAGGGGCACGGCCGGGCTTGCCGGCTCGATCTCGGCCTCCCCCGTGAAGCCGAACACCGCTTGTCCGTGATAACTGAAGTCGGCGACGTAGCTTTCAATTTTGTCGATCAGAGTCTGGGCCGATGCATCGTAAGGATAGCCTGAAAACCGGTAGTCCGTCTGAACCGTTCCGTCCCGCTTTACCCAGTAAATG
>Ga0183095_10182_pt1 | contig 18571 bp, 14 predicted proteins | sample BioMet4_FD_130346 | JGI IMG/M metagenome (GOLD analysis project Ga0183095, IMG submission 130346) | Microbial communities from bioreactor (seeded with sewage sludge) at LBNL, California, USA - Biofuel metagenome 4 (v2) (version 3) | ecosystem: Engineered > Bioreactor > Anaerobic > Unclassified ...
GCAAGCCCGTAACCCGCAGCTATCCCATCAAGCCAGGCGCTTGGCGTCGCCGTGGCGATAAAGACCTCGCTCTTGACTGGATGACCATCATCGTCTTGCTGGTTGAGGACGGATTCGATGCATTCGCGCAGATAGGGCGACTGACCGTACGCGCAAATGGCAAAGGCATGAGAAGCCATGATGAGATTACCTCCGACCATAGGCCATAAGAGCCCACCTAAAGGTTTTAGGGTGACGGACAAAGAGCCAGACGGCAACGCGATTCTGAAGCGCATCACCAGTCGGCCTTGCGGGAGAGGCGTAGCTGCGGCTTTTCCAGCCGGGCAGGTTCTTGTCTAGCCACTCCCGATATCGAGATAGATTACCAAGGGTCCTTTCTCCCCCATCCCCCTGCGCGGTATAGAGGAGAAACCAGACGACGAGCCGGGTGAACACGTAGTTGTTGAGGGCTTCGTCAAAATCGGTGCCTACGTCTCGCATGCGCGCAAGAATCCGATTGATGGCCAGCTCAAACTGGAGGCCCTCGGACTTGCGTTGCACCGTACTCGAAACACTATCCGGGTTGAGGAACCAGTTATACCCGCAGTACGGAATCACCACGCTCTTTTGCGAGAGCGTGGTGGCAGGGAGCGTGAAGAAAAGATCCTCGCTAATGTTCACGGGTAGGAACTCGAGCGAGGCACGACGTACGAACTCGGTTCTATAGAGCTTTGCCCAGGCAGCTTCCACCGCGTAGGGAGCCCATTCGGTCCCGGGAACAGGAGAGCCCTGCGTTCGAACACGTCCGTTCTCGTCGGGCCTGCGGTAACCACCCAGCACGATATCCGCCTCGCCATCCCCTGCAGCGCAAACGAATGACTCAAGATAATCGGGATCTAGGTAGTCATCGTTGTCGACAAAGGCGATGTAATCTCCCGTCGCAAGCTCCATAGCCCTATTGCGAGCCATGGCGGCACCTGCGTTTTCGCGATGCTCGACCACAAAACGCCCGGGAGCATCCTTGGCATAGCCATCGAGTATGCTTGCGGACCCGTCAGAAGAGCCATCATCAATGGCGATGATCTCGAAGTTACGGTAGGTTTGGGCAAGGACGCTGTCGATGCATCTCGCGAGGTAATCCTCCGCGTTGAACACCGGAATAAGGACGGAGACCTTCAGGTCGCATCGTCCTGAGGGTGACTCGTGACCACCTGCTTCGAGGGAACGTGCCACGATGGCCCTCCTCAGGTAGAGTACGGCGACAACGGCCCCCGTCGTCATCGAAGCGATAACGACGAAGTTGATCCCGTTCATTCCAAGGGTCGTCTCAAGGGGAACCATCAACAGCGCGCACGATGCAAATGCAACAACGTTTGAAACAAGAAGCCCGCGCATGTCCCGGCAGATGACCAGTGCGTCCGAGAGGAACCACATCAGCGCGATACATCCCGTGCTTATGAGCACGTATGGAAAGAGGTATGTATACGCCGCAATACTCTCTCCATAGACTCTCACGAGAACGGGCGACCCGGCAAGGGAGAGACCGACGACCATGATTACGATGAAGGCCACCATGAGACGTATGGTCTTTAGGAGATACCTCGCGAATGCCCCATCCTCCCCGGACTCCCACCTCTCTGCCAAAGGCACCAGGGAAGGAGCATAGAGATAGCGTGCGAGGGCCTGGATAAGCACCGCAGGCGTTGCGACGGCGGCATAGAGCCCAAGCTGGTCGACCCCACAAGCCCAGCTGAAGTACTGGCGAGCGACCGAGACGACCATGCTGATGAGAAGGGTCGACACGACGAGAGGCATGCATCTCCTCAGAAGCGCGACAACGGTATGTGGCGCGATGGCAGGTCGAATGCGACCAATCCGAGATGCATGGGGGATGTCATAGAAAACCGTCATAGCAAGGCCAGCGAAGAACATTCCAAGGACGGCAGCGTCAAGGCTCTGAAATGCTACCAGTCCACCGGAGAAGAGTGCAATCACCGCCATCCCTCGCAGGAACTGAGAGATGCCGATGTAGTCCATGCGCTCGCCGCGCTGATCGACACCATAGAGGACGTCGACGAATGCCTCGTCGATCTTAAAGAGCATATAGAGGAGGATAGTAATCGTCGTTGCCTGGTTGCCTCCAACGACGATCGCGTAGGGAACGACGAACGCCAGCCCGATGACGGTGGTCACCAGTCGAAATCCAACGTAGCAACTCTGAGGATATGCTCCTTTGACATCCGAGACCTGAAACGTCCTCATCGAGTAGGTGGCTATCGGATTGAACATGTTACCAACGGTCATGGCCAAGGCGAGGACACCGGAACCCACATAACCACTGGACAAGGTCACGACGAGGACAGTCGTCAGCCAAAGACACCCTTGATACGTAAGGCTGCCAATGGTATTGAAGAGTATGTTCCGCCTGACCGAGAGGGGCTCCGGCGGTACCGTCTTCTCATCTGTCATTGACATTGTGAAACCCCATCACTCGCACGGACATACATGAGGAGAGCGAGTCTCTCGCAAATCTGGCAATGCATAGGATAGACGCGACGGCTGGTGCTAGCGAGAAAACCATAGACAGTATCCTCCCACCTATTGGATGGGAGCGTGAATCCAGTTGTTTGGTGCACTCCTCAAGGCACGTGTGCCCCAGCACTAACTGCCACGTATCATTGTCGTGCAATGAAGACAGTACGAGGAGCTGATGCATGAGAATCAAAGAGGCTGGTGTCTGCCGCGGAAGCGGAAAAATCTTCGCCAAGATAATCCTCCCATCTCTTCCGGAAACAAGCGCCGTTACCATCTCGGCAGACACGGACAACGGACGTGATGTGCCTTGCTCCCTTTACGAACTTGACACCAACAGGGATGCTGATCGTGCCTTCGTCGTCGTCGTACCCATGCTCGACATCTCCAGCTGCCAAATCACTTTGACAGAATCGCAGAATGACACGACACCCCGTGATAGCGCTTCCTTCCGCATCCGTTTCACGTCCGCCAAATGGGAATCGCGCCTGAACTACAGACTTAACCAACAACTTTGCCGCGAGATTCGCGACTATGACAAAGTCGGCATCTATGACAATGCCACGATTGACTTTCTCGATTGCATCGAGGACGGTAATGAGGCGATTCTGCGCATAGCCGTCCATGAACCCTATCGGGACGACAACGCACCGTCGATCAAATGCCTGGACGCAGCACTTAACACCATTCCAATCAGTCTTGTCACCTTTGGCAACGCAAAGGAAATCATCCCCTTTAGCGCAAACAAATACCGCAGGGAGTATCAATACTCCCTGCGGGTCCCCAATGAAATAAAAAGACTTGTCTTTACGATTGATGATGCAAATCATCCATCGTTCGGCAGCTTCGAGGTCCTCGATGGGCCCATGTTTGCTGACCTTCGCCTGCGGACAGCAAACATCATGCGGAGCGCCCAAGAAGATATCGCCTATAGGGACTGGTTCAAAGCCCATAGAGTTGATGTCGCAGCGCTTTCCAAGCAAGACCACATTCACTTTAGCTATGAGCCAAAATTCAGCATAGTTGTCCCGCTTTACAAGACGCCTCGCTCATTCTTTAGAAGTATGGCCGACTCTGTCATCAAACAGAGCTATCGCAACTGGGAGCTTATTCTCGTAAATGCCTCTCCAGAAGACGGAGAACTCGCTGAGCTAGTTTCGCAATACTCTAGGAAAGACGCTCGCATTCGTGTGGTCAGCCTCTCTGAGAACCTTGGCATCTCCGAAAACACTAACCAGGGAATCGAGGTAGCTTCCGGTGACTTCATCTGCTTCTTCGATCACGATGACATGATTGAACCAAACATCCTCTTCGAGTACGTCAGGGCAATCAACAGCCGAAGCGATACGGATCTCCTCTACTGCGATGAGGACAAGCTGCTGCCAAATGGCTCTCTTGCACAGCCATTCTTCAAACCCGACTTCAACCTCGATCTTCTTCGAGGAAACAACTATATCTGCCACATGCTCACAATCAGAAAGTCACTTCTTGACCAGATCGAACCCAACACCGCAGAATATGATGGCGCCCAAGACCACAACCTCACTCTTCGCGCAGTAGAGAAGGCACGTTACGTCAATCACATTCCCATGCCGCTCTATCATTGGCGAATGAGCGCTACGTCAACGGCCGCAGATGCAAGCAGCAAGTCATATGCCACCAGCGCAGGGATAAGAGCCGTACGCGAGCACCTTGATCGCCTTGGCATTTCAGCGACGGTCTCACAATCCCGACGGCCATTCACATACAAGGTCGTTTATGATGTTCCCAAAGATCATCCCCTCATCTCGATCATCATTCCCTCTAAGGACCACACGGAAGTTCTGGACACCTGCATCCAGTCAATTCTCACCAAGTCAACCTATGATAACTATGAGATTGTAATCATCGAGAACAACAGCACCGACAATACGACCTTCGAGTACTACGCCTCTCTCGTAAGTGCACACCCCAATATCATCCGTGTTGAGTACTGGAAACAAGAGTTCAACTTCTCGAAACTGATGAACTTTGGGGCAGAAAAAGCGAAGGGCGATTATCTGCTTCTTCTCAACAATGACACAGAGGTGATTACTCCCGACTGGCTTGAGGTCATGCTTGGCCTTTGCGCGCGAGAGGACGTTGGTGTTGTCGGAGTTCGACTCCTTTATCCCGATAACACCATTCAACATGCAGGGGTTTGCATCGGAGGCGTTTGTGCGGGCCACCTGTGCAAGAATTTCCCTCGCAACAGATGGGGATACTTTGCGATGCAGGACTCTCAACAAGATTTGAGTGCTGTAACTGCAGCATGCCTTATGACAAAGCGAAGCTCATTCGAGGTCGTAGGAGGCTTTACCGAAGAGCTCACCGTCGCCTTCAACGACGTAGACTACTGCCTCAAGATTCGTGCGCTAGATAAACTCGTCGTCTATACTCCTGAAGTGGAACTCTATCACTATGAATCTCTCTCGCGCGGTTCTGAGAACAGCGATGCCAAACGCATGCGCTTCCATCGCGAGATTGCGTACATGAATTATCATTGGGCAGAGTACTATGTGAAAGGGGATCCCTACTTCAACCCAAATTTCACTCAGAGCGAACCTGCTATGTTCAACTACCATCTTTAGCATAGTATCGATAATAGAAACGGATAAATATTTGCACTTGTCTCGTCCAAAGTTCAATCAATTGCATCCTTGGAGATTAGGTTACATGGCATCCAAAACAAATCCATCCATAGCTGTTCTCATCCCCTGTTACAACGAGGCTCTAACAATTGGTAAGGTCATCGATGACTTTTGCCATGAGCTTCCTTCGGCAACGATCTATGTGTATGACAACAACTCGTCAGATGACACCTCTGCGATAGCAGCCTCACATGGAGCCACCGTCGTATCCGAGCCTCGCCAGGGCAAGGGCAACGTCATTCGACAGATGCTGCGCGACATCGATGCGGATTACTACGTCATGGTCGATGGTGATGATACGTATCCAGCGGAAAGCGTAAACGACCTACTTGCACCACTCCTCACGGGTATAGCCGATCACGTAGTAGGTGATCGTCTCACAAATGGTACCTACGGCGAGGAAAACAAACGTGCCTTCCACGGGTTTGGCAATAATCTCGTTCGTTGGCTCATCAAATTACTCTATGGCTTTGAATACAGCGATGTAATGACTGGCTACAGGAGCTTTACGCGTGCCTTTGCCAAGACTCTTCCCGTGCTTTCTCCCGGATTTGAGATTGAGACGGAGCTATCCATTCACGCCGTGGACAAGCACTGGCGCATTGCGCAGATACCTATCGACTATCGCGATCGACCAGAAGGATCTGTCTCCAAGCTCAATACAGTATCTGACGGTCTCAAGGTTCTCAGAATGATCGCAACACTATTCAAAGACTATAAGCCACTGGGATTCTTCTCAATTCTCGCGCTCATATTTCTTGTGGTTGGACTTTGCGTAGGCTTTCCAGTCATATCTGAGTTTAACCAGACAGGTCTTGTCCCTCGTCTACCATCTGCAATAGTTGCGGTGTCACTCTGTGGTCTCGCCGCGCTCCTCTTCATTTGCGGACTCATTCTCGATACCGTCGTAAAGGGCAGCAGGCGGGCTTGGGAGATAGAGGTTATGTCGGAATACTCCCATGAGCAAGAACTCATAAAGCAACATTAGCCAGCATCGAGCCACTTTTTCCTGCTAAAGAAGTTCCACAGCATCACAACTGCAGTTGCAAGAATCTTCACACCCATATAGTAGGGTCCGTTGGCATAGTCGATTCCATCTGCAGTAAACGCCTCTTGTCCTAGCCACATGATTAGTTCATTTATCACAAGGCCAATAACGGACAGGACCACAAAAACAATGAGTTCCCTCTGTCTTGACAGGTCATCTCGACGGGTAAAGACGTAGCGCATGGATGCCACATAGTTGAAAACCACCGAAACAGAGAAGGAGATGGCCGCAGCGATAATGGGATCGAACCCCAGCAACTCACGAAGTGCAACCATCGTACCAAAATCAATGATAAAAGCAATGGCTCCTACCACACTGAACTTCAAAAACTGGCCAAATAGCGCTGCTTTTTTCAACGCCCCTCCTCAGGGTCCTAGAGTGTATACTCACACAAGCTTAAACTATAAGTGAACCGTGTACTCAACCTTATAGGAGGTTTGGCCGGTTTCTGTAGGTACTCATAGCCTCCCACAGTCCCTGTAGTGCACACGCCTCATGGCGCCACGTTCGAACCGGGACGGCACCACTTCTCGATGATTGTCCTGTTTGCCCTCACCTCCCTTAGGACCGTGGAGGGGCTCACATCAATCATCGTGGCAATCTTTCTACAGGAGATAGCGTCAAGAACTCCCTTCTCGATCACTTCTCTGTTCCCCTTCGTCAGGTGGCTTCCTTTTGAAGTGGACATATGTTTCTCCCCTCCGTCCGGAAGGGCCGTGCCACAAGAATTCTAAAGAATGAAAGAGGGGACAAGAACGAGTAGCAACCGCCTACTGCACGACTAAGCGGCACACTGATGCATTATAAAATTCAACCTACGGAACCCTGGATTAGTGTTACCGAGGTCTTACTTTCCGCCAAAGAGCTCCGAGTCAAACTCGGCAAACTCCTCGGGAGGCATGTTGGGGTCGCAGCCAAATGACTCGCCGATGGCCTGGGCCTGAAGATGCCTGAGGCCCGCCTTGTCCGTCTCGCCCATGGTCTCGTAGATCGTGGAGAGGCGCTCGACCGCATAGGCGACGTAGTTGGCCACCGAGTCACCCATGCCGGAGAGCACCATCATCGTGACGAGCGAGTCGGGAGTCAGCTGGAGCGCCGTCTCGGGATCAAGCTCGAGGATGTCCCCCACCTGCTGCTCGATCTCCTGGCAGGCGGCAGGGTCTGCCTTCTCGACCGCAAGGCGCATCGCGCTCATGACCGCCTCGACGAACTGCGAGATGATCTCGAGGATATAGTCTCTCTGAAGCATTGGTGCCCCTCTCTCCCCTGCCGTTATCCGACGGCTGGCGGTTGGATTCCAAGATGCTCGAACGCGGCGGGCGTGGCCTGCCTGCCCTGCGGCGTGCGTACGATGAGGCCGCGCTGGAGCAGGTAGGGCTCGTAGACGTCCTCGAGGGTGGACGGGTCCTCGCCCACCACGCTCGCGATGGTGGTGAGGCCGACGGGCCTGCCCCTGAAGGTGGAGCAGAGCGCCTGGAGGATCCTCACGTCCATGGTGTCAAGGCCCAACTCGTCTATCTCGAAGAACGACAGCGCCTCTGCAGCAACATTCCAGGTTATCGCTCCGGCCACCTTGACCTGAGCGTAGTCGCGCACGCGCTTGAGGAGCCTGTTCGCCAGGCGGGGCGTGCCACGCGAGCGCGAGGCGATCTCCGCCGCTCCCTGCTCGTCGATGTCGACGCCAAGGATGGTGGAGGAACGACGCACGATGGTTGCGAGCTCGGAGGGTGTGTAGTAGTCGAGCCGGTACGAGATGCCAAAGCGGTCGCGGAGGGGTCCCGTGAGAAGCCCCGTGCGCGTGGTGGCACCCACGAGCGTGAACTTGGGCAGCTCGATCCTGATGGAGCGTGCCGCCGGTCCCTTCCCGATGACGATGTCGAGGAAGAAGTCCTCCATCGCGGGATAGAGCACCTCCTCGACCTGGTGGTTGAGACGGTGGATCTCGTCGATGAAGAGGACGTCACCCGCCTCGAGGTTCGTGAGGATGGCCGCAAGGTCTCCCTGACGCTCGATGGCGGGACCCGAGGTGGTATGGAGCTTGGCTCCCATCTCGTTTGCCACGACGCCCGCGAGCGTGGTCTTGCCCAGGCCCGGAGGACCCGAGAAGATGACGTGGTCGAGCGGCTCATGGCGGTCCTTGGCGGCCTGGATGAGAACGCGGAGGTTCTCGCGTACGCGCGCCTGGCCAAGGTACTCGTCGAGCGTCTTCGGGCGGAGGGTGCGGTCCTGCTCGAGGTCCTCGGACGTGAGTCCGCTCGTGACCGCGCGTGCGTTCTCCCCGCCGGGGCGAACGGCACCGCCTGCGCCGTCCGCAAAGAGGTCACCCTCGCCTGCCTCCCACATCAGCTACCACTTCCCAGGCGCCTGAGCGCATAGGCGACGGCCTTCTCGACGGTGGTGGCGCCGGCCTCGTCGTGGCCCTCGAGCGCAAGCTCCGCCTCCTGGGGCGTGAACCCCATGGAGAGGAGCGCATCGCCCGCGTCGGCGTCGATGGAGGGCGCAGCCGTGGGAAGCGCAGACTGCGAGCTGGGATCCGTAAGACCCACAAGACCCCTGAGCTCAGCGTTCTTTGAGAACACGTCGGAGAGCTCCACGAGGAGACGGGACGCCTTCTTGCGTCCGACGCCCGGCACCTGCGCCATGCGCGTGATGTCCTGCGTGGTGACGACCTGCGCGAGCTGCGCCGGGGTGAAGGTGGAGAGCGCCGAGAGCGCAAGCTTGGGCCCCACGCCGACGATGGCGCGAAGCTGGTCGAAGAGGGCCCGCTCCTCGCGCGTGGCAAAGCCATAGAGCTCCATGGCGTCCTCGCGGACGATCATTCGCGTGAGGATGGTGACACCCGCCTCGCCGACGGGCGGCAGCGCACCCGCGGTGATGGATGAGACGCCAAGCTGGAACCCCACCCCGCCGACGTCGATGACGACATGCGTGGGAAGCACCTCCACAAGCGTTCCCGTAAGCTGGACAATCACGCGTAGCTCCCCCTCGTCTCGCCGAGCGTCTTGGTGCGCACGAGATTAGCATGACACACCGCGGCCGCAAGGGCATCGGCGGCATGGTCCGGACGAGGCTCGTGATCGAGCGCGAGCAGGTTCTTGATCATGTACATGACCTGGTGCTTGTCTGCCGCGCCCGTGCCGACCACCGCCTGCTTGATCTGCATGGGCGTGTACTCGCCCACCAGGAGTCCTGCCGTGGAGCACGCGACAATGGCGGCACCCCGTGCCTGGGCGGTTGCGATGGCCGAGCGGCTGTTCTCGCCGAAGTAGATGTTCTCGATCGCGAGCTCGGTGGGGCCATAGCGGTGAATGACGTCCTGGATCTCGCGGTAGATCTTGCCAAGGCGCTGGTCTATGGGCTCATCGGCCTTGGTTGCAACGCAACCGTAGGCCCGGGCACGGCATGCGTTTCCACGGGACTCGACGACGCCCCAGCCCGTGTGGGCGAGGCCGGGGTCAATGCCAAGGATGATCACGCAGCCTCCCTCTCCAGATAAATCAGCCGAGAAAAACGAACATTAGTTCTAGTATAGCATAGGGAGAAGGTGCACCGAGATGAAACTAGTTCTCGGAGAAGGGATTGGTCCACACGTGGCCCTGCTCGCTCCCCTCGTTCTCGTCCTTGTCATCGAGGGCATCACCGAAGCCCTTGGGATACAGACCCCCACCGATCGAGAAGTCGCGCAGGAAGTCGAGCATCTCGCGCACATCCCGGATGCGGCGGCTCTGCGGTTGGTATCTGACGCCTTTTAGATTCTCCGCACCTGGCAGGATGATGTCATCCCGGCTTTCCGCATCCGCACGCTCGTCCTCTTTGCGTGGCTTGTCACGCCAGGCCATACCGATGGGGTTGCGCACGTCGTAGATGGTCTTCGATGAGGCAATGATGCAGATGCCCCGCCCCGAACGGGCGAGCTCGTGGTCGCACGTGCGACGGACGATCTCCTCCACCACCTCGGCATGCCCATGGTCGTCGACGATGTCGGATACGCTGCTCTCCAGCTCCACGTAGCTCGAGAGCACGTGATCGACGTACGCGAGACGCTCCTCGTTGGAGGTTCCGCATTCCTCGAGCCCATCCACGTCCGGCACCTCGTAGGCGTTCTGGGCGCCACGCGAGATCACGGGTGAGATCGTATTGCGGAGACGGGCCAGCTCGATGATGTCAGAACGATAGAGGTCGCCTATCGGCATGACTCGTGCGGCACTGACGCCGCAGACGTCACCCTCGAGGGCAAGCGCGGTCTTGTCCGCGTTGGAGAGCGCGATGCCACCGACCTCGCGGGCGAGTGCGGCGAGATGCGCCTCGGCGACGTCACGGGCAAGCGCACGATCGGCTCCCGCACCGAGGGCAGCAGCAGAGAGCTCGCGCGAATCGATCCTGAGATTGCGCACGAGCGTACGACTCGAGAGCATGCCCTGCTCGTCTGCGTTATCGAGGACGAGGGCATGAACCCTCGTGGGTCCAAGGGCGTCCGTCGCAAGCGTGGCGACCACCATCGAGTCAAGGCTGCCGTCCAGGAGCACCGCGACGTCGTCATTGCCCGTCTCCTCGCAGAGGTCGTGCAGGCCGAGCGTGAGGGCACCCCAGGTAAAGAGCGGGCGATCGAAGACCTCCTGCACGAGCGGACGCGCGAGGGGCCCCTCGGAGTGAGGGTCGATGTCGCAGACGAGCAACGCCTCCTCGAGGGACGGTGCCTGCGCGGCGAGCTCTCCCCAAGGGGCGAGCACGAAGCTCGAGCCCGTGAACACCTGCGTCCCATAGCCGCCGAGCGAACCCGCAGCCACGATCCATGCATTGGCCGCCTCGGCGTCGGTGAGGAAACGCCCCTCCGAGAGGGCCGAGCCGAGCGCCGACGAGGGATCGTCGATGCTAAAGCCATAGCCCGAGAGAAAGAGGATGACGTCCGCGTCGTACTCAAAGTCGTCGTAGGCATCGAGGTCGTCGTAGGTAAAGGCCACGCCAAACCTGACGCCCGCAATCTCGACCTCGGGAAGGTCGGGCGCGGAGGCATCCTGACTCGTCGATGAGCCGTCGCCGCGCTGGACGGGCATGAGCGACTTCAGGTATGTACCGAGCTTGAGTGGTACCAGGCTCCCCTCGTGGATGAACATGGCCTCAGGGATGAGATCGCCGTTGAACGAGGTGACCAAGGGTACGATGCTCGGACACGCCAGCCGATCGGAGAGGTTCACGAACGTCTCGGCGAGATCGAGGAGAAAGCCCTCCTGATTGGGAGAATCCACGGGGAGAGGGCCCGTGAGGGTTGCCATGGGAAACACGAGCAGGTCGACGCGGTCGGCCGCAGCGCGGCGCGAGTACTCCACCATGCGGTCCGCCGTCCTCTCGAAGTCGGCGGCGCGCGTGCTCATCTGTGCGATCGCTATTCTCATGAAGGTCCCTCTCCCTGTGGTTCGTGTCCGTATCGAACGGGCCGTCGGGCCGTTTGGGCAGACGCTATGCCTCGGTCTTCCAGAGACCGTGGAGGTTACAGTACGCGTAGACGGTGGCACCCTCGCCCTCTCCTATGCAGAAGTGAGCCTCGGGGGCATCGCTGGGCGTGAGATGGCGGATGATGGTCTTGCGGTTGCTCACGAAGGCGATCCACTGGATGTAGTGGGCCTCGGTCATGGGATGGACAACCTCGCCCACCACCACGTTCAGGCGATCTCCCTCGCGGGTGAGAACGGGAACGTGCTTCTCGACGGCGGCATCGACCGCGCCGGGGACGAGAAGCTCCATCGGATCCCCGCAGCAGTGCGGGACGCATGGACCCTCCTCGTCGATCATCAGGGCGATGTTGCCACAGTGCTTGCACCGGTAGAACTTGGCCTCAGCCATGGTGTCCCCTTTCTGACGTAATGTTCCTCGGGTTCTTATCCCCCAATCGAGCCGGTCTGTTACCGGCAACCACCCGTCTGGCGAGAATCCCTACGCGACGACGACCTGACCCGCACGACCCACGAGATCGGTGACCTCGGCGAGAAGGACCATGTTATGTGCGTCCACGCGCGTGGGCAGCTCCATGCGCATGGTGTCGCCGCCGGCACTCTCCACGCGAAGCTCCACGTGATCGAGACCGGCGTAGCGGGCGAGCACACCCACGAGCGCATCCATGCGGGTGCGGGAGAGCTGGTTGGCAGGCAGGTTGATCTCGAGCACCTTGGGGCGGTTGCTCTTCTCGTCGAGGTCGAGCTTCACGACCTCGGTGCACATGAGCTGGTCACCACGGTCGGAACGCTCGAGCCGGCCCTTGGCCGAGATGAAGATGTCTCCTGAGCTCTCGCCCGTCTCGGCATCGACCTCTCCGGCGAGCGTGGACGCGCACTGGCGGTATACCTTGGGGAAGATGACGAGTGTGATCTCGCCCTCCATGTCCTCGAGCGTGACGATGGCCATGGGGTCACCGTTCTTGGTGGTCTTCTTCTGGACGCTCGTGACCATGCCCGCAAACCGCACGGGCTTGCCCTCGGGAACCTTGAAGCGCTCGTGCACGCCTCCTGTGGGGTCGGTGTACTCCTCCGAGACCGCGATGTCGGCGATGCAGTAGTCGCGCTCCTTGGAGAGCGCGTACTCATACGGACGAAGCGGGTGGTCGGAAACGTAGATGCCCAGCACGTCGTGCTCCTGGGCAAGCTTGACCCGGCGGTCCCACTCGATGCCGTCGGGCACGGGCACCGACTCCTGGAAACCGGAGTCCTCGACGTCGGAGAACATGTCGAACATCGAGAACTGCCCCGCAGCGCGCTCCTTCTGCCTGCGCACCGCCGCGTCGACGATGTTCTCGGGGTTGTTCTTGTCCACGAAGCGCATCATCTGCATGCGCGTGAAGCCCGAGTAGTCGAAGGCTCCCGACTTGATGAGCGCCTCGACCACGCGCCTGTTGGCCTGCGACCCGTCCATGCGGTCGACGAAGTCGTGGAGGTTCTTGAAGGGACCGCCCACAGAACGCTCGGCCATGATGGCGTCGCCCACGCCCTCCCCCACGCCGCGGATGCCGGCGAAGCCAAAGCGAATGCCCTCGGAGGTCGCCGTGAAGTCCTTGCCGGACTCGTTGATGTCGGGGGGGAGGATGACGATGCCCTCGTGGCGGCATGCGGTGACGTAGTGGACGATCTTGTCGGTCTTGCCCATGTACGAGGTGAGGACGGAGGCCATGTACTCGCGCGGGAAGTACGCCTTGATCCAGGCGGTCTGCATGACGAGTATGGCGTAGCCTGCCGAGTGGCTCTTGTTGAAGGCGTACGAGGCGAACTCGAGGACGTCATCCCAGATGCGCTGGGCGGTCTCCCGCTTGTAGCCGTTGTCCACGGCACCGTTCATCCAGTGGTCGTAGGTGGTCTCGTCCTTGCCGTTGTCCCAATGGAACACGGTGCTCGTGAGGAGCTTGATCTTCTTCTTGGCCACGGGCTTGCGGATGCGGGAGTCCGACTCCCCTGCGGAGAAGTTGGACATCTTGACCGAGATCTGCATGACCTGTTCCTGGTACACGATGGTGCCATAGGTCTCGTCGAGGATGTCGGAGAGACGGTCGTCATAGAAGACGATGGGCTCCTTGCCGTTCATGCGGTTGATGTAGCTCGTTACCATGCCGGCGCCAAGGGGGCCCGGCCGGTATAGGGCGATGAGTGCGACGATCTGCTTGTACTCCTTGGGCTGCATGCTCTTGATGGTGGCCGTCATGCCGCCGGACTCGACCTGGAAGACGCCCGCCGTGTGGCCGCGACCCATGAGGGCGTAGATGTTGGGGTCGGAGAAGTCGATCTTGTCGACGTCGAGGTCCACGCAGGTGGCACCGTCCTTGACGCAGGAGCGCACCGACGGCGGCATCTCGTCGATGTCGGAGGCATTGGGATAGCTGTGTCGGATGTTGGCGAGCGCCTTGGATATGACCGTCAGGGTGCGCAGGCCGAGGAAGTCCATCTTGAGCAGGCCCATGTCCGCCACCGAGTGGCCCTCGTACTGCGTGATGGTGACGTTTCCCTTGGTATCGAGCTTGGTGGGAACGTGGTCGGTGACGGGTGTGGGGGCGATGAGCGTGGCACAGGCGTGAACGCCCTCGCCGCGGGTGAGGCCTTCGATGGAGAGGGCGGCGTCGATGATCTTCCTGGAGTCCTGGTCGCTTTTGTAGGCCTCCTCGAAGTCAGGCGAGTACTGGTCCTCCTTGCCCTCATTCTTGTGGAGCGCGTTGGAGAGCGCGAGACGTGGGTCGTTGGAGAGCATCTTGGAGAGCTTCTGACCCTTGTACACGGGAAAGCCCAGGACGCGGTTGGCGTCGTTGATGGCCTGCTTGGCCTTGATGGTGGAATAGGTGATGACCTTGCACACGTGGTCCTCGCCGTAGACCTCGCGCACGTGCCGGATCACGTCCTGGAGGTGCTCGTCGTCGAAGTCCATGTCGATATCGGGCATCTCGGAGCGCTCGGGCGAGAGGAACCTCTCGAACATGAGACCGTTCTCGAGCGGGTCGAAGCTCGTGATGTTCATGGCATAGGCCACGATGGCACCGGCCGCGGAGCCTCGTCCCGGGCCGACGCCGATGCCGTTGTCCTTGGCCCACTGGACGTAGTCCTGGACGATGAGGAAGTAGTTGGCGAAGCCCTTGTCGCAGATGACCTTGTACTCGTACTCGAAGCGCTCGCGCACGTTGATGCCATCGATGACGACGTTGCGCCAGTCGTCACCGTAGCGCTTGGCAAGGCCCTTCTCGCATTCCTCGCGAAAGCGCGCGTCGGCGGACTCACCCGGGCGAAGGCCAGGGTACTGGGGCAGGTACATGGAGTTCCAGTCAAGCTCGTAGTCGCACTTGGAGGCGACCTCGAGCGTGTTGTCGCAGGCCTCGGGAACCCACGAGAAGAGCTCGCGCATCTCGTCCTCGGTCTTCATGTAGAACTCCGAGCCTTCCATCTTCATGCGGTCGGGGTTGTCGAGCGTGGTGGCCTTGCCGATGCACGAGAGGATGTCCTGCGTGGGGGCATCCTCGCGATTGAGGTAGTGGAAGTCGTTGGTCGCGATGACCTTGATGTCGAGCTCGTGGGCCATCTTCACGAGGTACTCGTCGAGCTTGCGATCGTTCCAGCCGTTGCGGAACTCGAGCCCGTGGTCCTGGATCTCCATGTAGAAGTCATCGCCGAAGAGGCCCTTGAACCTGCGCGCCCATTCGTACGCGGTCCCGAACTCCCCGTCGAGCACGTTCTGCTGGATGATGCCTTGGACGCAGGCGCTCTGGCAGATGATGCCCTCGTGATACTGCTCGAGCATGCCGAAGGTGGTGCGGGGACGGTAGTACATCATCTCGTGGCCGGCGGCATGGGACATGCACTTGATGAGGTTGACATACCCCTTCTCGCTCTTGGCAAGGAGGATCAGGTGGTAGCGGCACTGCTTAGTGCCTCTCTCGATGCAGTCGTCGGTGATGAAGTAGGCCTCGCAGCCAAAGATGGGCTTGACCTTGAGCCGGGGACGGTTGGCCTTGACCGCCGCGAGGTCGTGTCCGGATGACTCCCATGCCGCCACGTCGGAGGCCCATTGGTCGTGGATGCGGTCGAAGTACGTGGCGTCAGCGGCGTCCGGCTCGGGCTCCTCGAGGCTCCATTCCTTCTGGAAGCACTCCACGTCATGGCACCACTGCTTCATGTTCTTCTGGCCGTCGTTGTACTTGTGGCACTCGAGGTCGAGGCTGGGGATGCCGAACATGTACCCGTGGTCGGTGAGGGCGACGGCAGGCATGTCGAGGTCGTTGGCGCGTCTCACCATGTCGGGGATGCGCGTGGCACCGTCGAGGATCGAGAAGTCGGAGTGGTTGTGGAGATGGACGAAGGCCATGAAAGCTCCTGATGCGGTATCTGTGCTGGGCGAATTCAACACATCCTAGGATAGCCCATGGACACGGGCCACGGAGCGAACAAACACCTGTTCTAGCTGGGAGGAAGCAGCGCGGCGCAGGTGGTGGCAGAAGACGTCTCACATGAAATCCACGAGCGGGACGGCCTTCTCGCCTCAGGCGGCACCTTAGCCAGATGGCACGAGTAACGACATTATGTCGGGGATTCTGCTCGGATAATGTCGTTATCTGTGCCACCTGGCTAACGTAGGCCGAGACGCGCGCCCCAAATGGGGGCGCCCCGACTCGATGTGAGCCGGGGCGCCCGGAGAGAGGTGATGTGCTGCGATGGGCTCAGCCCATCCGCGGGAGGCTCCCCTCGCCAAACTCGTAGCGCACGACCACGGGCTGTCCGTTCCCGTCGTCGAGCTCCACGCAGACGAAGGCACACTCCACGCTCGAGAAGCCCTGCCGCATGAGCACGGAGGCGTAGAAGTTCGCCTGCATCTCATGGCGTGCGCGAATCTGGTCCGTCGAGAGGCCAACGTCGCCGGTCTTGTAGTCGACCACGAGTGCGCCGGACGAGCCCGCATCCGTGGCGAGAAGGTCGATGGCTCCCTCGACGTAGCTGCCAAAGCGAGACTCCGCGGCGGAGAAGAAGGGCACCTCGGCGCGAACGAGTCCGTGACCGATCGCCTCCCGACGTATGTCGGAGTCGCGCCAGCGCGCCAGCGCAGCCTCGAGCTTGGCGGACGCCCTCGACGAGAGTCGCCAGTAGCCCTCCATGGCGCGAACGTGCTCCTGTGAGGGAACGACACCACTCTCGACCATGACCTGCGCAAGCTCATGGAAGGCGGAGCCGAGGTTGGTGGCCTTGTCGCCGTCCCCCAGGGTTGGCGCACCCGTCTGGTCGGCGTCGCGCTCGGCACGTGTGGGCAGCGCGCACTCGGACGCGGGTGCGAGCTCGCGCTCCATCTGGGCATGGGCGGACGAGTAGCTGAAGACGTCCGCGCGGGGGCGGCGCATGACCGTTGCGGGGGTGAGCTCGTCCGCCTCCGAGGGGTAGAGCGCGAACTCCGCCTCAAGGGGGCCTCCTCCAGAGCACCCGAGGAAGGGTGCCTGCGAGGGATCCGTGATCGCGACCCCGTCCACGCCCGCGAGCGTGCCGGCGGAATCCGCGACCATGCGGCTGGTGCTCTTGCTCTTTGGGTCCTCCTTGCGCACGTCGATCCTACGTACGCGGGCCGGCTCCGACCCACCGTATCCGACGCCTGACTCCCCCACGGGCGGCAGGTCCCCTTCGAAGAGGGCGCTGCACACCCCGGCAGAGAGCACAGGCGAGAGACCCGCGTCCTTCGTCTCGCATCCACAGACGCCCACCACGAGCGCCTCCCTCGCTCGCGTGAGGGCGACGTACAGCAGGCGGGTCTTCTCAGCGGCGGCACCGGCCCTCTCGCTCGAGCGAAGGTGGGCGTACCACTCCGCAAGGGTGTGGGGATCCTCCTCGTCATGGGGGTCATCAAGCTTCCCCGCGCGCCCCGGGGGCACGAGGACCACGGGCACGCTGCCGTCAGCGGCACGACCCGTGACCACGCCCGTGTCGGCCCTTGGGTCGTTCCAGCACTCGGCCACGGCGACCACGGGAAACTCCAGGCCCTTGGAGGCGTGGATCGTCATCACGCGGACCGCCGCGAGCCTACCACCTGCAAGGGATGCCGGCGGGATCTTGGATGCACCGAGCCATATGTCGTACTCGGTGGCGGCGCGTCCCGGTCCAAGTCCCAGCTCGGACGTGAGGTCACGGATGTAGCCGATGGCGGCGAGGACGTTGGCCTCGCGGGCGCGCCCGTCGCCGCCCTGGCGCTCGAGGCGTTCGAGCCACCCGGAGTCACGCACCACCTGGAGACAGACGTCTGCCACGGGCCGCCGCCGCATGAGGCTACGGGCTCGTGTCAGCACCTCATGGGCATGGGCGAGGCGCGCGGACGTCGGGGCGCCCCGGAACATGGCCATGGTCGCCATGCCGCGACTGATGTCCCTTTTGGCCGGTGCGTCGAGTGCCGACTGCGTCCGCGTCCCCAGCTGAACGAAGTCGTTGGCGTCAAGATCGAACATCTCGGAGGTGAGCAGCGGGAAGAGACCCGATTGCGTGTCGCGGTCGTTTGCCAGGTAGTGCAGGAGGGCGCTCATGGCGAGTGCCTCACTGGTCCCCGTGAAGGTGGAACCACCCGTCACGACGCACTCGAGCCCACGCGCACGCATGGCGTCGATGTAGTAGTCGGCGTGTGTGGTGGCTCCGAGCAGCAGCGCCATGTCGCCTACGTCCTCGCCAGCGTCGCGATACCCTGCGAGACGGTCGGCGATGGCGGCCGCCGTGAGCGCGACCTGCGTCTGGCTTATGCGGGACGTACCTACCGTGAGTTCGACGTCCACGCGCGGCAGCGCGCGAGCCGCGTAGCCGTCGGCTCGACCGGCATCGGGATCGAGATGCATGAAGCCGTCCACCACGCCCCGCTCGCC
>Ga0183095_11415_pt1 | contig 18491 bp, 20 predicted proteins | sample BioMet4_FD_130346 | JGI IMG/M metagenome (GOLD analysis project Ga0183095, IMG submission 130346) | Microbial communities from bioreactor (seeded with sewage sludge) at LBNL, California, USA - Biofuel metagenome 4 (v2) (version 3) | ecosystem: Engineered > Bioreactor > Anaerobic > Unclassified ...
TACTCCTGATTAGAAACCAAGTTCTTTATTGGGATCAGCTCAAAATGGACATTGGGGACAAACATACTATAATCGGGCATCAGGAGTCCTCCTTCATTGCGCGGATCATTTCCTGCGCTTTACCCTGGAGCGACCGCAAAGCGTCTTCAAGGCGCCTCTTTGCGGACGGCGAAACGGTACTCAAATGGATCGGGATTCCTGCCTGAAATTTGAGGGCGTGTTGGATGCCAACAGCGTGAACGGCCTTGACGATGTCCTGCGGCTTTCGGAATCGTTGGATGAATATATTCTTCTGCCAGATGCCGCCGGGGGCAGCGCCCTCGGCAAATATCTGATCACCCATGGCATAACGCCTTTTTCTGAAAGCGTTCAGCCCTATCTGGATTACCAGATCATCGGTGCGGAGTTTTATGCCGACCACGGCGGAGCCTTCTGCCGCGCCGGGTATGTGGTGCGAAAGGAGGAACTACCGGAACAATTCTTACAGACAGAACAGGAACAAGAAAGCGTTATGGTGCTTCGCCTCCGCGCATTCCGTGGCAAGCAGCAAAATCCCATTTCCACCACGCTGGTGCTGCCCGCAGCCGATGAGCTGTTGGAGCGCACAAGACAGCGGCTTGGCATTGAGGAATTTGCGGAAGCCGAGATCACGATGGTTGATTATATCTTCCCATACTTTGCGACCATGGTGCCGCAGGACTGCATCACCGTGGAGAGCGCCAACGCGCTGGCGCAGGCAATTGAGCAGATGAATCAGACGGACGGCGAACTGCTCAAATATCCCAACGACGAAGTCCTGAGCGTCATTGAAAAGAGAGAGACCTTTTATCGGGAAGCGGAGCGATATTATGGTGAGCAGGGCAGAAAAATAGGCCGCGGCGGACTGGGCTCCGAGGACGGCGAGTACATCACGGTGTCGGAACCCGGTGACCCAACGGATATGCACCTCACCATTTCACTGGAGCCGCAGGTGATCCAAGAATGAGAAAAGGCCGGCAGCTTTGAGGCATGGCTCAAACAACACAGGCCGGATTAGTCCCGTCCAAGGCGGCAGCCTTACCAAGACATCCCCTAACGACTCAAAGAGAACATGGCATCTAAAGTGTTGGGAATAGACATAGAAACCACTGATTTCTTAGGATTTCAGTGGTTTTTTTAACTTTTTGAGCAATTTAAAATTGCGGTTTTTTAATTTGGCGCACATTTGGCGCACAACACTAAAATTTTTACCCTTTGGCGCACAGAAAAGGACGATACCCTTGCAGCGGGTACCGCCCTCTTTTTTATGCCCTGCGGCGGAGCATTACATTGGCAATACAATCCGCCGCCTTTTCCTTGTTTTCCCCAATAATATGACTGTAAAAGCCCTCTGTGGTGGACACGTTGGCGTGCCCCAGCTGCTTGGACACTGTTACCACATCTGTGCCGTTGGCAATTAGCACCGAGGCAACCGTGTGCCGAAATGCGTGCGGGTTAATATGCGGCAGTCCGTGGCGTTTGCTGAAGCTGTTAAGCCATGCGGTGATGGTGTCCGGATCGCAGGCGCTGCCATCGTCCTTTGTGAACAGATAGCCGGTTTCCTTCCATCGGTCTCCGTTGGCCATGCGCTGCTCGGTCTGCCATGCTTTGTACTGCCGGAGCAGATCAACCGTCTCCTGCGGTATTGTGAGCAGTCGTTGATTGCCGGTCTTTGTGGTGGTCTCGTAGATTCCGCCATGTTGGGAATACAGCAGTGCCGTGTCAATGCGTAACTTGCGGTTCTTCAAGTCAACCTTTTCCCACTTGAGCCCCATGATCTCCCCACGGCGGCATCCGGTCACAATCAAAAGGTGTATGATGGTCTGCCATTTGATGGGTTCTTGTTCCAGCGCGTCCAGTATGGCCGTGATCTCCTCCGGCTGAAAATAGTTCACCTCGCAACGGGTTACTTTCGGCGGGGTGGCTTTGACCGCCGTATTGTATGGAACCAGCATCTCTTTGTCGGCCTGCGCCAGGATAGAACGGATTAGGCGGTGGTATTCCAAAATGGTCTTATTAGCCAGTGGTTCCGTGTTCTTTTCAATTCGGAATAGATCGCCGGTTTTCTTGCCCAGAGCCGCCGCAATCTGATTTGCCTTTTTAGCGTTGATACGGTTTCCCTGGCAGACGGAGGTGATTGTGGAGGCAGACACACCAGCGGCGGTTGCAAGAGCGGCCTTGCTCATTTTGCATCGTTTCAGGTACGCTTGCAGGTCAATGCGCTGCTCTGCTTTATCCTCACCGCTACGAATACCCGCCTCTGACAGATTTTTATAAAAGGCGTTCAGGTGCTGCGGCCGCAAGTCGGCCAGTTTGATGTGACCAATGGCTGGCCGGATGCGCTGCATCAATAAATATTTCTTTGCTGTTCTTGGGTCGATGTTGTACTTGCGGGCAATCTCCGTGTAGCTCAGTCCCTTTTGCCGGTCGTTTCGGATTTCCATCCACGATGCTCTTTCCATTTGCACACCCCTTCCGCCTCCTCTACAGTAGGCAGATTTGAGTGTATCATATTGCATCCCTTTCCGCTGGAAACCTACATTTTTTAATCGGCGTTTTCTTACATTTTATCACTGGCGCTGACAACCTAACGGGAGTTATTAGACATAAAAGAACGGTAATTTTGATACGATGAGTATCAGGATTACCGTTCTTCTTTTGCACACCACAGCCGTCAAAAGGTCTTGGCTTCAAGGCTTTTTGACGGCTTTTTTGTTTTCTGCCGTTTGCCGGGTGCAGATGAAAATACCCGCCTGCGGAGCACATGGGCGATTTACGCCTTGCACTCGGCAAACGGGTATCCTTATTTTGCCACTTGGCGGCACTTTTGGCACTCGTTTTTTCTGTGCGGTGTTGCCCTAATTCACGGATCACAGCTACTAAGCTGTACTCGTACTGAATGTAGAGCTTTACCGCTTTGAACCGGTCCTCATAGAAATACACAGGGTGCCTCCTGTACCATCATTTTGGCCCAAGTTTTTGTCCGCACCCCCATTTTCGGATTATTCATTTTGAGTAAAATGGCTTTTTCGATAGGCGGAAGGCTGCTGCGAGGTGTTGGCGCGAAATGCGTTGACAAAAGCCGACATGCTGCGGTAGCCGGAAGCCAGAAATGCCTGCGTTACACTTTCGCCGGCCTCCAGATGCTGCTTTGCCGCCTCCAGCTTCTTGGCGGTCATATATTCGGAGATATTTGTATTAAAGTATTGCTTGAACATTCTGGAAACATATTCGCGGCTGTAAAAAAATGTGTCGGCAATTTCCGTCATGGTTGTAATATTTTGAAAATTCTGATCAATATACGTCTTTATCTGCAAAATGTTGGGCGGTAATTTAGAAAACCGGTCATTCACCGCATGGGACGCATACCCGATCAGATGAAAGAGCTGGATGATATAGCTCAGGGCCAGCAGGGCGGTATCACTGTCGCGCTGTGATACCACATAATCAAGCTGTTCTGTCAGATAGTGGAACTGGCTTCGCTGCGCATTTTCAATGGCCAGACATTTCGGTTCGCTTTTTTTCAAAACGATGGGAAGGCAGTTCGCCGAGAGTATTTCAAAGGCACGGCTGTCAAAATAAAAAACGAAACGGTCATATTCACTGCGCTCCATTTGCCGGGCTGTGTGAAGAACCCCCGGCGGTACCAGCAGAATATCACCCCTTTGCGGAAACACTTCGTGATCCGAAACGATATAGGAGATATGCCCGCCGCAAAAGATGTCCATCTCAAAAAAAGAATGGGTATGAATTTTTTCGGGAAAAAAAGACATGTCGTAGGTGGTGGTTCTGTGGGAATAGATCAGATACTGCCCTAAATAATAATCCTTCCAGCCGTAACGGTTATTATAAATGCGAAAGCCCGGAGAGAATTCGCTCTCCGGCAGATAATAGTTTTGCAGGTGGTCAGACAGATAGTTCCGCATAAGTGACCTCCTATATCACATTTCAGCAGATTTTACATCACATAAGCGGGAGCATCACCGATTCTGTGATGCTATAAATGTATATATAGAGAATATAAAGAAATTCTTGGTATGTCAAGTGAGGATTTAAAATGAGTGTTACATTGTTGCAAGAGGTAAAGCATCAAACGCAGATATGTGTCGTTGGCGGCGGTATCGGAGGCATGTTTGCCGCTATTTCCGCAGCACGCAATGGGGCCAAGGTGGTTCTGATGCAGGATCGGCCCGTGCTGGGCGGCAATGCCAGCTCGGAAATCCGCATGTGGATCTCCGGCGCCGGTACGCGTGTGCGCAATTTGCAAGAGACCGGATTACTGGAAGAGCTTTTGCTGGACAATATGTATCGCAATCCCAAGCGGAACTATACCATTTGGGATGCCCTCTTGTATGAAAAAGTGCGATTTGAGCCGAACATTGAGCTCTTGCTCAATTGCACCTGCTGCAAAGCCGAGATGGACGGCAGTCGGATTGCCAACGTGACGGGATTTCAATTGACAACTTACCAGTGGCACACGGTGCAGGCCGACATTTTTATTGACTGCTCTGGCGATAGCATTCTGGCACCTTTGAGCGGCGCCGTTTACCGGCTGGGACGTGAAAGCGCCGATGAATTTCAGGAAAGCTTCGGACTTGCAAAAGCGGACACAAATACCATGGGCATGAGCCTTCTCATTCAGGCCAGAGAGACCGATCATCCCGTCTCCTATACGCCGCCCGCGTGGGCCTATTGCTTTAAAACAGACGAAGAAATGCACAATAAGCCCCATGACCTGCATGCGATCAACACCAACTTTTACTGGATTGAGCTTGGTGGCCTGCACGACAGCATTGCCGATACAGAAAAAGTGCGGGACGAACTTTTAAAGATCGCCTTTGGCGTCTGGGATCACATCAAGAATCAGGGCGATCATGACGCAGCTAACTGGGAGCTTGAGTGGGTGGGATTCTTGCCCGGCAAGCGGGAAAGCTGCCGCTATGTAGGCGATTACATACTCCGCCAGCAGGATGTAGAGAAGCCCTGCCATTTTGACGACGTGGTGGCTTACGGAGGCTGGCAGATCGACAACCATCTGCCCGGTGGGTTCTTTATGGACGGGAAAAGCGGCAGCCATCTGCAAAAGCGCCGCTTGACAGAGCCATATGCCATTCCCTTCCGGTGCCTGTATTCAAAGAATATCGATAATTTGATGTTTGCCGGCCGCAACATCAGCTGCACACACGTTGCTGTGAGCACAACGCGGGTTATGGGCACAGTGGGCGTTATCGGACAAGCGGCCGGCATCGGCGCCGCTGTGGCGGTCTCCCATCAAGTGCTGCCGCGTGATGCGGGAAAACAGTATATAGAAGAGATACAGGCCCTTTTGATGGAGGACGACTGTTTTCTGCCGGGCCTGAAGCGCCCCATCACGCCGCTTTCAAAAAAGGCGATTTTGAAGTGCGACTACGGGGACGGCTCCAATCTGGTAAACGGAACAGATCGGCGAATCTGGGGAATGGACAATGGCTATTACGGCAAAACCCATCAGGCCATCACCTATACTTTTGCCGAACCCACACATATTTCCGGATTCCGCCTTGTGGCAGACAGTGATCTGGATCGGGAATATGTAGAAGGCAATCCGGATGGACTGAACACATCATCGGTGTTGTTTTATCCCCTGAGCTATGGCGGAACCACCTTCGGCTTTCCCGGTTGTCTACTCAAATCCTTCCGAATCGAGGCGCTGCAGGAAAACGACAATTGGAAGACGGTCTATGAGATAAAAGACAACCATCAGCGACTGATCAGGCATTCGCTGGACGTCACCACCAAAGCAATCCGGCTGATCCCGCTTTCCACCTATCAAAGCGAGAAAAAAGGCGAAGATTATGGCAGTTCCACTACCCATATATTTGCTTTTGAAGTAAAATAATATCTAATTAAGGAGGAAGGACAAACATGAAAAAACTGATTGCATTCTGCCTGACATTGGCCATGGTGCTGTGCCTGCTGGCAGGCTGCGGCAAGAAAGCCGCGCAGACGGAGACCTCAAATTCCGGGGGTTCAAGTGGGAGTACCTCCGGAGACCCTGTTTACATCGACGCCGACGCGGCCAATATGACGGGTACCGTCCATATGTACACCGCTTTTGCCGGGGAGAACGGCACAGACGCCCTGATTCAAGAGTTCAACAAGTATTATCCCAATATTAAGGTGGAGTATGAGGTTTATAAAAACAGCGCTGACGGGAATGTGGGGCTGGATACCTCTCTTATGGCCGGCAATGCCGATGTGCTGATCAGCTACGGTGTAAAAAATGCCGCCAACAGATGGGAAAACGGCATGCTGATGGATCTGACCGATCGTCTGGCTGCAGACAATCTGGATCTGACCAAGGAGTGGGGAACCGACGTCTACCAATACAATGACCGCGTATACGCCTTCCCCTCCGGCGGGTTGTCCGTCTATATCGCCATTAATCTGGACAAATGGGAAGCGGCGGGCCTTGGTGACATTCCCACCTCCTGGACCTGGGACGAGTATCTGGACGCCTGCCGCAAGCTGACGGAAAAGGATGCCAGCGGCAACACCACGGTGTACGGCGGTTCCGATTTCAACCAGACGGACTATTGGACCTATGCCATCCGGCAGAGCAAGGGCTCCAACGTCTTTTATAAAGCCGACGGCAGCGCCGACTTTGACAACTCCCTGTGGACCACCGTGCTGCAGCGCGAGGTGGACGCCGAAAAAGAGGGCATCTGGTATTCCAAAGCCAGCTATCTGGCCGACAGCACCAAATCCAGAGATATGTTCCTCAATGGCACCAATGCCACCACTGTAGAGTCTATTCTCACCCGCTATATTGTGGCGGGGAAGCCCCAGTTCCACATTGCGTATGCACCCTATCCCGTTAATGCAGCGGGAGAGACCAACTACATGGGCGGTTCCATCGCCAACTCCTTTGTCAGCGTGGCCAAAAATGCGCAGGATCCCGATGCGGCTTACGCGTTTGCCAAGTTCTGGGCCACTTACGGCAACAAGTACATGTTTGCGGCCGGACACGCCTGCACGTGGACCGGTGTGGATTCCACCGATATTCTCAATGTTGTCTTTGGCTCTACAGAAGAAGCGGAAAAATATATTGACACGGAAAGCTTTACCAAATATGTGATCGCCACCGGCGAACCGGCTTATTCCGAGGATAATATCAGCGCTTTTGCAGATATTCAGAGCATGATTGAGGAATATACCCGATACGTTCTCAACGGCGACATGACGGCCAGTTCTGCCATGGCAGAGCTTCAGACAAATGCACAGGCGGCTATCGAAGAGGCAAAATAGTTAATTCGGCGAGACGTCTATCTGCCCGCAAGGGCAGATAGACGCCGCTTTAAGAGGTGTTTCTATGAAGAAGGTTTCACGCAGTCAACGGGCAGAGGATCGTGCGGGATGGCTTTTTATGACCCCCGCACTGATCATATTCGTCACCCTGGTGGTATTTGCCATCGTCATGTCGCTGTTTTTGGCTTTTACCGACTGGAATTTTCTCTCCGGTTTTGACGGCATCAAAATGGTGGGGCTGAAAAATTTTGTCAAAATTTTTACGGTGGACCGCAAGTTTAAAATGGCCTTGGGCAATACGCTGATCTATGCTGTGACCACGACGCCCATCTCCATTATTCTGGCGCTGCTGTTTGCCTACCTGCTCAATGACAAGGTGCATCTGAAGAAATTTAATCGAATGGCCTTCTTTGTCCCCTACATATCCAGCATGGTGGCGCTGGCGGCTGTATTCCGGTTTTTGTTCCGCAGCGACGGGCCGATCAATCTGATTCTTGTCAACGTGTTTCACGTATCGGAAGTGCCTAAATGGTTGACAAGTGCCACCTTCTGCAAGATACCGATTATCTGCGTCATGATCTATGCGGGCATCGGCTTTAGCCTGATTGTGTACATGGCGGCACTGCAGAATGTGCCAAGGGAGCTGTATGAAGCGGCTATCATGGATGGCGCCACCGGGTTTAGGCAGTTTCTTAAAATCACGCTACCCATGATCTCGCCCACCACGTTTTATCTGAGCATCGTGCGTTTGATTGCCGCGTTCAAGGCTTTTACGGCCATCAATGTCATGGGTCTGGCCGGTACGGCGCCCAGTCTTGTTACGGAGCTTTATAACAACGCCTTTTCCTCCTATAAGTTCGGCTATGCCAGCGCCGAGGCGTGGGTTTTGGTGGTTTTGATCTTAATCATCACACTCATCCAATTCTGGGGGCAAAAGAAGTGGGTTCACTATTAAGGAGGCCGCAAAGAAATGAAAAAAACAAAGCGAATCAAATGGATCAATACCGTTTGGGTTACCGCCTGCGGCCTTGTGTTTCTGCTGCCACTGCTGTGGATGATTTCCTCCTCTTTGAAAACAGGACCCGAGGTTTTCAGCACGGATTTCAGCTTCCTGCCAAAAATTTTTCAGTGGGACAACTATGTCAGAATCTGGACAGACGCCAAGGTGCCCTTCTGGCGTTTGTACGCCAATTCATTGCTGGTGGCCGTTTTGGGCACGGCGGGACAGGTCATTGTCTCCTCCATGGCAGGGTATGCCTTCGGGAAAATCCATTTTCGCGGTAAAAACATCCTGTTTATTCTGATGATGGTCACCATGATGATTCCCTCGCAGGTCACCATCATTCCACGGTATATGTTGTTTTACTCCATGGGACTTTACGATACCCTGTGGTCTTTGATTTTACCGGCCCTCTTCAATATCACCTCCATCTTTTTGTTGCGGCAATTTTATATGGGCTTGCCCAACGAATTAATGGAGGCGGCCAAGCTGGACGGCGCCACGCATTTGCAGATTTGGTGGCGTATTATGCTGCCGCTGACAAAGCCTGCCATGGTCACAGTGACGGTACTGGCCTTTATCACCTCCTGGAACGAATACCTGAATGCGTTGATTTTCCTGCCGTCAAATCAGAATTACACGGTGTCACTGGGCATTCAGTACTGGATGCAGATGACGGATGAGTACAATCTGATGATGGCCGCCGCGGCCAGTGCCATTGTGCCGGTGATTGTTCTGTTCCTCTTTACACAGCGATACTTTGTGGAAAGCATTGCCAAGACCGGCGTGAAAGGATAAGAGAATGCACCGTATCTATGACAAAATTTTGGCGCCGCAAAGCCTTAGCCGGCTAAAATTGATTGCCCATCGAGGGCATTCTGTCTCAGCGCCGCAAAACTCTTTGGCGGCGTTTCGGGCAGCCGGAGAGCAGCGGTACTGGGCCATCGAGACTGATGTGCGCAAGACGGCGGACGGCGTTCTCGTTTGCTGCCACAACGCGACGGTGGACAGCCTGTACAACGGCACGGGCGCCATCGTGGATATGACATGGACGGAGCTCTCCCGTCTTTGTTACCGGGATGACAGCCGGGAGCGAATGCCGCTTTTTGAAGAATATCTGCGCATTTGCCACCAATATCAGGCACTGCCGTTTATTGAGACAAAAACCTCGGATATCGAAGATGTCCTTGCCACTGCGTATCGCTTTTTCCCGGTAGAGAGCATCGTACTTTCCAGTATTGAGCTGGCGCACCTAGAACAAGTGCGCCGACTGTCCGCATCGGTTTTCATTCACCATATTTTCAGTACGCCCGATCAAATGCGCTATTTAGGCCGCTTGGGCCGCTGCGGCGTTTCCTATAACTATTCGGATCTGTCTGCGTTTCCGGCCGAGCTGGTGCGGGAAACGCACAGCAGCGGGGCGCTGCTGTGCCTGCGCGCCGGTGACACGCCTGAAACGGTAAAAAAAATGGTGTCCCTGGGACTGGACTATATTCCGACCAACCGTGTAACGGCGGCCGATATGGCCGCCGATGGAAAAGCAAAGGAGACGGCAGGGCAATGAGGGCATATACCATTGGCATGGATTTTGGCACGCTGTCCGGCAGGGCGGTGCTGGCCGATACACACAGCGGCGCTATTCTGGCGGACAGTATGTGCCTGTATCCCCACGGCGTTATGACAGACGCATTGCCCGACGGCACGCCGCTGCAGCGCGGCTGGGCGTTGCAGGATCCGCAGGACTATCTGACGGTGATGGACACCGTTTTGCCGAAAATTATCCGAAAAAGCGGTGTGCGGGCAGAAGAGATTATCGGTATTGGCGTTGATTTTACGTCAGCTACGGTACTGCCGCTGGATGATAAGGGCACGCCGCTTTGCATGCTGCCCTCCTTTGGCGGTGATCCCCACGCCTATGTAAAGCTTTGGAAGCATCATGCCGCGCTGCGGGAGGCCAAAGACATCCGGTCAGTTTTCCTGTCCTGCGCACCGGAACGGATTTGCCGCGGATTGCAAATCATTTCCTGTGAGTCACAGCTGGCCAAAGTTTTGGAGACGCTCAGGGCATCGCCGGAGATTTATCGCCGGGCTGCGCATTTTGCGGAGGCGGGGGATTGGATTACCTGGCAGCTATGCGGTCATCTGACGCAAAGTCTCTGCGCCGCCGGATTTAAGGGCCTCTATGACAGCCATTCCGGTTTTCCGACTTCCGATATATTGGCAAAGCTGCATCCGGAGTTGGAAAACTATATAAGTGAAAAGTGGAATCAACCCATGTATCCGTTAGGGAAATGTATTGGCTATGTCACGCCCCGTGCCGCACAGCGATGGGGCCTGCCCACCAGTTGCGCCGTCGCGGTTTCACTGATTGATGGGCATGCGGCGCTGCCTGCCTGCGGCGTGTGTGGGGAAGACACGCTTCTGATGATTATGGGAACAGGCTCCACGCATATCATGCTCTCCAAAGAGTATAAAAAAACAGAGGGAGCATGCGGCGTCGTAAAGGAAGGCGTTTATCCCTCCTATTGGGCCTATGAAGCCGGACAGTGCTGCGTGGGCGACCACTATGACTGGTTTGCATCGCACTATCTGTGCGCATCCTATGCGACGCAGGCCGAAGCTGCCGGCCTTACGGCCCAGCAGTATTTGGCAGAAAAGGCCCTCCGGCTGCGGCCCGGCGAAAGCGGATTGCTGGCGCTAGATTGGTGGAATGGCAATCGAAGCACGCTGATGAACGCCGAACTGGGAGGGCTGATGATTGGCATGACACTGCAAACAAAGCCGGAGGAAATCTACCGCGCCCTGGCCGAGGCCACTGCTTTTGGCGCACGCTATATTCACGACGCCTACCGCAAGGCGGGGCTTACCATCCAGGAAATTCGTGCCACTGGCGGCATCTGCCAAAAAAGTCCGCTGATTATGCAGATTTACGCGGATGTTTTGCAAATGCCACTGCATTTAGCCGGTCTGCGATACGGATCGGCGCTGGGCAGCGCTATTTTTGCTGCTGTTGCGGCGGGCAGCGGGCGCGGCGGTTATGATGCTATACAAGAGGCTGTTGAACAAATGCAGGATATTTCCGAAGTCATTTATGAGCCGAATTCGGCGCATGCCGCTCCCTACAATGAGTTGTATGCATCATACCGACAGCTGTACCGCTATTTTGGCTGTGACGAGCCGCAATTCATGCAGCGATTAAAACAGGGAACACACATATGAAAGGAAGATAGACACATGGATCGTTCATGGCTTGGATTGGAAGGGAAAACGGTTATTGTGACCGGCGGCGCGTCCGGCATAGGACTGGCTGTCGTTCGTGAGCTGCTGGCCGACGGCGCCAATGTGGCAATATGCGATATGAATCCAAAGCCGCCGGCAGAGTTGTCCGCCGCGGCGCACGCCTACTATTGCGTGACAAACGTAACCCAGAGTGAGAGCGTGAACGCAATGATGGTTGACGTACAGCGCCATTTTGGCGGGGTGGATGCCCTTATCAATAACGCCGGTATCAATATTCCTCGCCTTCTTGTAGATAAGGGGCAGCAGTACGAATTGGATGAAGGGGTTTGGGATAAGGTGATTGACGTGAATCTGAAGGGCGTGTTTTTTTGCGCGCAAGCGGCAGCTCGCGTAATGGTTCGTCAGGGATACGGCGTTATCTTAAACATGTCATCGGAAAGCGGTCTGGAGGGGAGCGAAGGGCAAAGCGTATATGCAGCCAGCAAAAACGCAGTAAACTCCCTGACGCGCAGCTGGGCAAAAGAGCTTGGGAAAAGCGGTGTGCGTGTCATTGGTGTGGCGCCAGGCATACTGGAAGCCACCGGCTTGCGCACAATTAGCTATGAGACAGCGCTGGCCTATACGCGTGGTATTTCTGTGGAAAAGCTCCGCGCCGGCTATGCCAGTACGGCAACAACACCGCTGGGCCGTAGCGGACGGCTTGATGAAGTGGCCAGTACAGTGGCTTTTCTGATCAGTGACCGGGCCTCTTATATCCACGGCGTCACATTAAATGTGGCTGGTGGGAAAACGAGAGGCTAATCGACCAATGAAAAGCTACAAGTGATTTAGTGGTCAAGATCTAAGCGAGGCAGAGATTTGAATCACCGTGTAGTGAGGTGCGATGCATTTGATAAATGAGGGAATTTTTTTGAATTGTCAAGTCAAGTGCAACGATTGATTAAAAAAGACTTCATGAGGTGTTTTCCAACCCAAGCATTTGCGAGGCCTGAAGTTTATCTTTTTGATGAACGCTGCGATATCGCAGTCAGAAAGCAGGACGATATCAAAAGATTTGGGCAGATACTCTGAGGGGGGGTGCGGACAAAATTTTGTCCGCACCCCCGGGCGTCCCGAATTCTGTGTAAACGGTCAAAAGCAGTGCAAATAGAGCAAATTATTTCATGGGAGTAGCTTCGTTTTAAGGAGCCGCTCCTTTGCGGTTATATTAGCGGCAAGGTCGCTGCATGTCAAGGATCAGCTGCTTAATCCGGCATTCTGTCAGCATAGTAGACCGCCAGTTGAGCGTGGATCATACTCTAGTCCTGCCGCCTGCCAGTCCACTTTTTCGTAATACCCATCATGGCTATATACTTTGCCATCAGCGGCAGTTGTTCGGAATTTCCGAACAACTGAATTCTCAGTCAGCTCACCATCTTAAAAATGTGCTTGATATGCTCGCTGATATTCGATTTGCTGGTCTGATACAATTCACACAGTTGTGCCTGCGTAAGCCAGACTGTTTCGTCCTCTATACGAACATCAATATGCGTCAGGCCGTCATCGGTCTGATAAATCATAATTTCGCCCTTTTCCTCGGGGGAAGAGGTTGGTTTTGAGCTCATGGTGAACACCTCGCTTACGTCTGCTCTGCAGCCTATATTCTTCATTTCATTATACCACGTGAATTTCTGTCTGCCTACATGGTCTTGTCAAACAAGATTTAATATGATCATACCACTTCTATGCCATCAAAGAGTTCTCCGTTGATATGGAGAATGTCGTCAATAGGAATGCTTGTCCTATTGCGCAGAATCACCATTCGCTCGTAGTCGTCAATCTTTTTTACCGTGCCGGTGATACTGACGTATGCGCCGCCGGCTTTCCTTTTGTCCGGAAGGAAGTAGGTAATCGTTACCTCGGCTGGCTCCGGCAGTCGCTCCTGCACCAGCATCAAACGCTGATCAATGGCGACTTTTTCACTCTCGTCCAACTCGATACGCTGATCTGTCAGCCGGGCGGTTTCCCGCACCGCGGCGTCGTAGCCGGTCAACGCGGCGAAGGGAGAAAACTGCGCTGCACGGTCCAGGCGGGACATGGAAGGATGCTTTTCGGAAACATGGTGCGACAGATGGAGAATATCGTCGTAAGGCGTGTTCATGCTTTGTGCCCTCCGATCTGCCCATTGCGCTGGATAAGGGAATCCGTGTCATACCGCACCTCGCCGTCGCAGTTGAAGTTTTCCACTACGAACCAACGGTAGCTGTGGGGCAGGTTCGGATTCTCTGCGTTTTTGAGTGCCTCTCGCCCCTGCTCGGTCAGCCCGTAATCCTCCAGTGCACGCGGATTCTTCTCGCCGAACAGGTCGTAGAGGATATCATCCGCGCCCTTTCGCACGGCGGGATCATCGGTCAGCACCTGATACTGAAAGCCAGATGTGGGCTTGTAGGGCAGCTCGTCCCGAATGACCTGCAAAAAGATAGCCGGGTCGGTGTAGGCCAGCGTTTCACCGCTGGCGAAGCTGACCTTGCCGATGACCGGCGGCTCCTGCGCCATGTTCAGCTCCTGTTGCCGCTTGTCGTAGACGTAGATGTAGAAATAGTCGCCCTTCTGCGGCGAACAGCGCAGGCAGTAACGGTAGTTTTCCGTTTCAGCCACATATCCATGACGGCCACCGGCTCCTGCGTCCAGCTCCCCGGCGTGGCTGTTGCAGTAGCTGGACATGGCAACGCGGTCTTTCAGCGGGTTGCACCTCAGCTCATCTACAAGCTGCTGAAATTCTGCTTTGAACTCCGGCGTGTTCAGCGTATTACCGTTGTGCTCCCACCACGTTGTCCAGAACTCCTTACCGCCGCTGCCGTGGTCAAAACGCATGTGACCTACGGTGGCAAGTTCTGCGTCCTGTTCCTCCTGAGAATAGAAAAGTCCCGCCTCATCGGGAGAGGCGGGACGCAAAGTAAATTTTCGGTTGTCCTCCGGGTAGTTGAGTCCGCGTTCGTTGCAGAACTCTCGGAGGGAAAGGTGGTAGGCGTCGGCAAAATCCAACCGGCCGTTCAGCCGCTTGAAGCCTTCCTTGGGGAATGAAATCGGCTCGTGGGTCAGGATAGTTCCGGCATGGTTGACCACCACGCTCGGCTCCACCGTCACCGGCTCACCGGGGTCATAGTCGCTGCCCCGCAGGTCGTGGGCGTACCAGCCCTCCGGCACAGTATCCCGGTCAATGCGAGCATTGGTGAACAATCCGGGTTTTCCGAACAGTTCGATGTATTCGTATTCTTCGGTGAATGCATTGACACTCATGGGCATTCATCTCCTTCTTGATTTTACAGCTACACAACATACCACAGTGTGGCGTAGATAGCTACCTTTTGTTTGGTTGCCAATGCGGGAGGCGGATGGTATAATCGGGATAGTTTTAGATACTGCTTGCTTTGTAATAGGCGTCAAAGAAATAGAAATTTCTGATCTTGACATGCCTTGTTCTTCGGAATAAAATAAGTTATGTTATTGATAACTCGTTTTATTGTTAGGGGTGGTAGACATGCCAGCAAAAAAACAGATCACAAAGGAAATGATCCTGTCCACCGCTATGGAGCTTCTGCGCTCCGGTGGAATAGAGGAAGTCAGCATCAAGGCATTGGCTAAAAAACTGGGCTGCTCCACGCAGCCCGTTTATCTGTCTTTTGACAGCATGGATGCGCTGCGGGCGGAATTGGGCCCAATGGCGGTAGACTTTTTCCTGCGGGACATAAAGGCGGACAGCGGCGCGGAGGCGAAACTGTCTGGGATGGGTTATATTCAGTTCGCCCAGCGGGAGCCTGCTCTGTTTCGTTTCCTGTTTATGCGTTCCCATGCTTTCACGGAGCTAAAAGCGGCGCTGACACCCATCACCGACCGTTCCATCACGCGACTGATGGAGAAGTACCAGCTTGACCGCGAAATCGCCCATTTTCTTCATGACCAGCTATGGATGCACAGCCACGGCATTGCCTCCATGATCGCCACCGGTTTTTGCACATGGGACATGCACAAGGTTGCCCGTATGCTCTCAGAGTGCGAAGAAGTCTTCATGCAAAAATATGGAGGCGACCAGTGAGATGTTTTCAAATCGTGACCTTCGAAATCTGATCGTCCCCCTCTTTGTGGAGCAATTTCTTCTGCTGCTGGTGGGTCTTGCCGACACCTTTGTCGTAAGCTATGCAGGTGAGGCAGCCGTCTCCGGCGTATCGTTGGTTAACTCCTTTAACACCGTATTCATTTTTCTCTTTACTGCTTTAGCCTCCGGCGGAGCCGTCATCATCAGCCAATACATTGGACGCGGAGACAAACCGATGGCCGGTCGTGCCGCAAGTCAACTTCTGATGTTCTCCACGGTCAGTTCTGCACTCTGTTCCAGCCTGATCCTGATTTTCAACCGTGTCCTGCTGCGGATGCTGTTTGGAAAAGTGGAATCGGATGTGATGGCTGCCTGCGCGACCTATCTGCGCATTTCTGCCTACTCCTTCCCCGCACTGGCAATTTACAATGCCGGAGCCGCCCTCTGTCGCAGCGTGAACAAAACCAGGGTCACTATGTGCATATCCCTTGTCTCAAATGTCGTCAACATCGTTGGAAATCTCATCGGCGTATTCGTTCTTCATGCCGGAGTGGCCGGCGTCGCATATCCCTCACTGATCGCGAGAACGCTTTCCGCCGTCGCTGTGACGGCCATCTGCTGTGGAAAGCATATTGCGGTCAGTTATCAGGCCAAGGACGTTTTTCATTGGGAGTGGCCCATGCTTAAGCGGGTGCTGGGCGTTGCAGTCCCAAACGGTGTAGAAAACGGCATCCAGCTGCAGCCTGTAAAGCCTTTTATTGTGGAAACAGAAAGAGTGCGGATGATGTCGCAGAGGCGGAAATACAATTGCTTTCTACTGCACTCAGGCAACGTACTGAAGACATGTCTTTCACTAAAGGGAAGCCAGTGCCGCAAGGACCGCCATCGTGGAATTCAGCAGGAAGTGATTCAGAATGCCCGTAAAAATATTGTTGGTCTTCACATATAAATAAGCGTCATATCCACCCAATACGGCATACTGGAGTATAAACAGCCACTGATGTAAATCCGAACCGGAGTCCATTACATGAATATACCCAAAGATCAGCGCTGACACGATTATGAACATCGCAGAGCCTCTAATTGCCCAGCGCAGCAATCCCCGATAGACAGTTTCCTCCATAAGCGGAGCGTATAACATTGCCATGATCGCGACTGTCGCAGCAGGCATGGTATTGAGTTCTTCCTGATTGACTGACGTACCATTATGTCCGGCAACGCCAATCAAAATTCCAACCGCCGCATAGCTAACAAGGAAAACCAAGAATCGAGGCAACCCGTATTTTACATACTTGGTGAAATTATGTACCAGCGCCAAAGCGTCTCGTTTAAGCCTTGGAAAAAATATAAAACAGGCACAGCAATCATAATAATTAATGCAATAATCCTGCCAGTGCTGCCCAGTTTCGCGAGAAACGGTATGTAATCCTGAAAGGTATAGAAAGCTACATACAGAAGGCCGAACAAAGTTATCAGCAGGGACGGCCTTGGGTCGTCAAGCTGTGGCAGTGCCTGATATGTCCGATTGAAATATCCATTGCGGACATTTTTCGCTTCTGTTTTTGTTCTCATTTCCCTTTTCATCCCAAATCCCCGTGTTTAGATTTCAATATCTTTCGTTAGAAATAATTATGAAAAAATAATTAAGAAAATTGCATATTATAAAGCGGGCTATCGCGTGATGCGCCATCCGGTTTCTACGCTCCAAGCAGCAAAAAATTCATCCTCGTTCACAATCACCGCCCACACCGGGCGCAGGAAACGGTCTATACCGGTTATTACATCTTGGAAGGGAATCTCCCGCCCCTTGATCGTTTTAAGAAAATACCGCCACTTGGTCTGCATATCGGAGTCCTCTGCCAAGGCCACGACCCGGTCGAGGCTGTCACGCTCATAGGGCGTTCCCCCAGTGGAAAGCGTCTGAGTGATCGCCTCCTGCAGGTTGCGCCCGTTGAAGTCAAAGCTTTGGGACAGGTAATAAATATCGTAAAAGTCCTTCATTCGTCCGGTCAATCTCATTCCCGTGCAGGCTGGCATTTCCCTGATTACCGTTCTGCCGGAGCAGCTTCAGTCTCCGCTTCTCACCGCCGAATGGGAATAAAAACTCAAACAGGTGGAGCGCGGAGAACTCGCCGCCGACACGTTCTTGTCTGAAATCACGGATATGGTCTCTTAGCTTATCCAGAGCTATGAGGTCATCCGAGGTGCGGAGACGTTATTCCCGTCCGGCAGACCCATCGTCGGCAAATGCCCCCGCTGCGGCTGTGATGTGACCGAGAGTAAAAAGGGCTATTTCTGTGAAAGCACAGCCTGTCGCTTCGGCCTGTGGCGGGACAACAAGTTCCTGACAGCCAAGACAGCCTGACCAAGAAGATGGCGTCCGCGCTTCTGAAGGATGGACGCACATATGCCAGCGGTATCTACTCAGAGAAGACCGGGAAAAATTACGACGCTTTTATCGTGCTTGAAGACGACGGCAGTCGTTCTGCCTACAAGCTGGATTGGGGGTGCGGATAAAATTTTGGACTAAGCACAGAGTCCTAAATTTTGTCTATATTCCAGCGGGCTCATCCCGCCAAGAGATTGTTTAATCCGCTTTTCCCGATACCAAACCATGTAGTCCTCAATCATCTCAATAAAACTTTCAATGGATACATTTGCCCATGAATGCCCATAAAACATCTCGTTTTTCATGCGGCCAAAGAACCCCTCGCAGGCGGAATTATCAGGAGAGCATCCTTTCTTTGACATGGAACGCTGCAACTGCGTTTGCTCCATTCTCTGAATCCACCCGGGCCAACAGTAAATCCTGCCAATGCAAGTAACAAAAATGTAAGATGGATACGGAATATTCTATGGTGTTTTCGGTAA
>Ga0183095_11416_pt1 | contig 18484 bp, 18 predicted proteins | sample BioMet4_FD_130346 | JGI IMG/M metagenome (GOLD analysis project Ga0183095, IMG submission 130346) | Microbial communities from bioreactor (seeded with sewage sludge) at LBNL, California, USA - Biofuel metagenome 4 (v2) (version 3) | ecosystem: Engineered > Bioreactor > Anaerobic > Unclassified ...
CTCGTACTGCTAAGGATGCGGCCAAGGCATTAGGCGAAGGGCTGCAGGCATTCTGTATCCCAGGTTCTGTAGGTGATGATCGTAAGGTCGGTCTAGGACATGGCAACTTAGCTGCAATGTTATTGGATGATGAGACAAAGTGCTTTGCTTTCTTAGCCGGCCATGAATCCTTTGCAGCAGCAGAAGGAGCTATCGGCATCGCTCGAAATGCTTCCAAGGCAAGAAAAGAACCATTGAAGGTCATTCTCAATGGCTTAGGTAAAGATGCCGCAAAGATTATTTCCAGAGTCAATGGCTTTACTTATGTAGAGACAGTCTTTGATTACTATACAGGTGAATTAAAAATTGTATCTGAAACACCATACTCCAAAGGAGAACGTGCTAAGGTCAGGTGCTATGGTGCAGATGATGTTCGAGAGGGTGTTGCCATCATGTGGAAAGAAGGAGTCGATGTTTCCATTACCGGCAACTCCACCAATCCAACCAGATTTCAGCATCCAGTCGCAGGCACTTATAAGAAAGAGTGCTGGGAAAAAGGTAAGAAGTACTTCTCTGTTGCGTCTGGCGGCGGAACAGGAAGAACCCTGCATCCGGATAATATGGCAGCCGGACCAGCTTCTTATGGCATGACAGACACTATGGGCAGAATGCATAGTGATGCACAATTTGCTGGAAGTTCCTCGGTACCCGCACATGTTGAGATGATGGGCTTCATTGGTATGGGCAATAACCCAATGGTAGGAGCCAGCGTTTCTGTAGCAGTAGCTGTACAGGAAGCAGCAAAAGCAGGAAAGTTCTAAGAATTGAATTAGGTGCACATGTCAAAACAAGATGCGTTCTCTCGCGGAATGCATCTTTTTATAGTAAAACGCCCATATTACAATACCTGTACCTGTGGATATCATTGTGTTAATTCAAGTTAGATTTGTTACAATTTATTAAGCTGCTTGCTTTGATACGAAAAGAGGTATGTTATGTTATCAGATGAGACAATATCAAGAATCAACAAATTTGTGAGTGATCGTGATTGGAATCAGTTCCATAGTCCGGCAAACTTAGCAAAATCAATTTCCATTGAATCCGCTGAACTGTTAGAGTGTTTTCAATGGGATAACGAAAACTATAATAAGGAACATGTTCTTGAAGAACTAGCAGATGTCATAAATTATTGTGTGCAGATGGCAGATAAGCTAGATGTTGATCTGGATGAAATTGTGAACAGAAAACTAGATCAGACAGAGAAAAAATATCCAATTGAAAAGGCAAAAGGCACTAGTAAAAAGTATACTGAACTATAGTGTCTAGTTGATAAATCAGCAGGGGGACTATAGAGATGATTGTTTATGAAGAAACAGTAGCCGGATTTGTTCAAGATGTATTGCATGATACGATTACTGACAAAGTATATGACAAATATAAAGAACACTTTGGCCGCTCTTCGGAAGGACAAATACGCTCTTGGCATAACTCGCTAGAATATATGTTTAAGGTTCTGATGACACCATCAATTCCAGGTGAGGCAGGCGTTGCCATTGAATTTAATATTCCAATGACTGCAAAACGAATAGATTTCATGATCAGTGGATTTGATGAAAAGAACATCAAATCCGCGGTGATTGTTGAACTAAAACAGTGGGATGACTGCAAAAAAGTAGAAGATAAAGATGGTGTTGTCATTACTCGCATCAATGGTGCAGAAAGAGAAGTCACACATCCAAGCTATCAGGCATATTCGTATAAAGAATCGTTGGTCAATTTCAGTGAACCTGTACAGCGGGATCCAATCGAATTGCATCCATGCGCATATCTGCATAACTATCAAGTGAAAAAACACCCGGATGTTATGGATAATCAGTATAAATATTATATTGATCGTGCACCTGTCTTTGCCAGTGGTGATGTGGAAAAACTTCGTGCTTTTATCCGCAAATATGTGTGCCGTGGAGATAAAGGAAACTTGTTGTATGAAATTTCAAATGGCAAGGTACGTCCGAGCAAAATGCTGCAGGATACCTTGGTTTCGATGCTGAATGGTAATGAAGAGTTCATTATGATAGATGATCAAAAAATTGTCTATGAAGAAGCGTTATCCCTGGCCTCTGAAGTGAAAACAGGTTCTGAAAAAAAAGTCATGATTGTTAAGGGAGGGCCTGGCACGGGGAAAACAGTAATATCAATTAATTTACTTGTTGAACTTACAAAGAGGGGAATCCTAGCACAATATACTACAAAGAATAGTGCACCTCGCGAAGTTTATTTTGAAAAGCTGAAGGGCGAGAAACATGAAATGAGCCCGAAATTGCTATTTAAAAGTTCAGGAAGTTATGTTGATTCAGAATACAATGAACTTGGCGTTATCATAGCGGATGAAGCTCATCGTCTGAATGCAAAATCTGGCATGTTTCATAACAAAGGTGAAAATCAGATTAAAGAAATTATCCATGCCGCAAAGTTATCTGTATTTTTTATTGATGAATCGCAGCGAGTGACAACAAGTGATATTGGCTCTGACAATGAGATTCGAAAATATGCAGATGAACAAAATGCAGAAATTATAGAAATGAAACTAGAATCGCAGTTCAGATGCAACGGATCGGATGGATATCTGGCATGGTTGGATCATATCTTAGGCATTCATGATACCGCAAATACAGAATTTGATTTTGATTATGATTTCCAAATCTTTGATGATCCAAATGAATTGAGAAAAACAATTATCAGCAAAAATGCGAATAATAAAGCACGGATGATTGCTGGTTATTGCTGGAACTGGGTAACAAAAGGAAAGAACAATCCGAATTTGTATGATATAAACATTGATCGATATAATTTCCATATGTCATGGAATCTCTCTAATACTAAAACTTGGTCCATTGATGAAGGTTCGATTGATCAATGTGGCTGTATTCACACCTGTCAAGGATTGGAATTTGATTATGTAGGCGTCATCATTGGAGATGACTTACGGTATGAAAATGGACATTTGATTACCGATGCGTCACAACGTGCACGCACTGATAAATCACTTAAAGGACTGGGAAAGATGTCAAAAGAGAATCCGGAAAAAGCAGTGAGAATTGCAGATGAGATTATTCGTAATACATATCGTACACTGATGACGCGTGGCATGAAAGGATGTTACATTTACTGTACGAATAAAGAATTATCTGATTATATAAAGGATACGATGAAAGTGTAATATGCAAACTTTTGTGGATCAAATTATTTAATAGGAAGTTTGACGGCTGCAGTAATTATTTTAAATGCAGACTTACATAAAAGGCACGAGTGTGTCTTTTATTGTCTTAGTACCATGTGCATATGATTGGTAACGGAAAGCTGTTCATGGCGAGTTTTAAAACAATTCATCAGGCTGCCAGAGGTTCATTCAGTGGCATGTTTACCAAAGAAGTTTCGATCGTGGAAGAAGCATTACAGAAACCAAGGAAGGCATGTCAACGGTAACATCGGCTTTAGAACATCGGATGGCATGGATTGTCCGTTTATCGTCAGTGCAGCAGACAATGTGATGCTTGATTCCAAGTGCAACGAAAAAAAGTTTAACGCGGTATGCCCCAAAGAAATCAGAGACAGCAGCATGCATGTATTGTTTTTTGCTTAGCGAGGGTATAATAGAGGAATGAAGAACAACATGATTGGGAAAATATATCCTTCATATTTTGTCTATTATAATGCAAAGCAGAAGAAGGAACGTATTAAGAGCCGACCGGTATTGATTATTGCCGACCCGATTGGTAAGAAAGATACGGAATATACGGTATTGCCATTGTCAACGCTGGCACGTAATGAGTTTCGCAATGAGGATTATGATGTTGCTTTGGACGCCGATAAGCTTACGAAAGCAGAATTTAATGCGGACTGTTATATCCGTACCCATAAACGAACAACGATCTATGCATCGAATATTGATTCCCAAAAATGTATTGTGGATCTAAAAAAAGACTATCCAAGAATCTATCGTGATGTATTAAAGAAAATGACTGCTTTTGATCAATTCATTACAAAGACAGCACGCCGCAGGCCATAGGTTCTAAAGGAGAATTCGAATGGAAGATAGGGAACATTATTTAGACGAGATGAAATGTCTCTGCCAAGAATTATATCAACAGGATGAAGAACGTGAGAAGTCGATTCATACCGCGGCTTCCTATTTGCTCCTTGTCGAAGGGTGCTTCTTTGGTTTAGGATTGATTGCCTATAATTTCTTCTATACTACGGGACCAAATACGCTATTGGATAAGTGTTTATTTGTGATTGCTTCTGGAACTTTATTTGCCAGTATACTGTTAGCTGTATTGGCACAATGGCACCCAGGCAAGGATGCTGTCTGTGATGTGGATTTGATTCAAGTACAGATGCAGGAGACGCCGGAAGTATTCCAGACACAGGAGCAGCGGTTACAGTACGCATTGGAACTGTATCAAAAGAGTGCCAGTGATTTGCAACGTATTAATGAAATGCTCAATCAGCGCTTACGAGCTTCGGGCATTACCTTTCTTAGCGGTACGGGTCTTCTTTTGCTTGCAATATGTTTGATGCTATTTGCAATATGAAGAAGAAAAAGTAGATAACAGTGCAGAAAAGAGCTTGATTTGAGCTTTTTTCTGGTTTTCTTTTTGCAATGAATGTTTGAATCGTATTTTTCCAAGGAGGATAATCACTTGATTTTCTGTATGACAGCACGAGGGGAAGATATAGATACGTTTTGGTTTTGTCTGTTTGATGAATTGACGTATTTGCCGCAGCTAGAAGAAATGACAAAAAAAGCGAAAATAGAAGCTGACAAGTATGCAAAGAAACGTTTGCTTGCTTCGATGCTATATCAAACGCTAAGAATGGTTATTTATCGAGTGCAAAATAACGGTATGTTGAAACATCATGAAATGAATTCATGGAAAAGTCCAATGGTTTTGCGAGGTGATTTATGACGGGAATACGCGAAGATGCAGACACAATTATTTCGCAGGTCATTCATTCTGCATTACCCAATACTGCGGTAAAGAATGCATTGCAGACGATTGACTTGGGAAAAGGAAATCTTTATGTCATATGCATTGGTAAAGCTGGATGGGCGATGGCAAAAGCGGTACAGGAAGTCCTTGGTGAGAGAATCACTAAGGGAATTTGCATTACGAAATATTATCATGTCAAAGCAGAAATCCGCGGTATAACCTGTTATGAAGCAGGGCATCCCATTACCGACGCAAATAGTGTTACAGCAACACAGAAGGTGATTGATCTAGTAAAGAAATGTACGAAAGAAGATACAATCTTATTTTTGATTTCTGGAGGAGGTAGTGCTTTATTTGAAAAACCACTGGTCTCGCTGGAAGAATATCAGGATATCAACCAGCAATTAATGAATTGCGGTGCAAATATCAAAGAAATTAATACTGTACGTAAGCACTTATCTGCAGTGAAAGGCGGAAAATTTGCCGAGATGTGCTCTCCGGCAAGCGTGGAATGCATTATCTTGTCGGATGTATTAGGCGATGCTCTAGATAGTATTGCTTCAGGTCCGGCGTGCGCGGACAGCTCAACAAGTGAAGATGCAATGCAAGTCATTACAAAATATCAGTTAAAAATCTCAAAGGTGGTTCGCGAAGTTTTACAACAGGAAACACCGAAACAGATTGCGAATGTGCATACTAAAATCATTGGTAGTGTACGAATCTTGTGTGAAGAAGCTGCTGAAGTCTGTGTACAGTTAGGTTATGAAACGGAAGTTTGGAAAACAGATCTCAGCTGTGAAGCAAAAGAAGCAGGGGAATACTTTGCCAAAAAAGCCCGGGAGCATTGCAATGATGACAAGAGCTATGCTTTGATTGCTGGTGGGGAGACCGTTGTGCATGTTACTGGAAATGGTCTTGGCGGCAGAAATCAGGAGATGGCTTTAGCCTGTGCAAAAGGAATCGCTGGCATGAAAGATGTTTGTTTCTTTTCGGTTGGCAGTGATGGGACGGATGGGCCAACGGATGCCGCTGGCGGAATTGTCACAGGGGAAACAAAAGAAAAACTTGCGGCAAAGAGTATTTCTTTGGAAGACAAGCTTCAGGAACATGATTCCTATCATGCCTTGCAGATGTGTGATGGCTTAGTCATCACGGGACCGACGGGTACCAACGTCAATGATTTTTCGGTGCTGTTGGTGAAGAGATGATTCCTTGATAAACAGGAGAGAACATTCCTTTTTGGTTTTGCGTGCAGTGGAGAACTATGTAATATCGTAGTGGCTGTACTCTTCCATATTCTCCGGTGAAGGTTTCTGGTTGAGAGTGACTTTTTTAAAACTTTATCCCCGTGTACTTGATTGGCGTAAGCGCACGATTGTTCTTCCTCTTCTTTGTAGAACCGTGTCGATGTATAAAATTTTGTTGACGACAAATAAGTCGATGATAGAATCTAAAGAAAGATTTGATGAAAGAAACATCGCAGGACTGCAATCAGAAAGAATTAGTCTACTTTAATCATTTGACAAAGAAGGATTCATTCTATCTGTATAGAATAGTCTGGTTTAAAGAACTATTTGAGTATCTCTTTGGCAGTTGTTATACGGGCCACAATGAAATTCTGCAGAAGATTTTAATGAAGGTGTTATTGCAGAATCTGTAAAAACAAACAGTCGGTCAGAAAGAAAGTCCCAAAGAAACAGTTCAGCAGCTGCAGAAAAAACATAAAGGTATCCAAGTAGAAAAACAAGTATAGTGATGTATTTGTCGCTATGCTTGTTTTATTTCTGAACGAGCTCTTTTGCCTGCTTGCCAGTAATATACGCAATTTCCATCTTGAGAGCACTGACAGCAGATGCGGTCTTATAAATTTCCTGATTGAGAGCGTTGGAATCACCATTGCCATATTTTGTGCCGATTGCACGCATACAAGTATCAATCTCTTCTGGATTCTCTAAGATTGAAATTCTGCCAAAGGCAAGGACACTTCTGAAATGTGTTGTAAATCTCTCTTTGATAATGACATCTTGATCAATGACAGAAAAGGATGCTTTATTGCAGTTGCGGATGGCATCAATCTTATGGCCAGTCTTAGCACTGTGGAAGTATAAGACTCCATTTTGATAAACATAACTGATTGGAACGGAATATGGGTAACCATCATCTCCCAGCAGTGCTAATGTACCTGCAGTGTTACGCTGTAAGATTTCTTCAATTTCTTCTTTATTTAGTTCCTGTTTAAATCTGCGCATTGATTGAAACATAAAGGGTTCCTCCTGAATAATAAATACATTACTATAATTGCATTTGATAGGCAAAACAGAAAGAAAGTGGATAAATTGAAAGAACAGGATTTGCAATGCTTTGCTCTGATTTTTCAATCGAGTTAAATTTCAAATTTCTTATACTATTTACGTTCAATGGAAATAGCGCTTACATCTCCGCGGAATTTAAGCGATGTTTCGAACAAAATAAATCGCTAAGTTCAAGAATTTAGTTGGCAGTACCATATCAAGTACAGTACATTGTCGATTCCTCACTATACTGAGCATATAAAGTCGAGGACTGTATATGTTATTGAGCAGAGAAGAATTGCAGAAGATGTCACCTCTTGAAGCGGAATATGTTTATGCGTATATCTATGAGCTGTATCATAAAAAAGTAACAGAAAAGACCACAAATTATGAAAATCTGAATGCATGTGTCAACTGCTGTCCAAGATGTGGATCAACACACGTCATCAAGTGGGGATTCAATCATGGGAAAAAGATCTTGAAACAGCGATATCTATGCAAATGCTGTAAGAAGACCTTTGTGCCGGCAGCAGGGACAATATTTGGATATTCCAACACTTCTTATCACGAATGGATTGACTTTATTGCCTGTGAGATAAATGGTCTCACTCTTAACGAAGAGGTAATATCAATCAGCAAATCAAAGACAACGTGTTTTAACATGCGTCACAAACTGTATGATGCGCTTTCTGATATTCAAGAAGAGGTTGTTTTATCCGGTGAAATCGAGTTAGATCCTACTTATGAGAAAATAAATCTCAAGGGTACAAAACCGGAAAACATGCCCAGAATATCTAAGGTGCGAGGGAAATCTCAAAAGAGTTCAATGCACAGTGAGAAAAACCTGCGGGGAATCAGTCATCATAAGGTATGCCTGATATCTGCAATTGATAGCAAGGATCATATTTTGTTCAAGATTGCGGGTCTGGGCCCTGAAGATAAGCTGAAGCTCGATCCATATAAATCATATTTCAAACCAGGTTCAACGCTTATATGCGATGGAAAACCATGTCTCAGACAGTTTGCCAATGAGAATGAAATGACAGCGGAAGTGATTCCTTCTACAGGATTCAAGTCTGCAACTGGGAAAACCTTAGCCGATATCAATCAGCTGCATCAACGATTAAGTATCCTCAATAAAAAGAAACATGGAGTAAGTACAAGGCATCTTCCTGGATATCTGAATTGGCTGGTATTCTGCAAACAGCTGAAATATAGAATCGATGGTAAGAGAAGAAAAATCGAAAGCTATCTTCAGGCAATGAAGAAACAGATAACTGTCACAACAAAGAATGTATGCAAAGTATCGATGCCTATTGATCTTAAACAGGCTTATGAAGAATAACATTATGGCATTTTTAACAACCACCAACTAATATCTTGAACTTAGCGTATTTTTTTCATAAGTGGAATGATATGCTCGTGCAAATGAGCACAGTTCTGCGGTGATGCTTTCTCTTTTTTCTATCATGTTCTCTTGTCCTCTGCGTATAAAAAAATCCCATCGAAGTATAGATATTTCTATCTAAATATTTCGACGGGATTGGTTCTATATGAATTCTAATAATGCATGTTCCCGCCTATTGTTTGCAGCAGAGACAGCAGCAGAAAGATGGCATGAAGAAAACAGATGCAACAGTATTGATATTCATATTTTCTTTACTTGACTGTTTTCTCATCTAGCTCTCCTTTTTTTAAATTATCCTAATAATACTTTTCAGAATAGATCGGGTCAACGAATATGTTCTCAGTGGGCACTGATTACATATTATTTTTTACCAGCTAGGTCTTTTAATGCATCTAATGAAGTGACTTTCTTTGAATAGAGAGTCAATGGAGCAGAGGATGTATCACCAATCGATGTCAGATCATACCCCTGTGATTTGATTTCTGACTGCAGGTAAGCCTTATGCTGGAATGCATTCAAATCTATCTCACCGCTATTCAATGCTTCATTCGGCAGATTGTAGGCATCGAATGTTACAACATCAATATAGATACCGGCATTTTCTTCATCGAGTACTTTCTGTACAGCCTTCCAGACATCACTTGCTCCGCATACACCTACCTTAATATCTTTCTTGCCGTCTTTAGATGTATTGTATCCCTCGATCTTCTGAACGAAGTCAGCGTCAACGGTATAGTTCTTATCATAATCAAAGGCAGGAATGGATGCCTCTTTGTTCTTTTCCAGAATATATTCTGCGACAATCTGTGTCTGATATGCTTTGACAATCGTCTTGTAGTCGGCGTTGTCTTTATCTGCTGTTCTTGCGACAATGACGTTGATGTATGGATTGTCAGAACCAACTTCCTGTACTTCAGTGATTAAGCCGTCTTTGCTTGGAGACAGTCCCGCGGGTACTGCATACGTGCCGTTGATTGTGGAAGCTCCATAATCATCTAAAGTGGCAACCAATGTATTGGCAGCGGCAGGTACGATTTCAATGTTGTAAATATATTTTGTGACATCTTTTAATTCAGGTGTGTAACCAGCACTGGCATTGACTTCAATCAAGCCAGCCTTGGCAAGCAGATTAATTGCTCTTGCCTGGTTTGTTGCATCGCTCGGAACACCAATTTTAATAGCTTCGCCAGTAGATTTTGTACTGGCGGAAGAAGTATTTGTTGCAGAATTCGATGCAGATGCAGAACATCCGACCGTAAACAATGAAGAAGCGATAAGTAGTATTGCGGCTGTTTTTTTAAAGGTAATTTTGTTCATAAGTTTTCCCTCTCATTTCAAATGGAATATTTCTTTATTCAATGTTGCTTTTGCTAAGGCATTGCCAATGATTTGTATCAGTGAAACAAAGACTAACAGCAGAATGACACAGAGATTGACAACATCCTGATAATGCATGTTCTGCCCCTGGTTGATGGCAAAGCTGCCAATTCCACCTGCACCGACTGCACCGGCTGCCGTTGTCAGACCAATCAGAGAAATTGCAGTGATGGTGATGACACGGATCAAGTCAGGAAGTGCTTCCTTCAGATAGACACGAAAGATGATTCCAACCGTACCGCTTCCCATGGAACGTGCTGCTTCAATCTTTCCAGGATCTACATCAGCCAGAGCACTTTCGACTTGGCGGGTGAAGAATGGTACCGCTCCGAAGACAAGTGGAACAACGGCTCCTTTGACACCAATGGCTGTTCCTGTCAACAGACGGGAAAGGGGAATCAAAAAGATCAGCAGGATGATGAATGGAATGGAACGGAAAATGTTGGTTACTGTTTCAAAGATGAGATGAATCGTACGATTCGGCTTAATGCCGTCTGGTTTAGAAATAATCAGCAGAATGCCGAACAGACCGCCAAATAACAATGTCAGGATGCCAGAGAAGAAGAACATCTGAAATGTTGCATGCAGACTGTCTAGAAACATGTTCCAGTAATTTGCTACATTCGGAAACCATGATGCAAATGGTTCAGGCATGATGGATTACCTCTACTTCCACACCGTGTTCTTGGAAGAAATTTACGGCATTTTTAATATTTTCAGGAAGACCGCTGATCTCAGCAATGATGCCGCCAAGAGCACTGCCGGAGACAACATCTACATTTGCCAAGGCAATACTGACATCAACGTTGTAATTGCGGGAGACTTCTGAGATCAACGCATTACCGACGGCATCTTTCGTAAATATTAACTTGATCAGCTTCCGGTCATCTTCTTCCCGAACACTGACTGCTTTTGTGGCAATCAGTTTATCAATATTACTGAGCCCGGATGAACTTTCGACAAACTTCTTTGTAATGATTTGCTGCGGATGAGCAAAGACGTTGTATACATCTCCTTCTTCTACGACTCTGCCGTCCTCCATGACGGCCACACGGTCAGCAGCTTCTTTGATAACTGCCATTTCATGAGTGATAATGACTATCGTCAGACCAAGCTGATGATTTAATTCCTTGAGCAGATGCAGGATGGATTCTGTCGCATCAGGATCCAAAGCGGAAGTTGCTTCGTCACTCAGCAGTACTTTGGGCGAATCTGCCAATGCTCTTGCAATAGCAACTCGCTGCTTCTGTCCTCCGGAAAGTTGACTGGGATATACATTTCTTTTATCTTCCAAATTGACTAGTTTAAGTAGTTCATTGACTTTTGCCTGAATTTCCAATCGGTCCAGTCCGGTGTATTTCAAGGGATAAGCAATGTTGTCAAAGACAGTTTCTCTGTCCAACAAATTGAAGTGCTGGAAGATCATGCCGATGGAACGTCTGAGTCTGCGCAGATCTGCATCACTCAGTTTTTTTTCTTTCTCTTCTTTTGATAAGAAGAGTTTTCCTTTATCCGCACGTACTGTACCAAATCCCTCAATGGAAATCGTGCCGCTCTCAGGTCTTTCTAGAAAGTTGATACATCGGACCAAGGTGCTTTTCCCAGCGCCTGAGTAACCAATGATGCCGAAGATTTCACCGTCTTTGATATGAAGAGATACATCATTCACGGCATTGATATTGCTTTTTTTTAAAACAAAGGTTTTGTTTAGGTGATTGATTTCAATCATTATTTATCCTCACATTTCCAAAAAGAAAGGAAGCTTTCTGCTTCCCGATGTTCTATCTGCGATACAGGCTTAAAAGAAGCGGGATCGACTCGGACACCGGATATTTCTTCTGTACATACACATCATCATCTTTATAAATCCACATTTGTTTTTCATCAGAATCAATCCTCCTTTTCTTTATTAGGTACAGTTTATCTTTTCTCACGTCTCTTGCCTAATTGCAATAATCTTGTAGCAGCCATCAATTTAATTTATACTTCAAAATATTTTTTTAATTCATTGATATAATCTTCTGCTATATCAGATAAAATCGTATGGCTTCTAATAATATAACCAATCTCCATAACAGTGTTTGGATTCTTTTTGTCTGCCTGATAAGGCACAGCAACGTAATCATTTCCATTTAATTCTTCTGAAATGATGCCGGAACATAAAGTGTAGCCATTCAGCCCACGCATTAGATTCAGCATGGTTGCCCGGTCATTGACTTTAATTGTGCGGGGATATTCATTCTGTCCAAGAATCTCTTCTCCTAAGTAGAAGGAGCTGTTCTCTCCTTGGTCAAAACTCATATTTGGATAATCTTTTAATTGATCAAATGCAATCGATTTGTTTTTTGCCAGAGGGTGTTTCTTATATAAATAAACAAATGCGTTGGCTTTTACCAGACGATGAAACTCGAGATTCTTTTCAAGAAATATTTTTTGCAGATATTTTCGGTTGTAATTGGAAAGATATAGTATTCCGATTTCACTGTTGCTGTTACCGACATCATTAATGACATCCATTGTTTTTGTTTCACTGATCTCGAGATTGTATTCGCTTGTACCATTTTTCTTGACTGTTTCTACAAATGCTTTTGTTGCAAAGGAATAGTGTTGAGCAGAGACTTTGAATTTATGATGAATCTGATCAGGAGAACTGTATTTATCTATCAGCAATTCATACTGCTGATAGATCTGCCGAGCATGTAAGAGAAAATCTTTCCCTTCATTCGTCAGTGATACACCACGGCTTGTCCGGTTGAAAATCGTGATATGAAGTTCCTCTTCCAATGCATGGATTGCGCTGGTCAATGTTGGCTGAGAGATATAAAGCTTCTCTGCCGCAGAATTCATTGATCCCGAATCAGATACCGTTAAAGCATAATAGATCTGCTGTAGAGTCATACTGGAATCTCGTTTTGATGTTCCACATGCCAGGCATGATCTTCTTTTATTTTTCTCAACAGAGATGCATCTTCAAACAGATCTAAGGAGGTCAATGCAAGTACCTTTGCACCAAGACCGATAGAAGCCAGCCCTTTTTGACTTTCTGCAGCTGCCAGGAACTCTATGGAATGACCGGCAATTTTTTGGTCAGAGATGGAAATGTGCGGTTGGATTGTAGGCACCTTCTGAGAGACATTGCCTACATCACTGGAACCTGGGGCAACCACATCAGGATGATGGGTGATTGTTTGGCCAAGTTCATTCAGATTTTTTTCATAGACCGCATCCAAAGAAGGAGTCAGCACCATATTCTCGACAAGATTTTGATACAGCTTCATGGAACCAATGCATCCAGTCTGCAGTGCGGCACCTTTGACAATATTTTCTACCTTGGCATACAGATGATGCAGTGTATCAATGTCAGTTGCCCGCAGATAATATTTTGATTTTGTATAATCCGGAATAACATTCGGTGCCAGACCACCATCCACAATGATGCCGTGAATACGGATCTGATTGGTCAGTTGCTGACGCAGAGAAGAGACTGCATTATAGGTCAGGATTTGGGCATCCAATGCATTGATGCCGTCTTCTGGATTTCCAGCTGCATGGGCAGCTTTGCCATGGAATTCGATATCCACTGGTGCACATGCGTAGCATCGCGAACTCAGATTATGTTCCGGGGAACCACCAGGATGGACGCAAAGCGCAAAGTCTACATCTGCAAAGTATCCTTCTTTGACGAAGGAACCTTTTGCACTGCCTTCTTCTCCACCTTCTTCTCCCGGGGTGCCGTAGACACGGACCTCTCCGCCCAGTTCATCAATGACTTGTTTCAAGGAGGCTCCTGCCAAAGCGCTGGTGGCTCCGAAGAGGTTGTGCCCGCACCCATGTCCAAGGCCTGCCAAAGCATCATATTCTGCTAAGAATGCAACGACTGGTCCTGGTTTGCCTGTCTTATAGGAAGCCGCAAATCCTGTGTGGTGTTTCGCTGCTGGCATCTCGATTGTAAATCCTTCTTCTTTCAACTTTTCTGATAATGTCTGGCTGGCAAAAAACTCATAGTTGGAAACCTCCGGTTTGTCATGAATTGCTTGTGAAATCTTTTGATATGCGTTCAAACTTTTATCAACGTAATCTTTGATCGTTTCTCTTCTGTCTGTCATATACAGCACTCTCTTTCCGTAAAAAAACACTCATTCAATTGATTGAAGAGTGTTCTAGACTATGATTTATTTTATGTGCAAAAAAATGATCACACATTCTCACAGCTTCGATCACTCATTAATAGATTGCACATACACATCATCATTGTCTCAGCTGTATTCATCATTTACGGTCCTTTCTAAATTGAATAAATCTTAAGACAAATTATATTAAATTACAAATCCTTTATATTTATAACAAGATATTAAAATAATTGATATCTAGTGTTCCGTCCATAAATTATGAATGCATAATTTAAGAAGAAAAAGAATGTTCAAAGAAAAACGCAAATTTTAAACATCCTTTGTAATACTATATGGATCGATTCTTCATAACTTTTCCTCCGATATAAGAAATGTTATTAGAATTAACTACAATGATTTTCGTTCTTCATCAACAAATGTCAGCATCTCAATGGATGAATCAACAGTAACAATCTCAATCTGCACTTGATTAATGCTTATATCAATTAAGTGTGAGATTCTATATGTATTCTTACAAGAAATAAGAGATGACACCACTCCCATGGTGTCATCTAAGTACACGACAAACATGGCAGAGAAGTATTGAGCCTGTCTTTTGAACAATTCAGTGAAGAACACAATTCAACAATCATCACGACAAGCAAGCCATTGTCACAATGAAAAGAGATATTCGGTGATCCAATCAATACAAATGCGATACTGGATTGTCTTCTGCATTACTGCTATGGTATCAAAAGTATAGTTCATTCTACCGTACAAATGTGATGCCGAAGGTCCTTCTGATTTCAAAAACGCTTCTGATTCAGAAAAAAATAGTTACAATTCCACATAGATTAATACACGATTCATCATTTTTTCTTGGATTCATCTGAATAATAAGTGCCGCTATGTTCATGTTTAACTCCACATCAAACCTTTAAACAGACGGATGCACATCAAATGCATAATGCAAATCATATTGATAGTTAGAATCTTAAAACTTATATACAATTTTTATTCGTTATCAATCTGTATCTTCTCTTTCGATGTCAATTACATGATGAAAGACCAACCGTTCTTGCGCAGTTTTTGAAGTCGACTTCATGGATTGTTTGTTTTATTTCGAATTACTGAGCAGAAGTAAAACATGCATACAATACAATTGACAACCGATTATTTGAAGATGAAATTAAAAGTTGCTCAATATACAGAAAACTGTATAATTGATCTAGCGTATGGAAAGATGGTTCGAAGATTAGTGATGGTGGATTCACCGGCAATAGAAACATGATTCATTAATATAGTTATGAGATTTGATTGGAGAATAGGCAATGTCGGAATATATATTGAAAAATAAGGCGGCCACGGTCATTGTAAGTGAATTTGCGTCAGAGATTCATAGCTTTAAAGACAATGTGGCTGGCATCGAATATATGTGGCAGGGTGATGCGAAATACTGGGCCGGGAGAAATCCTACATTATTTCCAATCGTTGGTTCGACTTGGGATAAAAAGCTGCATATTCATGGAAAAGAGTACGCGATTGGAAACCATGGATTTACTAGACATAGTATGTTTACGTGTGTAGAACATACTGCGGAACACTTGATCATGCGTTTAAAAAATAATAGCGATACAGAAAAACAGTTTCCATATGCGTTTACAATGAATATTACCTATACATTAATCAAAAGAACACTAAAGATTCACTATGAGATTACAAATGATTCGAAAAGCAGAATGCCATTCAGTTTTGGCTTGCATCCAGCATTGAACTGTCCACTGGATATAAATAAAAAATTTGAAGATTATTATATTGAGATGGATCAGCCGGAAATGATTGAGCTAGACAACGGAGAAAAGGAGATTCGCACCATCATTCCGCTAAATCGGGATTTGCTGCGTAAAACATGGATCATTCCGAAGCCGAAAAGTACAAAGGTATCACTAACGGATGGCAGGCATCGCGTTACAGTGCATTTCCAAGGGTATGAATGGTTGGCTTTTTGGAGCCCAGATGCGCCGTTTGTGTGCATTGAACCATGGCACGGGCATGACGATTTTAAAAAAATAGAAGTTCCTTTCGAAAAACGAGAAGGAACGATATTGCTTGAAACACAGCATAACTGGGAAACAGATTATGCAATTCAAATTGATTGAAAGGGAAAAATACGATGTTTAATGTAATTATTAGAAAGAATCAAGATGAAGTGAGCAACGAAGCTTTTAAGATCATGAAGGATGTTCTAAAATCAAATCAGAGACCTGTATTAGGACTGGCAACTGGTTCATCACCTGTCGGATTGTACAAGAAGATGATTGTAGACCATGTGGCAAATGGTACATCGTATCAAAGATGTGTAACATTTAATCTTGATGAGTATGTAGGTCTGCCGGCAAACCATGCCCAGAGCTATTACACATTTATGCACGAGAATCTGTTCTTTGACATTGATTTGCCAGAAGAAAATATTCATATTCCAAATGGGAATGCGAAAGATGAAGCGGCGGCCTGCAGGGAATATGAAGATGAATTGAAAAAGTTTGAAGTGGATATTCAAATATTAGGAATTGGTTCCGATGGTCATATTGCATTTAATGAGCCAGGTACTTCTTTTGAATCCGAAACACATTTGATGAAACTGACGGAACAGACAAGAAAAGACAATGCGAGATTCTTTGAAGGTGATATCGATCAAGTGCCTTCTGAGGCGATTACCCAAGGTCTGGCATCTATCATGAGAGCGAAGAAAATTGTGCTGATTGCGACAGGTAAGAATAAAGCGAATGCTGTATATAATATGATCCATGGTCCAAAGACAACGGCATGTCCTGCATCTGTACTGAGGGATCATATGGATGTGACTGTGATTCTGGATGAAAGTGCTGCCGAAAAGATATAAATGGACTTGTCAATGACAAATTCCCTATGCATCTATAACTGTCAGTGTTGATAAGATGCTGAGTGTCATTTGATGAAGCGTAAAAAATGTTGTACCCTTAAATCAGAGTCGTAAATATTTCACAAAGGAAATGACTATGGACTATCAAAAACAACTGCTCAGTAAGAATGGATATGCAATTGTGAAACTTTCACAAGAATTTTTACGTTACAGTATTGGCGATCGCATTCCTACCGTAAGTCAGCTGACAGATGAATTGGAAATTGCCAGAGGAACCATTGAAACAGCGATGAAGACACTGCAGTCAAATGATGCCTTGTATATTGAATCGCGCGGACATTTGGGCTCTTATCTGACAAAGAAGAATACGCATATTCTTTTGCAGTATGCAGGAATAAATTCTATCGTAGGAGCAATGCCGCTTCCTTACTCAAAAAAATATGAAGGACTGGCAACGGGACTGACTTCGGCTGCAGATAACAGCTACAGCATTCCAATTACGCTGGGATATATGCGCGGGGCCAAGAATCGGATTGCGATGGTCACTGAGAAAAGATATGATTTTGCGGTGGTATCAAAATATGCGGCAAAAGAATTTAGCAAGCAGTATGGGAAAATATCGATTGTAAAAGAATTTGGCCCTCATAGTTATTGCTCAGAACATGTCATTATTTTCCATGACCCAAAGGAAAATTCAATCCGTTCAGGAATGAAGATTGGCATTGACGCCGATTCTATTGATCAGAAGAATATGACAGAAAGAGTATGCAAAGGGAAAAAGGTGTCCTTTATACCGGTACAATACAGTACGTTATTGGAAAGAGTTATCGATGGTGACTTGGATGCAACAGTTTGGAATAAAGATGAAATCATTGATAAGGTATCATCCATTAAATATAAAGAAATCAAGCATACAGATGATGATGATACCGCTGCTGTGATTGTGACTGGTGTAGAGCGTCCAGAGATATTTCTGCTGTTAAAAGAGATTATTAATGTGGAAACAGTATTGAATATTCAAAAACTGATTATGGAAGGCAAAATAACGCCAAGTTATTAGAAAATAAATCACATAATGTTATCGTTCAAAGGATATTGACACGGATAAGTATCCGGTTTATATTATAATCATAATACAGTATACTGTATATTGAATTAACGAGGGGAATTATGTTAAAAGAACGAATTGATATCTTGCAGCAGGGCCAGGTGATTTCAGCGGAAGTGGCAGAGTACAGTAAGAAAGTTATTGATCTATTAGAAGATGGAAATTACGACGAAGCAAAAATGGAAATGTTTACTACACATCTGGCAATGGCAACCGAATGAGTAAAAAAGAATGAACCTGTCGAAACACTTGATGACAGTATTTGGGAACAGATATCAGCGGATCGATGCTATAGCAAGGCGGCAAGATCAGAAGA
>Ga0183095_11417_pt1 | contig 18480 bp, 19 predicted proteins | sample BioMet4_FD_130346 | JGI IMG/M metagenome (GOLD analysis project Ga0183095, IMG submission 130346) | Microbial communities from bioreactor (seeded with sewage sludge) at LBNL, California, USA - Biofuel metagenome 4 (v2) (version 3) | ecosystem: Engineered > Bioreactor > Anaerobic > Unclassified ...
GCAGCACGGGTATGCAGACGTCGCGGTGGAGGCCGCGGCGGCGCATCTCGCCGAAGAGGCCGGCGAGCAGCTCCTGCGCCTTCGGGAAGCCGCGGGCCTGCACGGCCTGGAGGATGGCGCGCTCCGACGGGAGCGGGTCGGCGGCGGTGATCTTCCGCTCGGCGGTCGCCGCGCGCTGATCGACCACGAGGCTGCGCTCGAGCGAGAAGCCGTAGCCCAGCGCGTGGAACGCCTCGACGGCGCAGCGGTGGAGGCCGGACGGGTCGGCGCAGCAGCCGCCGACGCCGATCTGGACCGGCGGGCGGCAGACGCGCAGCGCCGCGGAGAGCAGCATGTTGCCCGCGTCGAGCGTGCGCTCGGCGATCTCGGCCTGCGTCCGGCCCCCGAGGAGCAGGACGGCGTAGCGGTCGTCGATGAGCGCGCTGACGCAGTGCGGATATTTCACGGCCGTGGCCTGCGCGGCGTCGAGGAGCTGCAGGGCCGCGCGGGCCGACGGGCTGGAGGCGGCGTCGGCGGCGTCGGCGGCGAGCACGCCGTAGGCCTCGCAGTCGAAGGCGAGGCCGGCGCGGGCGGCGTCCTCGCGGAGCTGGGCGGCGGGCGGTTGCTCGCGCAGGAGGCGGCGGAAGAGCATGTTGCGCAGCGCGCCCTCGGCCTGCTGGGCGCGGTTATAGAGGTTGCGCATGTCGTCCCGGCGGCTGCTCCGCTCGTCGAGCTCGGCGGCGAGGCGCGAGAGCATCGCGCAGAACTCGCTCGGCACGACGGGCTTGAGCACGAAGTCGTGAACGTGCAGCCGCACGGCGCGCTGCGCGTAGTCGAACTCGTTGTAGCCCGTGAGGATCACGACGAAGATGGAGGGATAGTGCGTCTGGATGTGGCGCGCGAGCTCCAGCCCGTCCACCAGGGGCATGCAGATATCCGTGATGACGACGTTGGGCAGCACGGCGGGGAGCTGGTCGATGGCCTCCTGGCCGTTTTCGCACGCGCAGGCCATCCGGAAGCCGTACTGCTCCCAGTCGATGTTCTGGATCATGTTTTCGCGGACGAGGGCCTCGTCCTCCGCCAGCATGATTTTGTACATAGGCAGGACTCCGATCTCCCCGCGTTCCGGGGGAATAACTGAATACGAATGTATCATACCATGCCGCGGCGGCAATTACACTGGATATTTCGCTGAAAAATGCCGGGGCAAAACTGGACTATCCGCCGAACGCCCCGCCGGGGCGGGCGGCGGCGGGCGCGGGCGATTCCGCCGCGCGGGCGGGAGATTGTCGGCGAAACGGCGCGGAAAGGGAGATATTTCGCGTTTTCCGGCTCGATTTATAAATTGATATTTCTTTTTTCCGCGCGCGGTGATAGAATAAAAAAACAGATTGTCGGCGCGGGGATACGCCCGCGCGGGAAGGGAGATCCGATGAGCTCCGAAAACGACCGCAGGCCCGGCGGCGAACCAGACGGAACGCCGCCCGTGAGCCGACTTGAGCGCATCTACGACGAGGAGTCCTCGAATCTGGAGGAGCAGTGGCGGCGCGTCCATTTCCGCACGATGCTGATTCTCAGCCTTGTGGTGATCGCGGCGGAGGCGATCATATCCCTGGTGCTCCTGCGCAGCGGGCTGATCCAAACGCCCGCGAACCGCTATTTTGTGCGCTATCTGCTGATCCCGACGGCGGTCTATATCCTGCTGGACGGCGCGACCGGCTGCGTGTGCCGCTTTTCGCGCCTGAACGGCAGGACGATGAATTATGTCCTCTCGCTTTCGTTCGCGGTGCTGTGCCTGGCGGTCAGCCTGTTCCACAGCTATTTCGTCGTGGTCTACGCGGGCGGCGTGGCCGCCATCGCCCTGACCACGATCTACGGCGACCAGCGGCTGACCGGCATCACGACGATCGTGATGATCGTTTTCGACGTTCTGCTCGCGCTGCTGAGCCCGTGGGACACGGCGGTCGCGCGGGACGAGCTGTACATGATCAACGTCTGCCTCATCGTCATCATCGAGCTGAGTACCTACCTCATCTGCTTCATGATCGTCCAGTGGGAGGAGAAGCGGCGCAAGGCCGTCGTGATGCGCCAGGTCGAGATCGAGAACCTGCGCCGCACCGCCGCGCGCGACCAGCTCACCGGCGTCGGAAACCGGCTCGGCCTGCGCCAGTACATCGACAGCCAGGAGACCGGCATCACCTACGTCATGATGGACATAGACCATTTCAAGAGCGTCAACGACCGCTGGGGCCACACCGCCGGGGACGGCGTGCTGGAGAACCTGGGGCGTATTCTGCTCGCGGCCGAGGGCCCGAACGCCGCCGCCTTCCGTTACGGCGGGGACGAGTTTCTCCTCGCGTTCACGGGCAGCACGGAGAAGCAGGTGCGCGCGGCCTGCGCGGAAGTGCGCGCGAAGTTCCGCGCGTCGCTCTCCGGGGAGATGCGCGGGATCGGCGTGGACCTGAGCTTCGGCGTCTCGCCCGACGGCGGGGGCCTCGAGCCCAGCCGCGCCATCCGTCTGGCGGACGAGGAGCTCTATCGCTCCAAGCGCGCGACATAGCATACCGTTTGGGGACGCCGCGGCGTCCCCAAATATTTTTTCACAAAACGCAACATTTTTCCGGGCTGAGCTGTATAAAGGGCAGAACAGAAAAACACGGCGGCTCCAGCCGCCGGACGAAAGGAAAATGTCTTATGAAAAAAATTTGCAGAATCCTCACGGCGGCGGTCCTTTCCGCCGCTCTGGCCGTTTCGGCGCTCGCCGCCTCCGGCGCGAACAGCGCGGCCGCGTCGTCCGCCAAGGCGGCCGGAAGCTACTCCATCCAGGTGAACGGCAAGTCCGTCGGCGCGGACGGCTGCGTCATGGTGCCGCTCCGCAAGGTCGGCGAGGCGCTGGGCTTCAAGGTCGTCTGGAAAAACGGCAGCGTGTACCTCGACGACGGCCAGATGCACACGACCGTGACGATCGGCGTGGACCGCTATCTCGCCTCCACCAGCATCAGCGGCGCCATCGGCACCACCGCCCCGTTCTCGCTCGGCGTGCCGCCCTATGTGGCGAACGGCACGGCCTACGTGCCGGCCGGGCTGTTCGAGGTGCTGCTGGGCAACGACGCGGACGCGGTCAAGATCGCGGACGGCAAAATCTCCTTCCGGACCGACTCCGGCGAGCAGATCGCGAACCCCTTCGTCGACTGCGCGACCGTCGCGGAGGCCGAGAAGCTCGCGGGCGTGACCTTCCGGGTCCCCGAAAAGGTCGACGGCTACTCCGCCCGTTCGTTCCAGGCGATTGAAAACAGCATGATCCAGGCGGTCTACACCGAGGGCGACGATTCCCTCCTGATCCGCAAGGGCGCCGACGCGGACGACGTCAGCGGCGACTACACGACGTATTCCCAGGTAAAGACCGTCGCCGCCGGCTCGCGCTCCGTGACGCTGAAGGGTGAAAACGGGCTGGTGAACGTCGCCGTCTGGACCGAGGGCGGCCACGCCTTCGCGGTGGACGCGCAGGACAAGGGCATGACCGAGAGCGCGATGCTCGCGCTGGTCGCGTCGGTCGGCTGAGTAAAAAACCGCGCCGGGCGGAGGCCCGGCGCGAAAGGGGAGATACCATGGAGGCATGCGTCTGCGCGGCGGGACCGCGCCCGCTTTTCCGCTTCGCGGCGGCGCTGCTCGCGCGGTTTTGGGCGGCGGCGGCCGCTCCCGCCGCCCGCACGACGGAGGACGCCGCCCGCGAGGCCCGCAACCGCGAGGCGGAGCGGGCGCTCAGCGACCACGGCAGCCGGATCCTGCGCCTGGCCTATTCCTATCTGCACAATACCAGCGACGCAGAGGAGGTGCTGCAGGACACGATGATCCGCTTTTTACAGGCGGCGCCCGCGTTCGAGAGCCCCGAGCACGAGAAGGCGTGGCTGCTGCGCGTGGCGGCGAATCTCAGCAAGAACCGCCTCGACTACAACCGCGTCCGGGGCGCGGACGAGCTCAGCGAGGAGCTCGCCGCCGAGCGGCGCGAGGATCTCTCGTTCGTCTGGGAGGCCGTGAAGGCCCTGCCCGAGCGGTATCGCGAGGCGATCCATCTTTTCTACTGCGAGGGCTGCTCCACCTCTGAGATCGCGGGCATCCTCGGCGAGAACGAGGCCACGGTGCGCTCCCGCCTGAGCCGCGGCCGCGAGAAGCTCCGGGCGGTGCTGAAGGAGGCGTACGACTTTGGAGAGTAAATACGTCGAGCTGATGAGCCGCGTCTCGGTGACGCCCGAGATGAGCCGCCGCGTGATGGACGGCGTCCGCCGGGCCGACGCCTCGGCGCGCCCGAAGGTGCTCCGGCCCGCGCGTTTCCGGCGGTATCTGGCCGCGGCGGCCTGCCTGGCGGTGCTCATCGCGGCGGCGCTGACCGTGCCGAAGCTCGTCGGACGGCAGCCCGCCGCGCAGGGGGGCGAGCAGATCGCCTCGCCGATCACCGAATACGATTCGGCCGCGGCGCTCTCGAAGGCGGTCGGCTTTGAGGTGAAGGATCTGACCACGCTGCCGTTCACGCCGTCGGCCGTACACTACGCCGCCTACGACGGCAAGCTCGCCGAGATCGACTACGCCGGCCCGGACGGGCAGAGCGCCGCGTACCGCAGGGCCGAGGGCGACGGCGACATCTCCGGCGACTACAACGCCTACGCCTCGACGACAACGCTGACGACGTCCGCCGGGACCGTCACGCTCAGGGGCAGCGGCGGGACCTACGTCCTGGCCGTCTGGACGGACGGAAAGTACGCCTGCTCGCTCTCATTTGCCGAGGGGCTGGACGAGGCCGCCTGGGCGAAGGTGCTGCCGTAAAGAAAGAGACCCGGGGACGTTACGCGTCCCCGGGTGTTTTTGTCTCCGGCAGAGCCGCCGGGCGGTAGGCCGTCAGGTCGAGCGCGGCGGGCGTCTCGCCGCGGACGAGGCGCTCCTTGTCCGCGTGCGTCAGGCGCTTGAGCCGGCTCTCGAGCCGCGAGGCCGCGGCCCGGTCGGCCGACTCCCACGCGGCCTCGAAGCGCACGGGCCCGCGCGCGGCGGTGTACCTCGCGCCGCGGCCGCCGGCCCCGGCGTGCTCGGCGAAGCGCCGCGCGAGGTCGGTCGTGATGCCCGCGTACAGGCTGCCGTCCGCGCAGCGCAGAAGATAGGTGAAATACATAGGCCCTCCGGGCTTCCGCCGAAATCAGTGGCGCGCGGGCGGGAGCCGTGTTATAATACCGGACGAAAGAAGGCGAAAGAATGATTGCCACAGAGGATTTCGACCGGGTGGAAGTGCGCGTGGGCACGGTGCTCTCGGTCGCGGAGAACAAAAAATCGCGCAATCCGGCCTACGTCGTGACGATCGACTTCGGCGACGCGCTCGGCGTGAAAAAGTCGTCGGCGCAGATCACGGCGCTCTATCGGCCGGAGGAGCTGGTCGGGCGGCAGCTTGTCTGCTGCGTCAACCTCGCGCCCATGCACATCGGCTCGGTCAGGAGCGAGGTGCGCATTCTCGGCGCGGACGCCGAGGCGGGCGTCGTGCTGCTGCAGCCGGACCGGCCCGTGAAGAACGGCGACCGCATTTTTTAGGGGATCGCCTTCGGCAGATCCCAGCGGAACACCGTCGCCAGCAGCCGGAGCCCGACCACCACGGCCAGGGTCAGCGTCACGGGCACCGCGTGGGAGCGGCAGAGCGGCTGCGAGAACACGTAGGCCAGCCCGCCCGCGATGGCGGCGAGGGCGTAGACCCGCTTGCGCAGGACGAACGGGATCTCCATGACCATCAGGTCGCGGATCAGCCCGCCGCCGACGCCGGTCAGCACGCCGAGAAAGACCAGCAGGAAGCGGTTGCCCACGTAGCCCGCGGCGATGCCGGTCTGGATGCCGGTGACGGTGAAGGCCCCGAGGCCCACGGCGTCGAACAGGTTGTTGACCTGATCGACGAGGGCCGCGCGGCGGAGAAATTTTTCCTGGAAAACGCGCGCGACGAGAAAGATCGCGAGCGCCGCCCCCGCGGCGACGAACAGATAGAGCCGGTTTTCGAACAGGCGCGGCGGCAGGTGCCCGAGCAGCACGTCGCGCATGAGGCCGCCGCCCGTGGCGGTGGTCACGCCGAGGACGAGCACGCCGAAAATATCGGCGCGCTTCTGAATGGCGACCATGGCGCCGGAAATGGCGAAGGCCACGGTGCCGAGCAGCTCGAGAGCGGTAAAGACCAGAGAAACAGGTTCCATTATCCAGCCTCCTATCCACGCGGCCGGCGCGGGAAAAATCCGGCCAAACGTAGTATACAGGACGACGCGCCGGAAAGTCAACCGCGCGCGTTCAAAAGAGAAAGGGGAAACCGTCATGCGGATTCCGAGCGGCGCGGACGCGGCCGTCGTCTACATCTCCGGGCAGTCGAACGCCCACGCGCACCATCAGGAGGTCCCGGAGGCGGAGCGCATCGCCGCGCCGCTGCGGCGGGTGTTCGGCCTCGACCGGCGGGAAAATCAGCGCCTCGACCTCTCGCGCGTGACCTGGAGCGGCTACACGGGCCGCGGCAAGAACCTCGGCGAGACGCAGGACGACACCGCCTGCTTCGCCTACTGGCTCGCGCGGCTGTGGGAGCGGGCCGGGGACGCGCTGCCGCCGCTGCACATCGTTCAGATCTCCGTCGGCTCGCAGGGCCTGTGCAACGGCATGTGGAACCGCGACCTGCCGCCGCGTCTGATCCCCGGCCCTCTCGGCACGGCGGACATCTCGCTCTATCCCCTCGCGCTGCGCGTGTTCGGCCTCGTGCGGGACGATCTCTCGGCGCGGTTCCGCGCGCCCGCCGCGCTCGGCTGGCACTGGATCGGCAGCGAGGAGGACGCCGCCCCGGATTTCTGCGGCCGGGCGGACCTGCCCGAGCGGTACGACGCCTTCTTCGACGCGATGCGCGCGGCGATCGGCTTCCCGTGCCCGACGTACCTCTACCGGCTGCTGTACGCGCCGCTGAGCCCCGAGTACGCCCCCGGCGTCCGGGCGGTGAACGCGATCTTCGAGCGGGAGAGCGCGCGCGGCGGCGGAGCGGTGCGGATCGTCGGCGCGGACGAGGCGCCGTTCTGGGACGAGGCGGACGAGCGCCTCGGCGTGTTCAGCGCCGACGGCGTCCACTACGCGGCCCGCACGCAGCGCTGGTTCGCCGAGCGCTTCTTCCGCGAGACCACGGGCCTCGGGCCGAAGCCGTGAAAAAAGCTCCCGCCGCATTCGCGGCGGGAGCTTCGTCTTATTCCGTTCTCGGCGCGCCCCAGAAGAACAGCGCCACGGTGCCGGGGCCGGTGTGGCTGCCGATCGTGGTGCCCACGCTGTAGATCTCCACGCGGCCGCTCAGGCGCGGGAACCGCTCCTCCACCAGCCGCGCGACCTCGCGCGCGTCCTCCATGCAGTCGGACTGGGAGATGTAGCACTTGCCCGCGTAGCCGAGGCCGCCCTCGGCGTTCTCCTCCATCCGCTCGACGATGGCCTCGATGACCTTTCTCTTCGTGCGGATTTTTTTGCGGGGGATCAGGCGGCCCTGGTCGTCCATGTTCAGCAGCGGGCAGATGCCCAGGATCGAGCCGACCATGCCGGCGGCCTTGGAGATGCGGCCGCCGCGGACGTAGAACTTGAGGTCGGTCGAGAAAAACCAGTGATGCAGGCGCAGGCGGTTCGCCTCCGCCCAGGCGGCCAGCTCGGCCGCGCCCATGCCGCCGTCGCGCAGGTCGGCCAGATGGTCCATCAGCAGGCCGTAGCCCGACGAGGCGCCCAGCGAATCGACGACGTATATTTTCCGCCCGGGGTATTTCGCCTCGAGGTCGGCCTTGGCCGACATGGCGGAGTTGAGCACGCCGGAGATGCCCGAGGACAGGCAGACGTGCACGATATCCTGCCCGGCCAGGAGAAACGGCTCGAAATAGCGCTCGAACTCGTCCACGTTGACCTGGGAGGTTTTGGCCTCCGCGCCGTCGCGCAGGGCCTGGTAAAATTCGGAGAAGGGCATGGTTTCGCCGAGGTCGTCAGTGTGCTGCTTCCCGTCGAGCTCGTAGTGGAAGCAGATGTAGCGGATGTCCCGCGCGAGGAAATGCGCTCTGGTCAGGTCGGCTGTCGAGCAGCAGCTGAGGATGTAGTTTTCCATAGTGTTCCTTCCGCCCCTGAGGGGCCGGGCGCGTTCCCGTTATCAGTGATCACGCGGTGTCGGCGTCATTGTATCATTGCGCCGCGCGGAAAGCAACGGATTTTTTACCCGATTGTAAAATTTTACATATCGCTCCGACAAAGGGGGAGCGGAATGCCGCGAAACCGAAAAAAGCGCCGTCCCTGTCGGGACGGCGCTTCCGCTCAGGCCTTCTGTTCTCTCGCCGCGTCGAGAGCGCGGCGGACGTTTTTCAGCATCGAGGGATAGAGCGTGCCGGGGCGCGCCTCGTAGAGCTTCTCTTCCCCGAGGAAGAAGGTGGGCGTGAAGTAGTAGTCGTACCGGGCCGCGCGGGCCGGGTCGGCCGTCTCGTCCACGGCCTCGAGCTCCACCGCGGCGTAGTCGGGATTCTCCGCGCGCAGCTCGCGCAGCGCCCGGTCGGCCATCGCGCAGTAGGGGCAGCCGGGGAGATAGAACCAGGTCAGCTTTTTCATGTCGTCTCCATTCTCCGGGATCACCGGTTTTCCTTGACGCGGAAATAGATCGTGTGGACCTGCGCGCCGGCGTCGGCCTGGCGCTTGGCCTCGAACACCTGCAGCGACTCGACGAAGCGGGTGAATTTCTTGAAGCGGAAGTTGCGCACGTCGAAGTCGGGCAGCTTGCGGTTGAGCAGCTCGGCGAGCTTGGACGAGAGAATCCAGCCGTCGTCCTCGGAGTTCTCCTCGGCCAGCTCCACGAGCATCTGGCGCACGACCTGCAGGTCGGAGCCGCCCTTGTTGGGCTCGGGGGCAGGCTCCTTGAGCGGGGTCTTGCCGCCCGCGGCCTTCGCGGGGGCCTTCGGCGGCTCGGGGGGCTGCTCGCGGCTCGCGGCGTACAGAAGGTCGATGTAGGAGAACTTGCTGCACGCCGAGATGAAGGACTGCGGCGTTTTCTGCTCGCCGAGGCCGAGCACGTATTTCTCCGACTCGCGCAGGCGCGAGGCCAGGCGGGTGAAGTCGCTGTCGGAGGAGACGATGCAGAACGCGTCGATCTTCGCCTGGTAGAGCAGGTCCATCGCGTCGATGATGAGCGCGGAGTCGGACGAGTTTTTGCCGCTGACGTTGCTGTACTGCTGGATGGGCTGGATGCAGTTGTCGAGGACGACGTCCTTCCAGCCGCTCATCTGGCGGGCGGTCCAGTCGCCGTAGATGCGCTTGATGATGATGTTGCCGAGGTTGTTCGCCTCGTTGAGGATGACGCCGGTGTACTTGCTGGCGATGTTTTCGGCGTCGATGAGGACGGCGATTTTCATTTCAGTTTCCATAGAGCTTCCTTTCACGGTCCGTCCGCCGCGCTCAGAGCTTGAAGATCAGGTGCGCGAGAAAGAGCGCGAAGCCCGACGCGGCGGCGATGCGGTGCGGGACGAGCAGACGGCTTTTGTGTCCGAACAGCAGCAGCGAGCCCAGGACGGCCGTCGCGATGAGCAGCGCGGCGGTGATCAGGCCGGTCACGGAGGGGAACTTCCAGGTGATCTGTACGAGCAGGTGCACCGCGGCGACGGCCGCGGCGCCGATGCCGACGTACCGGTGGTACTTCACCACGAGGCGCATGAGCTTCTGATACAGCCGCCGGAACGACGACTCCTTCGGCAGCGGCGCGACCCAGCGCCTGTTCACGCGCTTGACCACATAGTTCAGCACGGCGGCGATGAAGCACACGCCGGTGACCCAGCCGAGAAATTCGCCCAGCTCTCCCATAGTATCTCTCCTCTGTTCTCTTTTAGACGGACGGGGACGGCAAGCGGAACTTTGCGCTTATTATACCGCGGCGCGCAAAATTTGACAATCGGTTCTTTTCCGTTATGATAGCCCCTCCCGGTCCGGCTGTCAACCGCGGCGGCCTTGCTTTTCCCGCGGGGCCGGCTTATACTGAAAATCAGGGCCGGCAGGCCCGCAAACGGATATTAATAAGGAGCGCTGCTTATGACAAGGGTCTACTATTTCACCCGCACGGGCGACAGCGAGAAGATCGCGGCGTCCGTCGCCGCGCAGACGGGCGGAACGTGCTTCCCCATCCGGGACGGCAGAAGGTGGTCCGGCCCCTTCGGCTTCCTCCGGGGCGGCTATTACGCCTCGCGGAAGAAAAAGCTCCCGGCGAGCTACGAGGCTCCGCGGGAGGGCGACGCGATCTATCTCTGCTTCCCGATCTGGGCGGGCGGCTTTCCGCCGGCGGTGCGGACGTTCGTCGACGAGGTCGGCCGCGGCCGGATCGTCGCCGTGCCCACCTCCATGTCCGGCCGCCTGAGCGAGCCGGACGGCTTCGCGGGGCTCATCGAGGTCGTCGGCCCGGACAAGCGCGTGAAGGTCTGAGGCGCGGCGCGATGAAAAAGTGCAGGATCACCGTCGTGCGGAAGGCCTCCTACCCCGACCTCTCGGAAAAATACGAGAACCCGATCTCCGACGCGTGCGGCATGGAGGAGGGGCGGAGCTTCGTGGCCGACGGCTGGCGGCGGCCGGAGGGCCTGTGCCTGAGCGCGTGGGAGAGCATGTCGCCCTTCGTCCTGGCCCTTTCCCACGGCGCGGAGAGGCTGTACGGCGGCTGGATGAAGGACGGGAGATCCGCGATGATCTCCTGCAGCGACGGCTTCCGGCCGGTGAGCTTCCTCATCGAGGCGCTCGACGAGGAGGCCGAAACGGAATAAAGGGGGCGCGGCGTCGGCCGCGCCCCCTTTTGGCGCTTCGCTCAGCGCCCCTCGGCGCGGCGCTTCTGCTTGAACTCGTACATCATCGCGTCCGCGCGGCCGATCGCTTCGCCGACGCTCTCCCGCGAGGGCTCGAACAGCGCGTAGCCCACCGAGACGCGGGGCATGCGCGGCTCCTCGGCGCGCAGCTTCTCCATGCGGTGCAGGAACGCCGAAATGAGCCGTTCGGTCTGGCCGGCGCCGCGGGTCAGGATCACGCAGAACTCGTCGCCGCCGAAGCGGTAGCTGCTGCCGGCTTTTCCGAAGACGGCGCGGATCACGGCCGCCATGCGGGCCAGGCAGACGTCGCCGAACTGGTGGCCGTAGCTGTCGTTGACGTCCTTGAAGCGGTCGACGTCGAAAAACAGGATCGCCGCCGGGACGTTCAGCCGCTCCAGGCGGCAGTTGTAGCTCTGCCGGTTGAGCAGGGCGGTCAGGGCGTCCACCTGCTGCGTGAGCTCCTTATAATAAATATAGAACAGCATCGCGGCGATCGAGACGCAGGCCCAGTCGAGCCGGAGGGAGCGGTCCAGGATCGGCAGGGCCATGGCGGCCAGCACCAGCAGCAGGATCAGCGACAGGAACAGTGCGTTGTGGTACTGATAGCGGCGGCTGAAGCGGTAGCAGCGGACGAACAGGAACACCGCGCCGCAGAAAAAGGTCGCCATGTAGAGGAGGTAGAGCGGCCCGCGGTGGTAGACGTTGGCCGCGTCCACGGAGAAGATCACGCCGGTGCCGAGGGAGACGAGCTGTAGCAGCAGGTTGACGCCGATGGGAATGCTCATCAGCTTCCCGTGCCGGCTGCCGCCGACGGCCGCGGCGCAGAGGACGGGCACGACGGGGGTGAGGGTGAGCTCCGTGAACTTCGCGGCGATGTGCGCCGCGCGGAGCGCGGCGGCGGCGCCGTCGAGATATGCCGCCAGCCATTCGGCGAGGTTGACCGCGATGAGCAGCGCGAAGAGGCCCAGAAAGCCGCGTCTGCGAGAGAGAGGCAGAAGCGTGTCGCCGCATACGGCGGCGAGCATGACCGCCATGGAGAATGCGGTGATCGCGACGATCGCCGTGTACATTGTGGACATAATGCGCTCCTTTGCCGCGCCGTGGCCGCGGCCGGATCATTTTTCCTTCATTATAGGCGCGGCGCTCCCTTTTTTCCACAACAATCGGGAAAAACCTCCAAAAAAATGCGCCCGGCGGGGGAAGAAAAGCGGGCGATCCTATTGACAAAGACGGATCGGACGAGTATATTGCTTGCATTAAAAATGCCGCGGGATGAGCGGAATGGGAAAGGAGCGTTTGGGATGACGCTGTTCGGAAAGAAAAAACAGGAGGCCGGGCCCGGCGCGCGCGGCGCCGCGGACATGAAGAAGACCCGGACCATCCTCCGCAAGGCGGGAGGACGGGCGTGAGCGGGCCGGAGAGCGGCGTTTTCGCGCGGCTGTACGCCCTGCGCGACCCCGCCTTCGGGGACTTTCAGGCGCGGCTGATGCCGACCGTCGGCCGGGAGACCGTCGTCGGCGTGCGCACGCCGGCGCTGCGCGCGCTCGCGAAGGAGCTCGCCGGGACGCCGGAGGCCGCGGCCTTCCTGCGCGCGCTGCCGCACCGGTATTTCGACGAGAATCAGCTCCACGCCCTCCTGATCGGCGGAGAGCGGGACTTCGGCGCGGCGCTCGCCGAGACGGAGGCGTTTCTGCCCTTCGTGGACAACTGGGCCACCTGCGACCAGCTCTCGCCGCGGGCCTTCCGAAAGAATCCGCGGGAGCTCCTGCCGCGCATCCGGGTCTGGCTCGGCTCGGAGCGCCCCTACACCGTCCGCTTCGCGGTCGGGATGCTGATGACGCACTTCCTCGGCGAGCGGTTCGACCCCGAATACCCGGCGCTGGTCGCCGGAATCCGGAGCGAGGATTATTATGTAAACATGATGGCCGCGTGGTATTTCGCCACGGCGCTGGCTTTGCGGTACGACGACGCGGCGCCGTATCTGGAGGAGGGGCGGCTCCCGCCCCGGATCCGCGCGTGGACCATCCGGAAAGCGCTCGAGAGCTACCGGGTCCCGGACGAGCGCAAGGCGCAGCTCCGCGCGCTGCGGCGGCCCGCCGGCCGGTGAGCGCGGCAGGACTCTCTCTGCAAAATGCCGTCCGCGGCGCGGAGAGAGTCTTGCTTTTCTCCGCCGCAGGCGATATAGTGGAACTGTAATGCCGGTGATATCGCGCAGAAAAGCGGCGCGCCGGTCTCCGAGAGGAAACCGGAGCGCTTACCCGTCCGGGCGACCGGACGCAGGCGAAGGAGGGCCGCCATGCACACTGGGAGGCTTTGGAACCGGGCAGCGCTGCTGCTCGCCGCGCTGCTGACGGCGGCGCTGCTTCTGCCGTGTCTTTCCGCGCCGGCCGCCGCGGCCGAGCCGCCGAACGTCGTGCGGGTCGGCTACTTTTACAACGGCGATTTCATGAACAAGGACGGCGACGGCTACTCCGGCTACGACGTCGAGTATTACTATACGCTCGCGGGCTACGCGGGCTGGGACGTGCGGTTCGTCGAGTTCGACAGCCTCCAGCCGGCGCTCGACGCGCTGAAGCGGGGCGACATCGACGTGATGAGCGGCCTCTCCAAAACGTCCGAGCGCGTGAGCAGCTTCCTGGTCTCGAGCCGGAAAATGTGCACGGCGCACATCGCCGTGCAGACCCGCGCGGACGACGACCGCTTCGCCGCCGGCGACACCGCGACGATGACCGACATGACCTGCGGCATCCTCAGGGGATCGAACGTCGTGAAGCTCTATACCGACTGGTGCGCGGAGAACGGGCTGAAGGCCCACGTCGTCGAGTACGACAGCCTGCAGGCGCGCAACGACGCGCTCGCCGCGGGCGAGGTGGACGCCATCGCGGGCGGCTCCACGATCAAGGGCGCGCAGAAGATCGCCGAATTTCCCTCGCTCGATCTCTATTTCATGTTCAACCGGGACCGCGGGGATCTGAAAGCGCAGCTCGACCGCGCCATGGGCATCCTCGCGCTTGAGGATCCGACCTACATGGCGGATCTGTTCGCCAGATATTTTCCCTTGTCGCGCAACGACGCGCCGTCCTTCTCCGCCGCGGAGAAGGCCTTCATCGCCGCGCATCCGGTCATCCGGGTCGCCCTGCTGGCCGACGACGAGCCGTTCTCCAGCGCGAGGGCCGACGGCACCGTCAGGGGCATCCTGCCGGACTACTTCGCCCACCTCTCCGAGGTGGTCGGCGCGGAGTTCCGCTGCGTCCCGTGCGCCTCGAAGAACGAGGCCGCCGCGGACGTCGCCGCGGGCCGCGCGGACCTGATGGGCAAGCTCGGGAACGACGTGTTCGACGCGCACAGCCGCGGCCTGATCCTGACCGTGCCCTACCTCCGGATGAACCTCGTGCAGATCACGCGCGTCGGGTCCGGCGCGGCCTCCTCCGCCGCCGTGCCCCAGTGCAACGCGGCCGCCGCCGCCAAGGCGCTCGCCGCCGCGGGCCTGAAGGAACGGACGGTCGCGTACGCCAACAGCGAGCGGTGCTTCGCCGCGCTCCTGGCCGGACGGGCCGACGCGGCCATCTGCACGCAGCCGGCCGCCACCTGGCTCCTGAACCGCTATTACGCCGCCGACTACACGGTCTCGGCGTTCGGCGGCGAGCCCTACGACGTCGCGTGCGCGCTGCCGGGCAGCGAGGACGGGAACACCCTGCGCGCCATCCTGGACAAGACCGTCGCGGCCGACAACGGCTACATCAACCAGCTCCTCACCAGCGGCACGCTGGAGGATACGGCGAGCCTCGCGGGCCTGTTCGAGCGCCTGCCCGTCTCGTTCCTGACCGCGCTGGCGGCCGTGGCGCTGGCGCTGCTGATCGTGGCCGTCGCGGCGCTGGCCGTTCTGATCCGCCGCCGCCGCGCCGAGCGCCGCCTCGCCGCGCGCCAGGCGCAGCTGGCCGCCGAGGAGGAGGCCAACAAGGCCCGCCACGCGTTCTTCGGCACCGTCAGCCACGACATGCGCACGCCGCTCAACGGCATCCTGGGCTTTACGGACCTGGCCCTCGCGAGCGACGACCCGGAGAAGGTCCGGGATTACCTGACCAAGATCCGCGCCTCCGGCGAGATCCTCGGCGGCCTGGTCAACGACACGCTCGTCATGTCCCGCATGGAGAACGGAAAATATACCCTGAAGCCCGCCCCGTGCAGCACCGCGGAGATCCTGAACGGCATTCTCGGGCCGGTGCGCGCGATGGCGGAGAAGAAGGGCGTCTCGTTCGTCGACCGCGGCGACGTCTCCCGGCCGCGCTACGTCATGGCCGACCGGCTGAGCCTGCAGAAGATCATCCTGAACCTGCTCTCCAACGCGGTGAAGTTCACGCCGCCGGGCGGCACCGTGACGCTCGACTGCCGCCTCGACCCGGCGGCCGGGGAGGGGGGCGGCTGCGTGATCGCCGTCTCGGACACGGGCGAGGGCATCTCGAAGGAGTTCCTGCCGCACATCTTCGAGCCGTTCGCGCAGGAAAACGGCTCGAACGCCGACGCCTCGGGCAGCGGCCTGGGCCTCTCGATCGTCCGGAGCATCGTGGACGCGATGGGCGGAACGATCGACGTGCGCAGCGAAAAGGGCAGGGGCAGCACGTTCACGGTGCGCCTCCATCTGGAGGAGATCGACGCGCCGCCCGAGGCGAAGGCCCCCGGCGGGGCCGCCGCGTCCGACCGCCTGCGCGGAAAGCGCGCGCTTGTCTGCGAGGACAACGCGCTGAACCTGGAGATCGTCCGCTCCATCCTCGAGCGGTGCGGCGCGGAGGTCACGGGGGCGGAAAACGGCCTCGCGGGCGTGGAGGCGTTCGAGCGGAGCGAGCCGGGCCGGTTCGACGTCGTGCTGCTCGACCTGCGCATGCCCGTCATGGACGGCATGGCCGCCGCGCAGGCCATCCGCGCGCTCAGCCGCCCGGACGCGGCCGCCGTGCCGATCTACGCGGTGTCCGCCGACGCTTACCCCGAAAACGTGGCGGCCTGCCTCGCCGCCGGAATGAACGGCCACATCGCCAAGCCGATCGACGCGGAGAACCTGATCGCGGTTCTCGCGGAGGCCGTGGCCCGCTGAAAACAAAATGCCCGCCGCCGGGAGACCGGCGGCGGTTTTTTTGCGGCGCAACAGGTAAAAATCGCGACCAATTCCGTAAAGATCGCGCCTTGCGGCGCGGAATTGTTCTCTTTAGAATAAATTAAGAAAAACTTTTTACGATTGGAGAGAGAACTATGAGAAAACGTCTTTTCGCCGCGCTGACGGCGCTCTGCCTGACGCTGGCGCTGCTGCCGACCGCGGCCTCCGCCTCGGCGGCGAAGCTGGCGGCCCCGGCGTCCTGCCAGTGCTACACCGTCGCGCAGCAGGTCACCTTTACGAACGGCTGGTATCAGGTCTACCCCGGCACCCTCACCTGGAAAGCGGTGACCGGCGCGACGCACTACCGCCTCACGCTCTACCGGGACGGCAAGCAGATCGACACGGTCACCTCCTACGACACCGGCTACGTCGAGCACGATCCCTCGAGCGACTTTTTCGGCAATGAGGACCGCGAGAGCGGCACCTACGTCTTCGGCGTCGCCGCGCTCGGAGACGGCACGACCGCCTCGGACAGCGCCGAGACGAAGTCCGCCGCCTGGGTCTACACAAAGCCCTCGGCCAAGCTCGCCGTGCCGACCGGCCTCGGCTGGAACGGCCGGAATCCCGTCTTTACCAAGCCCGCCGGCGCGATCGGCTACATGGTCCGCTGGTACTACGCCGCCTCCGCCGGCAAGACGCCCGTCTCCGCGGGCGCCCGCGCCGTTCAGACCGACGGCGACGATACCAAGATCAGCGACCATCTGGCGCTGACCGACAAGGAGATCCAGCGCCGCGGCCAGGGCTATTACTACTTCAAGGTCCGCGTTCTCGCCGACGTCACCAAGGCCTGCAACAGCGACTGGTCCGCGCTCAGCCCCGCCTACAGCACCGCGGCCTCCTCCGGCGGCGCGGCTCCCGCGCAGGAGGCCGGGAACCCGTTCACCGACGTGGTCAAGGGCCAGTATTTCCACGACAGCGTGCTCTGGGCGGTCTCGAAGGGCGTCACGACCGGTACGACGGCCACGACGTTCTCGCCGAACGCCACCTGCTCGCAGGCGCAGATCCTGACCTTCCTCTGGCGCGCGGCGGGCAAGACCGAGCCGACCGCGCAGAGCGCCTACACCGACCCGGCGGTCGTCTCCTCGCAGTATTATTACAAGGCCCTCGTCTGGGCGCAGGAGAAGGGCGTCGTGACCGACGCGGCGCTCGCGCCGAACGGCGGCTGCACGCGCGCGGACGTGGTGCTCTATCTCTGGCGGCTCGCGGGCAGCCCCGCGGCCTCCTCGGCCGCGTTCACGGACGTCGCCTCCGACGCGCCGTACGCGCAGGCGGTCGCCTGGGCGGTCTCGAAGGGCATCACCACCGGCACGGGCACGGCGACGTTCTCGCCCGCCAAAACCTGCACCCGCGGCCAGATCGCCACGTTCCTCTACCGCTATTTCAATGAGAAATAAGGAGAGAAAAGCATGAGACGGAAATGTTTGGCCCTGCTGCTCGCGCTCGCGCTCTGCGCGGCGATGGCCGTGCCCGCGATGGCCGGCGGCTCGATGGGCACCGAACCGTACTACGCGATCAACTATATGCCCTTTGTCATGGCCTACGACGCCGGGCAGACCGGCTGGTCGTTCGACCACGCGACCTGCACGCTCACCCTCAGCGGCGGCACCTTCAAGGGCCTCGAGGTTTTTAACCTCACCACGCCGTTCCACATCGTCCTCACCGACGGCACGACCACCACGTTCACCGAGCAGGTCGATCTCAACAACGCGGGCGGCTGCGTCGTCTCCGGCGGCGGCGCGCTGGTCGTCGGCAACCCGAAGAACACTCTCCAGACCTGCCTGAACGCCGCCGGCCCGATCACCGTGCAGAGCGGCTCGATCACGATTCCCGGCAAGCTCAAGGGCGGCTCGATGAAGATCGAGGGCGGCACCGTCACCATGAAAAACGCCTCGTACAACAGCCCCTCCGAAAAGGTCCCGCAGATCGCCGTCTCCGGCAGCGGCGCGCTGATCCTCAGCAGCGCCCGGTACGCCTACGTGATCCTGGGCACCGCCGCGACGGCGGGCTTTGAGAAGGCGAAGATCGTCGGCAGCGACGGCAAGGCGCTCCATTTCGCCTCGTACGCCTACAACGCCTACACCAAGGGCTACGGCCTGCTCACCGCCGCCGGAAAGCCCGCCGCCTACGCGAAGGTCACCTCCGGCGCGGCCGCCGCGCAGGAGGCCGGGAACCCGTTCACCGACGTGGTCAAGGGCCAGTATTTCCACGACAGCGTGCTCTGGGCGGTCGCCAAGGGCGTCACGACCGGCACGACGGCCACGACGTTCTCGCCGAACGCCACCTGTTCGCAGGCGCAGATCCTGACCTTCCTCTGGCGCGCGGCGGGCAAGACCGAGCCGACCGCGCAGAGCGCCTACACCGACCCGGCGGTCGTCTCCTCGCAGTATTACTACAAGGCCCTCGTCTGGGCGCAGGAGAAGGGCGTCGTGACCGACGCGGCGCTCGCGCCGAACGGCGGCTGCACGCGCGCGGACGTGGTGCTCTATCTCTGGCGGCTCGCGGGCAGCCCCGCGGCCT
>Ga0183095_11419_pt1 | contig 18474 bp, 20 predicted proteins | sample BioMet4_FD_130346 | JGI IMG/M metagenome (GOLD analysis project Ga0183095, IMG submission 130346) | Microbial communities from bioreactor (seeded with sewage sludge) at LBNL, California, USA - Biofuel metagenome 4 (v2) (version 3) | ecosystem: Engineered > Bioreactor > Anaerobic > Unclassified ...
CAGCAGATCGGATATCTCCGCGCGTCCCTCCTCCGAAAGGCGCAGCGGGATGCCCCGATAGGTCATGCCGAAGCACCGGACGCTCTCCACCATGTCGGTGAAGGTGGGGACAAAGCCCACCACCTCGCGCCGCAGGCTCTGGCTGAAGAGGTTGTTCAGGTAATAGAGCGCGCAGATGCTGCCGTTGGCCAGCGTCAGTTCCTCCTGCCCGGGTCCGTCATACGCCTGCCAGCAGGCGGCGATGGCCTCGTGCAGTATCCGGGAGTGGGGATAATCCATCAGCCGCGCCGGGTCAAAAGCGGCCATGGCCGCCGCGGCCGCCGGCGGAAAACCGTAGGGATTGACGCCCAGGCTGGCGTCCAGTGTGTCAGCGGTGATCGCAGGCGTGTGATTGGCATAGCTTTTTCCCTCTGCCGTCAGCTGCGGTCTGAACGGAAAATTCATCCGGTTACCCCCCCCTTACCAGCCGGCCCGCCAGGCCAGCACGTCGTCGCCGATGGTGCCGCCTTCATACTCCGTCATGGCCTCGTCCAAAATGGCGAAGCCCTGTTTCAGTTCCTGCGGCGTAATGACCAGCGGAGGCTGGATGCGCAGGATGTGCCCCGCCAGAGAAATGACGATGAGTCCCTTTTCATAGCACCGGAAGAGGATCTTGAAGGTACCGTCCATGTCCGGTTCTTTTCCGCCGTCGGCTGTGGGGCGGCAGATGCCGATGCCCATGGACATGCCCAGTCCCCGCACAAAGTCCACCGTCCTGGGATGCTTTTCCCGGAGCGCGGCGGACAGCTCGTTCAAAAGCGCGATATTGTCCGCCAGCAGGGTCTGGAAGGCCGGTGTCCTGTAATAATCGAAGGCGGCACTGCCTGCGGCGCAGGCCAGAGAGTTGCCCCCCAGCGTAAAGAGGTGGGCGGGCGCGGGCAGGCAGTCCATGATCTCGCTGCGGCCCATGAACGCACCCAGCGTCAATCCGGCGCCCACTGATTTCCCCATGACGATGCCGTCGGGGACGATGCCGTAATGCTCAATGGAAAACCATTTTCCGGTGCGGAAAAAGCCCTGCTGTACTTCCTCGCTGATAAAGAGAATCCCGTGGGCCTGACAGAGCGCATGGAGCTTTTTCATGAAGATGGGATGCGCCGGCAGCATACCGCCGTCGCCCTGCAGGGGTTCGATGACCACCGCCGCCACTTCCTCGGGCGAGAGCCATGTGTCGAAGGCCCGCTGCATCTCACTCAGGCACTCCCGCTGGCACACATCATCCGCACAGTCGATGCCGAAGTAGGGGAAGTGGTAGATCTCCGGCAGAAACGGCCCCATTTTCTCCCGCATGCGGGGCGTGCAGACCGTCATGGAGGAGGAGCCGTAGGTATTGCCGTAATAACCGTTGAAGAAGGTGATAATCTTCTGGCGGCCCGTGTAGGCCCGGGCGAATTTCACCGCCGCGTCATTGCCGTCGGAGCCGCAGTTGCCAAAGCACACCTTGGCCGGCACCCCGCCGGGATACACCGACGCCAGACGTTCGGCATAGCCTGTGGTTTCCTCGTTGTAGGAATAGGCCGGCGTGTACTGGGTGAATTTTCCGAGCTGGCGCTCAATGGCCTCCGTGATCACGGGATGACTGCTGCCCAGATTCAGCGACGAGGCGCTGGAGAGAAAATCGATGTAGGTATGCCCGTCCTCATCCGTGATCTGCGCCCCGCTGCACCGCGCCACGGCCAGCGGGAAATACGACAGATGCTGACACGGGGCAATCACCTTTTTATCGCGCTCGATCAGCGCCTGACAGTGTTCCACCTGCATCTTTTCTACTTCCCTTCTATGCGTTTGTCTTCCCTGACTTGTCGTTGTTTTAATCAATCTAATACTAAACATGTTTAATGTCAATAAATATTTAGCGCTATTATTTCTTTTTGGCACAATTCCCCGCGTTTCTTTCCTTTCGGCAATCCAAATTGGCCAAAATACCCAGCAAAAAAAGGGAGTTTCCGCCGCCGCCTCCTTTTTCGCTTCTGCAAGCCATTAAAAGATTTAATATAACTAAATATAACTAAATAACAGTCAGCTGCCGCATGGCTGCGGCAGCTGACTGTTATCAAAACTGCGAACTGATTTTCGGTTGTTTTCTGTCCGGGGGCGCCGCAGTGCGGAGCAGCGGTGTTACACCGCGCGGGCGGTCAGAAACACGGCGGCGTGATAACGCCGATGACCCGCACCGTCTTGGTTCCCGGATTGTAAAGCCGGTGGGGCGTATTGGGCGGCAGATACAGGCAGCCGCCCTCTTCCACGGTATATACCTTTTCACCCACATGGTACTCCAGCACGCCCTCCAGCACAATGGAACACTCCGGTCCCCGGGCATGCACCATCTCGGAAGCGCTGCCCCAGCTCTTGGGTTCCAGGCGGTACTCCACCATCTCCATCTGCGCCTCCGCCGGCCGCTGGCGGCCATACGGCGTCAGGAATTCATAGGCCAGATTCACATCGGAAAAGCGCACTCTGGTGCGGCTCTCTCTGGGGATCACCGTCACGGCGCCCTGTTCTTCCTGGGTAAAGAGCGCCGCCAGAGGCACCTGCAGGGTTTCTGCGATACCCATCAGCACCGACATGGAAGGCTGGATCTGGTCATGTTCGATCTGAGAAATGTAGCCCGGCGTCACGTCCGCCTTCTCTGCCAGTTCCCGGGCCGTCATGCCCATCTCCCGCCGCAGTTCTCTGATTTTTTCACCGATCATTCCGTCTTGCCTCCACCTCAGAAATAGGACGGGGACACCACCGCGATGGCGTCCATGTTCACTTCGCCGGGATTGTAAAGCTGGTGAGGCGTGTTTGGCGGCAGGTAAATGCAGCCGCCCTCCACCACCGTGTAAACGTCGCCGTCCACATGGTACTCCAGCGTCCCGGCCAGTACCAACGAACACTCCGCGGATTCCGGATGGAGCATGATGGCGGTGCTGCCCCATTGGTGGGGTTCAAGGGTGTAGTGGACGATCTCCATCTGTGCGGAGTGGTCGGAGCTTCGGCCAAAGGGTGTGAGAAATTCATATTCCACGTTCACATCCGCAAACTTGATGCGCGTGCGGCCATTGCGCGGGATCACCACCACGTGCTCCTGTCCCTCTTCACGGGCAAAGAAGTGCGTCACCGGCACCGCCAGCGCGTCCGCGATTTTCATCAGCACGCTCATGGAAGGTTGGATCAGATCCCGCTCGATCTGGGAAATATAGCCGGGGGTGACGTTGGCCTTCTGTGCCAGTTCACGGGCCGCCATGCCGCGCTCCGTGCGCAGTTCCCTGATTCTCTCTCCGATCATCCGTTCTCGTCCTTTCCCGTTTCCCTCTTGCAGGACCGGTATGTTTCACATCAATTAGCTATTTTAAAATACGCCCCTGTAAATTGCAAGAGGGGATTCATTTCTTTTGCACCGATACCGTCTTTCCCTTCAGGCGGGGGCCCCACGACAGCAGCGCCAGCATGGCGAACACCGCCGCAAAGCCCAGCGCGTCCCACAGGGTAAAGGGGGTGCCCAGCACCAGCGCCGCCAGCAGCGCGGCCGTAACAGGCTCGGAAAAGCCGTAGAGGATGGCCTTGTCGGGGCCGATCAGGCTGACGCCCGTCATAAAGCTGACGAAGGCGGTTACGTTGCCCACCAGCACCACAAAGGCAATGCCCGCCCATCCCATGGCATTGGGCACATAACCAAAGCGCCAGGGGCGAAAGAGCAGCCCAAAGACGACGCTGCCCATTAAAAAGGCCCATGCCTGCAGCAGCGGCACCGGGAACTGCTGCAGCAGCCGCTTGGGCTGCACATTGTAGACAGTGACGCACACCGCGCTGAGAACGCCGGTCAGCAGAGCCGCCGGCGACACCGTCAGCTGGTTCAGCCGCCCGTGGGTCGTGAGCAGAAACACGCCTGCAAGGGCCAGCAGAATGCTCACCGCCTCAAAGGGCCAGGGTGCCCGCCGGGCGGTGATGCAGGTCAGCGTCAGGATCATCACCGGGGAGAGATCCTGCAAAATGGTGGCCATTCCGGCCGTGGAGAGCTGGATGGTAAAAAAATACAAATACTGACAGGCGCTGATGCCCAGCAGACCGTAGATCAAAAGATCCCGGGCGTTGCGGCGGGTACGCCAGGGGGCGAACACCTCTTTGCGCCAGCGCAGCAGACAGTAGACAAACAGCAGCAGCCCCGAAATGGCCATTCGGACAGGCACCAGCCACCGGCTGTCCATGCCCTGATGGGTAAAGAGGTATTGCCCCATGGTGCCGGACAGTCCCCAGCATATCCCGCCCAGGAGGGTCAGAAGGACTCCCTTGACTTGTTTGCTCATCTGCCGCCGTTCCTCCGTCTTGCAAAACTTTCGTCCGATCGATCATGGATCATTGTAGCACAGACGCTGCCGTTCTTCAACCCGGCGCCGGAAAAAGACGCCGCCGCGGTCATCCGCCGGCAAAGCGCGCATAAGCCGGCGGCGGCGGGGGCATACTGTTTTCAAATGCCGGCCGTTTGCCGGAGAGAAAGAGGGAGTTTGTTTGTCCGCCTGTTTTTGCCGAAAAGGCGCGGTGCTGCTGGGCCTTGCCGTGCTGCTGCCGCTGTGCGGCTGCGGCGGCGACGCGGCCGTGTCCGCCCCTGCCGACGTGCCGGCCTCCGCCGCCAACTGGGGGCTTTCCTTCCCCGCCGAGGGGCAGCCGCCCGTGGGAAACGCCAGTGCGGCGGATCTTGCCCGGTACAACGCCTATTATGTGGGGGATACCGCGAAAAGAGTCATTTACCTCACCTTTGACTGCGGCTATGAAAACGGCAACACGGCCCAGATCCTGGACACGCTGCAAAAGCACAATGTCCACGCCGCCTTTTTTGTGGTGGGCCACATGATCGAATCCGCCCCCGACCTCGTGCAGCGCATGGCGGACGAGGGCCACATCGTGGGCAACCACACCTTCCACCACCCGGATATGTCCGCCATCTCCGACGAGGCCGCCTTCCGGGAGGAGCTGGATTCTCTGGCGGCGCTGTACCGGAAGACCACGGGGCAGGAGCTGTCCCATTACTACCGCCCGCCCCGGGGCGTTTACAGCGTGGAAAATCTCAAGCAGGCCAGCGCCATGGGCTACAAGACGATCTTCTGGAGCCTTGCCTATGTGGACTGGTATGTGGACGCCCAGCCCACGCCGGAGGCGGCTTTTTCCAAGCTGCTGCCCCGCATCCACAACGGTGCCGTGGTGCTGCTGCACCAGACCTCCAGCACCAACGCCGCCATTCTGGACGAGCTTTTGACCGACTGGGAGTCCATGGGCTACACCTTCGGCACGCTGGATGAACTCACCGGCGCGGCGGAAAGCCCCGCCGGGTAAGGAAAACTGCCGCAGGGGCGTACCGGGCCGTCGATTGCCCGCAAAACGCAGAAACGTCCGCCGGCCGTCATGGCGGAGCGCCGTCAAGCAGGGAGCTGCCGCGCATGACTCGTCATGTGCGGCAGCTCCCTTTCATTTATTTTATTTCTATGATATACTAACGGCAAAGGCAGCCCGATAGACCGAAAATCGTATATAGAAGCTGTACATAAAGAAGGGGTAAACTATGATAAGGGACATTCTGAAACTTGGGAATCCGAAGTTATATGAAATCAGCACGGATATCACGGCGGCAGATGCGCCTCTGATGACCGGCTGGATAACCGATCTGCACGATACTCTGATGGAATACAGAAGGGTCTATGGGGCAGGACGCGCCGTCGCGGCGCCGCAGATCGGTGTGCAAAAACGCCTGCTCTATATGTATGATAACAGGCCCTATGTGTTCATCAACCCGACGCTGACATTTCCAGATGACGAAAAGTATGAACTCCTGGATGACTGTATGTCCTTTCCCGGTCTTATGGTTCGCGTGTCCAGATACCGGCGTGCAATTATCCGATACCTTGATACCGATTTTCAGCCGCAGGAAATGCGCCTGGAGGGCAATTATTCAGAACTCCTGCAGCATGAATACGATCACCTGGACGGAATTCTGGCAACGATGCGTGCGGTGGACAATCAATCTTTTTATCTCCGGCAAATGAAGCGATCGTTCTGAAACGCAGAATCCTGATTCATTGGGATGCCGTTCTGCAAGTCAGCGTCACTCTTTTATACATGGCTGCACCGCAGGGTGCGGCTTATAAAAAACCGCCCGTTTGCGCAAGGCAAACGGGCGGTTTTCTGTTTTACAGGCGCCTTTGCGCCGTCCCGCCAAAGGGGACGTTATCCTCCCCTATGCGTTCAGGTAAGGAAATACAGGAGCAGCGCCAGCGAAAGCATGGCCATAAAGGCCCCTATGATGTACGCCGGCGTTTTGCTGTACCCTTTTGGCCGAGATCTCATTCCCCACGATAACCACCACGAGCAAAAGCACCAAAAAAATGAGCTTGCAGTTCGCCGCCCAATGCACCATATCCTTCACAAACAGTCTGCCTGGTTCATCTCCCTGCGCTCTGTCCCATTGTCTGAACGTCCTCATACTGTTTCCGTATGGAAAATCAGGTCTGACATACATAATGACGATATTGCCCGCTTCCATGACAGCAAAGACAAGGATCGCTATCCGGGCATATCGGTCGCTCCTGCCTGCACCGCGGATTTTCTGCCATAGCTCTTTGCCCTGTCGTTCCCCGACAGCCGTTCCGGCCGCCGCTTTCCGCTTTTCTTATCCGCCGATCTGGTTCATCTGCCGCCCGGCCTCGGACAATTCGTCGCAGGAGAGCGCACCGTGCTGGCGCGGCTTGCGGGAAATGGCCTCCTTGATGGCCTGTGTCAGCGCCTCTCCATGGAGGCCCCTGAGCGGGATCTCCTCCGGCGAATGCAGACACGGCTTGAGGCAGCCGTCCGCCGTCAGGCGCAGCCGGTTGCACCGGCCGCAGAATTGATGGCTCAAAGGGGAAATCAGGCCCACGCGGCCCGCGCCCTCCGGGAAGCGATACAGCTGCGCCACGCCGGCCGTGCGGTCAGGCACCAGCTCCGGCACCTTCTCCAGCACCACCGAACAGGGCAGATAGGCCTCTTTCCCGAAGCCGGCGCCGGGGAGCATGGGCATCAGCTCGATGAACCGCACCTCCACGGGGTGGTTCCGGGCCAGCGCCGCCAGCGCCGGGATCTCGTCGTCGTTGAAGCCGCCGATGAGCACCACGTTGAGCTTCAGCGGCGTCAGACCGCAGGCAGCGGCGGCATGGATACCGCGCCACACGTCGTCGGCACTGCCAAGGCGCGTGATGCGGGCAAATTTGTCCGCATTCAGTGTGTCGAGGCTGATGTTCACCCGCTGCAGGCCCGCTTCCTTCAGTTCCGCGGCCATGGGTGCCAGAAGCGCGCCGTTGGTGGTCATGGCGATCTCTTCAATACCGGGCACGGCGCGGATCTCCCGCACCAGAGAGGGAAGGCCCCGCCGCACCAGCGGCTCTCCGCCGGTCAGACGTACCTTGCGGATCCCCAGCGGCGCAGCGGCGCGCACCACCTCCGCCATTTCCTCCAGCGTCATCATGTCGCCGTGCGAGAGCTTGACCACACCTTCCGGCGGCATGCAGTACAGGCAGCGATAGTTGCAGCGGTCCGTCACCGAGATGCGCAGGTAATCCACTTCTCTTCCGAAACAATCCCTCATAGGTCCTTCTTTCCGTCAGCGTCGGGCCCTAATGTCCGACGCTGATAAAATATGACTTATTATAACAGATTTCCGCAAAAAGGCCAGTCTTTTTCCTTCCTTTGCCGGTCGGGATCCTTCTCTCCCGCAAGCGCGCAAAACGCCGGAGGCCTCTTGCTGTGAAGGCCTCCGGCGCTGAGAGCATATACCGGTCAGAGCAGGGTAAAATACGCCAGCACCACCGCGCCCAGCGCGATGCGGTACCAGCCGAACACCGAGAAGTCGTGGCGCTTGATATAGCTCATCAGAAACCGCACCACGGCCAGCGACACGGCAAAGGCCACCGCCATACCGATCAGCAGCAGCGCCAGCTCCGCGCCGGTGAAGGCAAAGCCGAACTTGATGAGCTTCACCGCGCTCAGGCCGATCATCACCGGCACCGCCAGGAAGAAGGTGAACTCCGCCGCCGTCACCCGGGACACACCGATGAGCAGCGCCCCCACGATGGTGGCGCCGGAGCGGGAAGTGCCGGGAATAATGGACAGCACCTGAAAAAGGCCGATGAGCAGCGCCGTACCGTAGCCCAGCTGCGACAGGCTGCGAACGCGGGGATAGCGATCCCTGTTGCCTCGTTCTATCAGGATAAAAGCAGCGCCGTACAGGATCAGCATGGTCCCGATGACGACGGGCGTGTGCAGATGGGCCTCGATATAGTCGTCGAACAGCAGCGTCACCACCGCGCCGGGGATGCACGCCACCACCACCTTGCCCCAGACCGAGATCACGTCGTACCGCAGGTGGGAGCGGTTCCGGTTGTACAGCTGGAAGGGCCACATTTTATCCCAGAACAGCACCACCACCGCCAGAATGGCGCCCAGCTGGATCACCACAAAAAACATTTCCTTGAAGGCGTCGCTCATGTTCAGATGCAGGAACTGGTCCACCAGAAGCATATGCCCCGTGCTGCTGATGGGCAGCCACTCGGTAATACCCTCCACGACGCCCAGAAAGATCACTTTCAGAATTTCAATGAAGCTCATGTCCTTTTTCCTTTCCTTGCCAGAAACAACGGGGCGATGCCTTCTCCCCCGGCACCGCTCGTTTTTATTATCCTATCACAGATTGCACCCTGAAAAAAGGGGTCTTTCGCCTTCTGCTGAAAAAAGGAAAATTCTTGTCGCATTTACCAAATAAAGTCCATGCTTTTCCGTTTTCCCTGTGCCGTTCGACAGGCGTCGATTTTGATCCGCCGCATGTTCTGTCACATTTTGGGACAGTAAACGTGAGAAAGCCGCCCAAAGCCGGGCGGCTTCTCTATTTTTTTTCTTTTCAGAATGTGAAGTGATCGGGATCGGAGCCGATGCGGCCGTTCCGGTCCAGATGCTGGATCAGCGCCATATCCTCGTCGGAAAGTGCAAAATCGAACACATCGATGTTGGAGGCAATCCGGTCTTTGTGTACGGACTTGGGAATGACGATAACGCCCCGCTGGATATCCCAGCGCAGAACGATCTGCGCCGCCGTCCGGCCGTACTTCTGCGCGAGGCGCTGCAGCGTTTCGTCGCCCAGGATGCTGTTGCCGCTGCCGCCCAGCGGACGCCACACCTCCGGCGCGATGCCCCGCGCCTGGCAGTAGTCGATGACGTCCTGGTTGTTGAAGTAGGGGTGGGACTCGATCTGATTGACCAGAGGCACGGCGTCGCTGATTTCTCTCAGGCGCTCCAGATGGTGGGGCTGGAAATTGCTCACGCCCAGCGCCCGGATGCGGCCCATGGCGCACATCTGCTGAAGATCCTCCCACGCCTGTTCATATCCCTCCGCCGGCCAGTGGAGCAAATAGAGGTCCACATAGTCCATTTTCAGCGTCCGCAGGCTCTCTTCCAGCGCCACGCGGGCCCGGCGGGCACGGATGTCGTCGTTCCACAGTTTGGTGGTGACGAAAACTTCCTCGCGCGGCACGCCGCTGCGGCGGATGCCCTCACCCACGTCAGACTCGTTTTTGTAAAAGCGGGCGGTATCGATATGGCGGTAACCCGCCTCCAGCGCCCACTGCACGGCGTTGACCGTATCCTCGCCCACGGGCGTTTTGTATACGCCCAGACCCAGCTGGGGAATTTTCACGCCGTTCATCAGTTGCAAATATGTCATTGAACCATCTCCTTCTCCTCCGATTCCGGAGGTCGTTTCTTCTGTAAAAGGCGCCGGGCGGAAATCCACCGGCTGCCCGCCTTCAAAGTCGATCTGCCAGCCGTGGCCCGGCCGGGGCGTCAGGGCAAAGCGGTTGCCCCGTTTCGGGAACCATACCGTCATCAGGCTGGCGATGACGCCGCCGTGGATCACGCACACCGCATCTTCCCCCGCCGCGATCACCGGCGCGATGGCCGCCAGCGCCCGCCGCGTAACCTGCGCCGGACTTTCGCCGCCGGGAAAGGCGTTGTTTTCCATGTCCCCGGCGATCCATGCCTGAAAGCGCGGGTCGTCCTTGATCTCCTCGTAGGAGCGCATTTCAAAAATCCCGAAGTTCATCTCCCGCAGGCCCGGCAGCTTTTCATGAGGCGCATCGCCGTAGAGAACGGCAAATGTTTCCTCCGTCCGGCGCATTCCGCTGGTGTAGTAACGCGCCGCCGTGGGGTAAACGCCCCGTTCCTCCCGCAGCGCCTGACGGCCCTGGGGCAGCAGGGGGATGTCGGCAGCACCGTAATAAAGACGCCGCAGGTTCCCCTCTGTGATGCCGTGGCGCAGCAGTGTCAGTTTCATTTCCATTCCTCCGTCAATCCGCAAAAAACGCGGTATACCTTCTCCGACCTCCCGGCCAGACACCGCAAAAGCGCGCCGTGGCGCTCCCGCCAGGCCCGCTCCTCCGGCTCCATGGGCACGATGCCGCAGCCGATCTCCCTGGCGATGACCACCGCGTCCTCCCACAGAGGCAAGTACCGCTCCGGGTGTTCTTCCCGGCGCGTCAGCTCCTCCAGATGATAATAGCAGCGTTTGCCCGGCGCGGGAGCGCCGGAGGCAAGGTCGCACAGCTCTTCCGGCGTGAAGCCGAATTCCGTCACGGCCCACGTGAGCTTTCCCTGCCACGCGCCGCCGATGATGAGTATCATACCGTTCCCCCTCTTATCCCGCCAGCGCCAGCATCGCGGCGCCCGCCAGTTCTCCCAGCGTCAGGGCGAAGCCGGAGATATCCCCGGACATGCCGCCCAGCTGCCGCGTGCCGTACCAAATGCCGCCGATGCACACCGCCGCCGCCGCCAGAGGCGCGAAGGAGCCGCACAGGGCAAGGGGCACCGCCGCCGCGGCCAGGCCCGCCAGCACCGTAAACGCCGCATAGCCGCTCTTTCTTTTCTCCATGGCCGCGTACTGACTGGTGGACATGGCGGGCAGACACAGCACCGCCGTGGCCGTGCAGGCACGGGTGGCCACGGGGATCAGCAGCAGCGGCAAAAAGCGGAGGGGGCCCGCCGCCAGGAAAAAGCTCCACTGCCCCAGCGCCAGAAGCGTCATGGCGATCACCGCGAAGGCGCCGCAGTGGGAATCCTTGAGGATGCTCTGCCGGGCGGCCAGATCCCGGCGGGAGAGCACCGCGTCGCACACGTCCATAAAGCCGTCGAGGTGCATGAAGCCGGTGCAAAGCCACGGCGCCGCCGTCAGCACCAGCGCCCGCACAGGTGCCGGGGCACGGCCCAGCAGCAGGGCAAGGCCGCCCCACACCGCCCCCACGATAAGGCCCACCAGGGGCAGGCACACCAGCATTTTCCCTCGGGCGCTCTCCCGCCACCGGCGGAAGGGGCAGGGGATCGTCAAAAACATCCCCCAGGCCATGAAAAAGCCGTAGATCCAATCCTTCACGCGGGCCATTCTCCTTTCCAAAGATGGGGAACCCCCACAGATATCTCCGCCACCGTGTCGAAGCGCTTTGCAAGGCCCCGGCAGATATGGGCAAGGCCCGCCCGGTACGCCTCGGTCACGGGGTCGTAAGCGCCGTCGAAGCGGAACACGTCGTCGCAGACGCACACCAGATGGCGCAGCTGCCCGCTCAGCGTCAAAAGCTCCTCCAGCGCCCGCTGCGGGGCGGCCTCGTCCACGCCGCGGGGCGAAAACATCTCGTTGGCAAGCAGGGCCGTGACGCTGTCCAGCAGCACCGCCCCCTCCGGGTCCAGCCCCGGCAGGGCGCCGGGCAGAGCCCGTCCCCGCTCCACCGTGGCAAAGCCCCAGCCGTCCCGCTCCGCCAGATGGCGGCGGATGCGGGCCCGGTCCTCGCCGTCGGCGGGCTCCATGGTGGCCCAGTAGTAAAGGGGGCCGCCGGCGGCCAGGCGGTGTGTCGCCTCCTGCGCCAGAAGGCTTTTGCCGCTTTTGCTGCCGCCTATCAGCAGAATGTTCATGGCGTTTTCACCGTGAAGGAGTCCCCGGCCCGGATCTCGTCGAGATAGTCGTCCTCAATGGCGGCTTCCGGGAAGGTGGCCATATCGTTCATCACGGCGCAGGCCGCCTTGAGCACCTGGAACATCAGCGGGCAGCCGCTGCCCTCCCCCAGACGCATATCCAGCAGCAGACAGGGGGCAAGGCCCAGCTCCTCCGCCGCCAGACGGTAGCCGATCTCATAGGAGGCGTGGGACAAAAACAGCACGTCGGACACGGCGGGGCACAGCCGCACCGCCGCCAGCGCCGCCACCACGGAGATGTAGCCGTCCACCACGGCGGGGATGCGCTCCGCGGCGCAGCCCAGAAAGGCCCCCGTCATGGCCGCCAGATCCAGTCCGCCCACGGCGGCCAACACCGCCACCGGGTCCCGGGGGTCGGGACGGTGCAGCGCCAGTGCCCGGCCGATGACCTCTTTTTTCTTTTCAAAGGCCGCGTCGGTCAGTCCGCCGCCCCGGCCTGTCACCTCCTGAGGCGTCTTCCCCGTGAGCGCCGCCAGCACGGCGGCGGAGGTGGTGGTGTTGCCGATGCCCATCTCCCCCACGCCGATGGCCTCCACGCCCTCGGCCTTGGCCCGGGCGGCGGCCTCCATGCCCGCTTCAACGGCCCGCAGAGCCTCTTCTTCCGTCATGGCAGGCTCCGCGGCGATGTTGCCGGTGGCGCGGCGGATCTTGCGGTCCACCACGGCGGGGCAGCGCACGTCGGAGCGGATGCCCACGTCCGTCACCACCAGTTCGTCGCCGAAATATTTGGCCATGCAGGACATACCGGTGATGTACCGGGTCATGTTGACGGTCTGGGAGAGCGTCACCGATTCCGGCGCGGAGGAAACGCCCTCGGCCAGAACGCCGTTGTCGGCGGCGAACACCAGCACCCGGCATTTTTCCGTCCGGGAGCAGACCTTTCCGGTGATGCCCGCCAGGCGGATGGAGATATCCTCCAGCTTGCCCAGACTTCCCGGCGGCTTGGCCAGCTCCGCCTGACGGCGCCGCGCGCCCTCCATGGCCGCCCGGTCGGCTTCCGGCACGGCGGCGATGATGGTTTTCAGTTCCTCTTTTGTCATGTATCCGTTTCCCTCCAAAGCCTGCATCCCGCAAAACGCGGGGTTGAAAGGCGCGGTGCATCCCGCGGGCTGCGTCGCACCGCCGCTTTTTTTATCATATCATATCATAAACACGGCTGTGGAAACAGGCCTTTTTCCCTCTTTTTTGCGGCTTCTGCCTCCTGAGCGGGAATGTGTGGTGATAATGACGAAAGCAGGCGGTTTTACGCGTCCATTTTTTTGGGACGGCGCCCTTGACTTTTGGCAGTCATGCTTTTAGAATAAAAAAAATGAAAAAAATTTGCAGCTTTTGCAGGGAAGGAGAACGCTATGCTGATTTTGGGCCGAAAGAGATCCGTCGTTTCCGACAGCCGTTTTTCTTCCGAAAATGTACTGTTGACGGAACAGACCCGTGGACGTTCTCTTTTTTATATATCATAAATCTCCGGTTCCAAGGATACGTTTTCGTATTTGCGGGACCGGTTTTTTTACAGGCAGACGGGACCGGCAGCCGGCCGGTCAACACACGACAGAATACAGGAGGAGTACATAATGGGTAAAGACGTAATTGTGGCCTGCGATTTTGCGGGCCGGGAGAAAACACTGTCCTTTCTGGATAAATTCACACAGCGCAAACCGTTCGTCAAGATCGGCATGGAGCTGTTTTGTGCCGAAGGCCCACAGGTCGTCCGGGAGATCAAAAGCAGGGGCCATCAGATCTTTCTGGATCTGAAGCTTCACGACATTCCCAACACGGTTAGAAGCGCCATGCGTGTTCTCTCCGCGCTGGATGTGGACATCTGCAACATCCACGCCGCCGGCACCAAAGCCATGATGGAAGCCGCGCTGGAGGGCCTGACGCGGCCCGACGGCACCCGCCCCCTGCTGATTGCCGTGACACAGCTGACCTCCACCTCTCAGGAGCGGATGGAGCAGGAACTGCTGATCCGCGAACCGATGGAGCAGGTCGTGCTGCATTACGCGTCCCTGGCCCAGCAGGCCGGGCTGGACGGCGTGGTATGCTCGCCTCTGGAGGCCGGTACGGTCCACGGCGCTTTCGGCAGCGAATTTCTCACCGTCACGCCGGGCATCCGCTTCACACCCAGTTCCTCCGGCGATCAGGTGCGCGTCACCACGCCGGCGGGCGCCAGGGCGTTGGGTTCGGACTACATCGTGGTGGGCCGCCCCATCACCTCCGCCGCCGACCCCGTGGCGGCCTACGAGCGCTGCTGCGAGGCATTTATCGGATGAAGCACATTCTCTTTGATCTGGACGGCACGCTCACTGACCCCGGCGTGGGCATCACCAGGGCGGCCGCCGTCGCGCTGGAGAGCTACGGCATTCATGTGAGCGATCTGAAGGAGCTGTATCCCTTTATCGGACCCCCTCTGGCCGATTCCTTCCGGCGATTTTACGGTTTTTCCCCCGCCCGGGCGGCAGAAGCCGTGTCGCGGTTCCGGGCCTACTACCGGGAAAAGGGTATCCTGGAAAATGAAGTTTATCCCGGCATGGCCTCCTTCCTGGCGCGGCTGAAGGACGCCGGCTGCCGGCTGTATGTGGCCACCAGCAAACCGGAGGACTTTTCCCACCGGGTGCTGAGCCGCTTTGATCTGGAAGGGTATTTCACCGATGTGGTGGGCAGCACCTACGACGGCAGCCGGGATACCAAAAGCGCCGTCATCGCCTGTCTGCTGCAGCGGTACCCGTCCATCGCCGACGGCACCGCGCTGATGGTGGGCGACCGGAAGCACGACGTGGAAGGGGCGCACGCCAACGGTCTGCCCGCGGCAGGCGTTCTCTACGGCTACGGCAGCCGGGCGGAGATGGAAGCCTGCGGCGCCGACTATATCGTCGGTGATCTGCCCGAGCTGGAGCGTCTTATCGTCAGGGAACTGCCCTGACCCTCGGCGGCAGGGCCGCCCCGCCGGAAGGGGAAAGCCTCTTCGGACCCCGGACCCGTCCCCCGGCTGCGGCCGGGATCGCGGCTCCGCCGGACAAACAGTAAAGCATCACAGCCGGGCCGGGAACAACGTTCCCCCGCCCGGCTGTGATGTTTTGACAGACTTTCGCGGCATCTCCCGCACTTTTCCCGGCAGCCGGTACCTTCTCCGACGTGAGGCTCTTCAGGATCTTCCTTCAAAAGCAGCTGCGTGTCCTCCGGTGTGCGCTGATTGCACCGCGCGCCTGTCCGGCGCATCGGGCGCAGGAAGACCGCAGGCGGCGCATTCCGCAGCGCGGCCCTGAACGGCTCTTTGCGCACAGGCAAACCCGCTGAAACCGCAAATGCGTATGATCCGCGCCTTTTCCGTGCCGCTGCTCTGTTTCGCAGACCGCTGCCTACACCAGGATCTCACCCGTCATGCCCGGCGTGCAGCCGGCGGCGTTGCTCTCGTCCGTGTCGATGTGCATCGTCAGCAGATACGCCTCGCTCACACGCACCACCACGTCGCCGAAGATAAGGCTGCGCCCGTCAGACGATGCCTTCACGCTGACGGTCTGGCCGTTCCGCACGCCCAGCGCCTGCGCGTCGGCAGGAGGCATATGGATATGGCGCTTGGCGGCAATGACGCCTTCCTTCAGCACCAGCTCGCCCGCCGGTCCCACCAGGCGGCAGCTGCCGCTGCCGGCCAGATCTCCCGATTCGCGGATGGGCGCCGCCACGTCGATGGCGCGGGCGTCCGTCAGCGACACCTCCACCTGAGTCGCCCTGCGGCACGGGCCCAGGACGGACACACCGTCGATCGCCTTCTTCGTTCCCACAACACTCACCCGCTCATGGCAGGCGTACTGTCCCGGCTGGGAGAGGTTTTTGCGCACCGTGAGCTGATAGCCCTTCCCGAAAAGCGTTTCCACATCCGCCTGCGTCAGGTGCACGTGTCTGGCAGACGTTTCGATCTCCACCTTTTTTGTCATAAACAGTTTCCTTTCTTCCGTGCCGCCTGATGCGGCGCGGCACACAGTATGTATGTTTTCTTCCCGCACGGGTCGCTTTCCTCCCCCGCCGTTCTTCAGAAGAACAGGGATACCGCGCAATACACCAGCAGCAGGGCCATAACGGTGTTGGTGATCCTTGCGTATCTGGAAAACAGCAGCCGGAAAACAGAGCCGAACAGCGCCCAGCAGAGGGTAAATACAAAGCCGATGAACGCCAGCAGCAGGGCAAAGCCCGCTAGCTGCCGCCACGCTCCCTGCCAGACAGGCAGGATGTATGCCTCCATGGAAACGATGCCGTAAACATAGATCTTGGGATTGACGAATTGCAGCAGCAGGCCGGACAAAAAGCCGCTGCGGGAATTGTCGGTCCTGATCCCGGAGGCGCCCGTGAAGGTTTTCCACGCCAGATACAGCATATAAAGCGCGCCGATCACCAGCATTGGCCGCCTGAGTCTGGGCAGAAAACCCGAAAGCGTACCGCAGAAAAGCGCGCAGAGAAACATGACGACGGAAAATCCCACCCAAATGCCGAAATTGAAAGGGACCGCCTTCCTGAAGCCCAGCCGCCCCGCGTTGGACATCGACATGATGTTGTTGGGCCCCGGTGTGGCCGCCGTCATACAGGCGTAAGTGAGAAAATGGATCCAGTCGAACATACTCCTTGTCCTCCCCGTATAGCCGGTGTTATAATGCACTTGCAGTGCAGGATGTCGGCGCAAATTGAAAGAGGCGACGCCAATCCCACGATCTCCGTTTTGTGGAAGATCGCCAACGGATACAAGGTGTCGTTCACCTCTCTCGTCGAGCGGGTGCCGGAGGCGGCCTGCAGGCGGAGCCGCCTCTGGCGGGGACGGAGGAATATATCACCGTTTTTGCCGACTGCGTGGAGATCGCCGCGGGGGAGCGGCGTTTCACATTGCATACGGGCCACTCCATCCGTTTTCCGGCGGACACGGCGCTCGCCTGCCGAAACGCGGGCTCTGAGGAGGCGCTTCTCAGTATGCTGCTGTATTATGCACGGTAATTCTCCCTGTGCCGCACGCCGGCGGTGTGCCGAACGCGCCGGTCAGTGCGTCTGCACATCGGCGAGCTGTCCGTCCACATCCACATAGTAGTCCTTCATGTTCTCCCGGTTCACATAGACGCGGATGGGCCGGTTCTCCAGCTCCGCGGGGTAGAAGAAGAGGTTGCGGCTCTTGAAAATATGCAGTGTACCGGTGGCAGGATCGCGGTAATGGCACTCCAGCACGTAGGGACAGGCGCCGTTGACCTGCACGCTGAAGTTGGGCCGGATATCCGCCACATCGGCCATGACGTAATGCCCCTCGTTCACGACGCGTCTGAGTCTGGCGCGCCGGCGCAGCGACACGAGAGCAATGACGATCCCCGTCACAAGAAACGGAAGTCCGACGGCCGTGAAAACAAGGGGCAGGACCTTCACGTCGCCGGTGCCGTGGGCCCGCAGTTCATCGAGATGCAGGGCCATGACAATGCCCAGCGCCGTAAAAATTCCGCCCAGGGCCATAAAGACGATGGCGACGATATCGCCGGCCCTGACGCCCGTGTTGATTTTTTCAGGGGGCATTTCCTTCACCTCACCCGCGGCGGGCGATTTGCCCGCGTATGATTTTTTTATCATACCATATTTTTCTCCAAATAGCACTCTCTTTCACCGGCGGGGGGAACTTTTCCCTGCAGGCCGGGGAAACACATTCCAGCAGGACACGCAGGAGGCGCGATGATTTCATTGTTGTTGGCCGTCATCTATCTGGCCTTTATCAGTCTGGGGCTTCCAGACTCTCTTTTGGGCGCGGCATGGCCGATCATGTACGGCGAGCTGGGCGTTCCGGTTTCCTATGCCGGCATTCTTTCCATGATCATTGCCATGGGCACGGTGGTTTCCAGCCTGCAGAGCGACCGCCTGACACGCAGGCTGGGGGCCGGAAGGGTCACGGCGGCCAGCACGGGGCTGACGGCGCTGGCGCTGCTCGGTTTTTCCGTCAGCCGCTCCTTCTGGCTGCTGTGCCTCTGGGCGGTTCCTTACGGTCTGGGCGCAGGCAGCGTGGACGCCGCGCTCAACAACTATGTGGCGCTGCACTACGCCAGCCGTCATATGAGCTGGCTGCACTGCATGTGGGGCGTGGGCGCCTCGCTGGGCCCGTACATCATGGGCGCGGCTCTGACCGGCGGACAGGACTGGAGCATGGGCTATCGCTGTATTGCCTTTTTGCAGATCGGTCTGACCGCACTGCTGGCCGCGAGTCTGCCGCTGTGGAAAAAGCGCGGCGGCAAAAGCGCCGGGCCGGCGGGAAAAGCGCTTCCCCTGCGGCAGATCGTGCGGATCCCGGGCGCCAAAGACGTGATGGCCATGTTCTTCTGCTACTGTGCGCTGGAACAGACCGCAGGGCTGTGGGGCAGCAGTTTTCTGGTATTGCACGGCGGTATGTCGGCCGCTGACGCCGCGCGG
>Ga0183095_11421_pt1 | contig 18464 bp, 23 predicted proteins | sample BioMet4_FD_130346 | JGI IMG/M metagenome (GOLD analysis project Ga0183095, IMG submission 130346) | Microbial communities from bioreactor (seeded with sewage sludge) at LBNL, California, USA - Biofuel metagenome 4 (v2) (version 3) | ecosystem: Engineered > Bioreactor > Anaerobic > Unclassified ...
TGCGCCCCGCCTCCATGTAGCAATGCAGGCGCGGAAGATCGTCATCTCCGGTGAGGTGGCTGGACTTCAAATCCAGTTGGGGACGCCAGCGTTCCCGGGCAGGTTCGACTCCTGTGATCTTCCGCCAATTTGCCTCTACTGAACTCTCCTGAAGTCAACAAATCCCCTTCTAATCCCTTATATATCGAGCTTTCCTTGTATTCTGACGTCAACCGACTTCAACCTGCATCGAGTTGTTTTTGGGGGTGCTTTAGGGGGTGTTATTTTCCCTTAAAATATCAACACCCCCACAATGGTAAAAATATGATGTATAACAATGGCTTTTAACAACATCTTTGTTATACAAGGGGTGCATTGGGGGTCTCGGGTTAGTTACTGGCAGAAATCCCCTCAGGAGCATGGATTCATCAAAAGCCGGAGGATGTCATGGCGCTAACCGATGTTAAAGTGAAAACCGCCAAGCCAAAAGAAAAGCCCTATAAGCTGGCTGATGGCGGTGGTATGTATCTACTGATTAACGCTAATGGCTCTAAATACTGGCGTATGAAGTACCGCTTTGCTGGTAAAGAAAAGATGCTTTCTATTGGCGTATACCCCGATGTAACGCTTGCCGACGCACGAGAGAAACGTAATGAAGCCAGAAAAACTCTCGCTGCTGGAGGTGATCCTGGCGAAGTAAAGAAAGAAGAAAAAATGGCACAGCAAATGAGTCTAAAAAATACTTTCGAGGCCGTTGCTCGTGAATGGCATCAGCATAAAGCTGATCGCTGGTCATTACGCTATCGTGATGAAATCATCGATACCTTCGAGAAAGATATCTTCCCCTATATTGGCAAGCGCCCTATTGCTGAAATCAAGCCAATGGAGCTACTGGAAGCACTACGTAAAATGGAGAAACGTGGCGCTCTGGAGAAGATGAGGAAGGTTCGCCAACGTTGCGGTGAAGTGTTTCGCTATGCGATTGTCACTGGCAGAGCGGACTATAACCCCGCTCCTGATCTCGCCAGTGCTTTAGCCACTCCCAAAAAGGTACATTTCCCCTTCCTTACTGCCAATGAACTTCCTCACTTTCTCAATGATTTAGCGGGTTATACGGGTAGCATCATCACCAAAACAGCAACTCAGATTATTATGTTAACGGGTGTACGCACGCAGGAACTCCGCTTTGCCCGTTGGGAAGATATCGATTTTGAGAAGAATTTGTGGGAGATCCCGGCTGAGGTGATGAAGATGAAGCGACCTCACATTGTGCCGCTATCGGAACAAGTTGTTGCATTGTTCAAGCAGCTTGAACCGATCTCCAGACATCACCCACTGGTGTTTATTGGCAGGAACGATCCACGCAAGCCCATCAGCAAGGAAAGTGTTAATCAGGTTATTGAGTTACTGGGATATAAAGGCAGACTGACGGGACACGGCTTTCGCCACACGATGAGCACCATTCTGCACGAGCAAGGCTTTAACTCAGCATGGATTGAAACCCAGCTTGCACATGTCGATAAGAACGCGATTCGCGGCACATATAATCATGCTCAATATCTGGATGGACGTAGGGAAATGATGCAGTGGTATGCGGATTATATTGATTCACTTGCCAGCAATGGCAACGTATTGCAGGGAAATTTTGATAAGTCAGCATAAAGCATAATTTTAGATATCTAAACGGCTAATCTGCCTGTATCGACAATACACATTCAAACCAACTATAGCCCTTCCGGGAAACCGGAAGGGCTTTTTTGTTCATTTGTTCTAAGGAGATAAAAAATGATTTGCCCACATTGCGGCTCAACAAACACGCAGAAAAGAAATATTGGCAGAAAAATCGGCGGAGGTATCGGCGCGATCGCTGGTGGCGTTGCGGGTATATCAGGAGGTACAGAAGGTGCAGCACTCGGCGCAGCGGTAGGCTCAATTATTCCCGGTGTCGGGACAATTGCTGGTGGTGTGATCGGGTTTCTGGTGGGTATGGGAAGCGGGGTTGTACTCGGTGCGACGGCAGGCGGAGGTCTGGATGGAGAGGTGTTTGATGAATATATCTGCCATACTTGTATGCTAACATTTGGTGATTAAAGGCCAACGTTTTATGGCCTTTAATTCAACGAACGGACGTAGCCTGTGCTACGTCCGTTTATATTTTAGTAACTGGAGAACACGCCACTATCCACCATTTCATCCGTAGCCAGTTTGCCGTCCGGGTCATAGTCGGTATCCCACGTTGTCGGGCTGAGACAAGGGACATGTAAAATTGTTTTATCGCCTTTAAATACCGTTAAATCATTACGATTCCACCCTTGCCCGACGCCAGAAAAAACCACATATGAATAGTTACCATTGATAAAACGGTAATAATACCCATAACTTTTCGAAAAAGGAGGTGCACCATATCTGACTTTATTTTTATCGCCCGGCACGGAAGGGATAACCAAATCCGGCTCTTTCCCTGGAGCACCATAAATGTACTGTGGCACATCGTTATTCAGTACAATATTGAGCTGTTTTTGATTTACCAGATTACATGAAAAAATGACGTTATTAGCTAATGTTATGTCAGCGAAGAAAATACAGACTAAAAAAATAAATGTGTTTTTCATTACGTTATCATATATTCCTGCACATAAATAGTAACACGGAACGCTACTCAATTTTCCGTGTTACTGTCATTTACAAATTGACTTATGCGACAATGTCTATCTAATACGCTCGATTGTATATTTTTTCCCACACTCCGGACAAACACATTCACTTATCTCTGGTTGTAATTCTTGTGCATTCGCAAATTTTGTATTTCCATGAAATGCCATGCCTCCGTATCTTTGTTTACTTACGATATTAACTGCTTGATCAAAAGTATATTTTTTCTCACAGTGAAAACATCTGAATTCTTTCTTAGATAAAAACACACCAAACCTCCAATTTATTTAAATCATCACCAAAAATGCTTAATAGAAAAGCCTAGAAAGATCTTCACCATATCTTTCTTTAAATCCATATGCATCATCAATAGAAATGTTAAGTCGTGACATTATTTTATTTTGCGGCATGTCATTTATTTTTCTAAAATAGAAACAGGCTCGTTCTAAAAGTTGTTTTCCAGCAGAGTTGATAATAATACCGGATTCATTTTCATTAACAGTAAGAACTCCACTTTTGCGGTCAAAAGACAACTTCTTAACATCACACCAATAGGTCTTGGAATAATTAGGAACTCCGTTAGTAATATAGATAGAATTATTGTCAATACAAAGTGCATTCTTCTTAAGGCCAATCACAGAACAATTAAAATAAAAATTAATGTTACTTGACATATAATCCAAAACACGGAGAGCTTCATCAGATTCATTCACCCAAGATGAAAATTTCTTTTGAGCCTTAGATAACTCACTAAATTTCTCGAACTCCCCCTTAGATTCCCAGGCAGTCAATTTATTTACATAATCGGTATCAAATATATCTTCATAACCGTCATGGTTGAATGGAAAAAAAATAACTCTAGGATTTATATGGCGTTTCAAACAATATAAATGAACAATTGCACTCAATCTTTCAGTACAATATTCCTTACCTTTGTGAGAATAACTATTAATCCTTGCCTCAAATCCTTCTACATATCTGGAAATGTCATCTATATAAGCATCTAATTCTTTATCATAACCTGTTTTTTTACTGTGAAGATCTGCTATAAATTCACCAGCATATGTTTTTGTTATTTGTACAGACTGTTTTCCATTTTTACCATAATCAGAACGAAAATCTTCATTCATTTTTTTGCTTTTTTTAGCGTCGCCAAAAATACACCAAAGAATAAAATTAATAAATCTTATAGAAATCTTAATAAAAAACATAATCAATTTAAACATATTCACAGAACCCTATTAAAAAGAGTAGTCTATTGATTCATAAAAAAATCAAGTTCAGCATGATTCTTTATTATATGAGGATCAGGTATGCCATAGGCCTGAGCTAGTGTAATGCTCGCTTCGAGTAATTGACGGTTATTTTCAACATTGAAAGCCGCTGCCGTCAACTCACCTAATGCCTTGAATTCTGACAATATTCTCTTGAGCACCTGCTGTTCAATGTCATTCAGCCGAAGAGTAAAATGGTCCATTCTGGCTTGCAGAGCCTGGCGGGCTTTACTGTCCAGATTTTTGGCAACTGTGACCATGAACTTCCCAGAGATAGAGCCAATTACAGCCCCTAGCACAGGAACAGGTATTAACGCCTGGCCTGCAATGGCCATTGCACCAACAATGGCGGACTCGGCACAAACAATGAGCCCGAGCTCGGTAAACTCATCAAGATCTATTTCACCCTGCTGGTAAGATAAGGCAAGGCTTCCAACCCCTTTGGCGGCGGTGACCAGTGCGCTGGCGAATGGTGCTCCCATCGAGGCATAGTTGGTTAGGGTATAAATCGCTCCAGCGGATACACCTCCAATGGCTGCACCTTTTAGTGTATCCAGCCCCACGTCCTGCCAGTCTTGTGCATCGAACTCACCACAAAAAATATTTTTACCGTCACGATACTTGCGGTATATCCCCGTTCCGAGAGCAAAAGCCCCCCCGAAAGCTACCCCCATCGCTGTCGCCCGCATGGCTTCGTTCAGCGAAGGCTGGTGATCCTCGATAATTTCAGCTTTTTTAGTCTCGTTCTGCTTACCTAATTCCTGATCGTGTTTATTAAGTGTTTCATCAATTTTCCCCCATTGAACGTCTTTGTAATCGGAGACTCCCGGGCGTACGACATCGGCGAATGGTCGCCCCGTCGAGCTTTCAATATCGGCAACTTTATCCTTGATTGCCTGCAATGTTTTGTCGCTCAATCCCTCTACCGGCTTCCCGTCAATGACGTCCTGGATAGTCTGCCAGGTATCTTTCGGGATATGGTAAAACTGCTCACCCTTTGTGAAGTCGGGATAGGTTTCCATGTGCTTCAGAACATGAGTTAGATTGTTATTAATGCCATTTATAAATTTTGACTGTACTTCAATACCGTCAATCTTGTAGTCCGCAGGGGCGGTGCGACCCACTCCATTAAATGTTGCACCTAAAGCCGACTCATCAACCAATCCCTCATCGATCGCCTGGCGTGCATTGCGCACGCCCACCTCAAGTTGTTCAGCAATCTCACCGTGCTTGGTACTCATCGAACCCAGAATGTTATTCGGTGACGCAATAAAATCACGCACCTTCTGCATCTGTTCGCCCGCAAAAATAAAGGCGCTATCCTGCTGTGCCAACTTAAACAATTCATCCTTGATGCGGGCCTGATTGAGGGCATCAACCGCACTGCCAATAACTTGATCGCCTACCGCATCATGACTATTCACACTGTTCATTACTGGATTTTCTTGTTGATCAGTTTTGACAACGCATTGATATGGTTAATCAACGCCCCTAGCTGATCTTTCTGATGCGCATTAAACTGGCTGTAGTCTCGCGGCGCGGTCTTTTCAAGCGCATCGACGATGCTCTCAGTGCCATGAAAATGCTCCGACGTTAACACTTTCAGTTCCTGCGCTCCGCGTTCCATTACCCTCAATTCGCTGGTTTTGGCGCGAACCTGGCGATCTTCACGCTGAGCTTCTTCAATAATTTTTCCATTCTTACGACGAGCCAGTAAGGTTCCACCCGCAATACCTACGGCACCAATTCCCCAACCGACTGGACCCGCTAACGCCAACAATGCGCCTCCAGCAGACATGCCTCCGCCGCCAGCTGCCAGTGCACCACCACCAAGCCATGCCAGTGCAGCATTCGTTGCCACAGCGCCGCTTAAAGTTGCAATGGCGGTACCCGTTGAGGCCGTACCAAAAGTCGTTGCAATGGCTAAGGCTGCCGTAGGGGCAAATGCTGCGACACCAGCTCCGACGGCCACTCCCGCAGCAGCGGTCCCTTTTCCAACGTGTGAGGTTCGGTATTCTTCTTCCAGTTTTTCGACGACATTATCGAATTCAGTAATTTCCGCTTTCAGTTCGCTCCAGGATTTATCAAATTCTTTGGGTTTATTCACCAGTCGGTTTACAAAGCTTTCACCACGAGTAATCAGATTTTTACTGCACTTTTGGCGCAGCAAAAAGAGCTCAGTGATCTCCTCCTGAGTATCCTTTGCCTGTGCTTCATATTGGTTTGTCGCCCTAGTAAGATTGGCTAATGCTTCTTTTCTTTCTGATCCGCGTAACATTTTTCACTCCTGTTGCATATCGTCAAAAATAGCCATGCTGCATTTTGTTTCCATTTCAGCCGTCTGTTGATTGAGCTGCTGCTGAAAACGCTGTTGCAGGCTAGTCGGGGAAATAATAATGAGATTTGGTAACCAGTATCGTAAAAGAGGGAAGAGCTGGTTTTCGTGCGCCATTTCGGTTTGCACAATCAAATCACCGTTTGATTCTTGTCGTATTAATTTCTGCGCAGGTAATAAGTTGCGGCGCTGAAAGTAGTAGCTAACCTCGGCTGCGACTTTGACGTGTACCGTCTGCTTATTCAGAGAAAACCAGACATCATCTTCTTCAGCAAAGTACTGGGTTATGTGCAGATCTGGCGTAAAATGTTCGGAAGTAAGATTCAGCCAGCGAATTTTACTGAGCTGATAACCCTTCACATTTCCTCTATCCACAGCGCCGAGATACCAGACACCTTTTATGTTAATGAGTTTATAAGGGGCAATGGTACGGAGTTTGTCTTTATAGTGAAATTCGCAAATATTGTTTTCGCGAATCGCTTTATCAAACAGACTAAAGTTATTCTCAAGTACTCGTTGATCCTCAGGATCACTCGGTAGAGCACGGATACTTAACGACGTTAAATCAGGCTGGGAGAAGAGTTTTTTTGCGGGAAATAATGCTTCCATACCTAAAATACGGACGAGATTTTGCTGTTCTTTTAGGGATTGAGATTTGGCATAAGCAGGTGCCAGCCTGTAAATACCATCGCCATTATGGATAATACGATCGCCCAGGCGGTTAAGATCCCGATACAAGGTACGTTCGCTGATTTTGAATTCGTCCATCAGCTTTTGGCGAGACACAAAACCGCACTGATAAAGTTCTGAGATAATAACGGTTATTCTCTGAACCATGACTTCATGCCCACTCATACGTCCTCCCTTGATAGCTTTCCTCTAATGGTAATCTTGCTTACTGACAGGTTATGTCAGTAAGCAACGGAAAAATGGAGAGCTTCCTCTATCTATATCGGCAAAAAAAACAGTTTTCTTAAAAATTTCATGCATTAATGATGCACTCGATACAACCCGGTAAACATGAGACTCATTGTTCTCTGCAGACAGTCCATCACAACTTATAAATTATCCCTTTAAATCAATAACATGATTGAAAGTTCTTTTCCTGCCGCACCTATGACATTTTTTCATTGCTTTATGCCTCCAGCCTTTTCATTTTTGCTGTAAACCGGACGCAGCAAGCCTCGGCGATAGCTGTATGGGGGTAAGGTGACGAATCCTGCAAGTAAAATCCAGTAGCCCCAGCCTGTCAATTTCTGCGGTCAGTATGCTGTACCACGGACATTGTGATTCAAACGCACCAACGCCCGGCATTGTCAGTACCTCGTTATCACCAGGGATGCAGTCAGGCGGAACTGACAGGAGAAACACCGGGAACAGCATGGAACCGTAACCGGCGATACAGATAGATGGGACCTGCAGAAAGTGGCGATGACGCCTCAGTGGAGAGCCTATACTGGCATCACGTGCAATACATTGATTCGTTCTGCGCTGACTGGTGCGTATCAGCGTGGAAAGGGAAATACAGTCAAGCATGGTCATACTCCCTTATCCACGTGATTGTGTTATTTGCTGTTTCAACCATTGCTCGACTTCACTTTTAAACCAGCGCGAACTTCTCCCCAGTTTGAGTGGCTTAGGAAACAACCCATCCTGAATCAGCTTGTAAAACCATTTATCAGTCAAGCCTGTAAAAGTAGTAATGAATTTCATATCGACCAGTTGGTCACTAAGCAGGGATGCATTTTCAGATATCATGATGAGTTCTCTCCGGGGTATTAAGGGAGAGCAATACGCAGAAAGTCATTATGCTTGCTGATACTGCTCATCATTAAATCAGCCGTCGTAATAAATCATTTTTAGTTATCCCCTCTTCATCTGGGCCACTACCGCTGGCTATATCCAATTGAACGGACCTGCCTGCTGTAGTCTTTCGAATAGTCTTTAGCGTAATACTCAAGCCTCAACGTCATATCCCGCAATACGTCGTCATAGTCTGTTGAATTACAGTTCAGGTAATACAGTGGGTGCTCTGGAAAATGTACCAGCGTTTCGTACTCTCCCATATCTGCAACATTATCCACAGATAACCCCAGCCCGCTGATCCACGCTTCTTCGATATAACTCCCCAGATTATTTCGCTCTGAATGAAATAAACCTAATGAACAAAAGGCATCTTTGTTAACTAATAACCCAACATGGTAATGCTCATGCTGATTTTCAGGACCTGTTTCTCTTACCCAGAAATATCTCAAGCTTGTTTGATGACAACGCTTCCCAGCTTTTTTGATTCTGTTGGCATGGGCTCGTAGTTTGGCTTTCAGGGAATCAATAAACCGGGACAGCAATTTTTCTCGTTGATTATATACAGATGGACAGGGCATATCATCGAATCTGGAATATGGCATTCGCAGGATCGCCAGTATCAACATAGTTCTGGGATGTTCTGCTATAGCGTTATCGATAACACGATGCATGGTTGTCAGATAGTTTTTGTTCATGGAATTACGCGTATACATATTACCCTCAGGTTCCTGATGTTTACTGAATTGCATAGACTGGCAGAGGGTCGTATTAATTTAATGTTTATTGATGGATTACTGAAAGGGATAGATTGAATGGATTGGATGAGTGGGTGGAAGGAAGGTTAGTAATATTACCAATCAGACAATGACTGTTATAGATGAACACTCAGAGTAATTGCATTGCGGAGTATTGACAGGTGACTGATTTACTCTGAAGTTGATATTTTCCTGTCAGGCAGAACCAGTGGATTTTATGGGCTATCTGTTGGAAGACAGAAAGATTACGATTGAGAGGCAGGAGAGGTTCACAGTGACGCGAGTCAGATTGGTGCAAAAGGTAATGCAGCTCAGTTTTGTTCCTTCAGAAGGAAGGTAACATGATTGTGATAAACTCCACAAAAAAAACACCAGAAATGATGTAAAAAGTATCATGGATGATACATGAAATTACGTAGTAATTTACATATGAACATGAATGATGATATGCACCAGGTTACTGTAACAAGCTGGCATCAGTTACTTTATTTTTTTGGTTATATAAAAAGGTATAATATAAGAATTAGTGGGTTCCCTAAATCTTCAGATGATTTATCTACGTGGTCAAAAAAAATAAACAAGGCGATTAGAGACCACTACGAAAAAGACTACGCCAGCATAGATAAATTCATTAAAAAAATGCTTTTTAATTTCAATGAAGATAAATCACAAATACATGAAATAGAATTTATTCTTGACAGTAAAATAATTTGTATGTTTGCATGGTTATACATCCGTCAATGTAATACTCGTGAAAAACAGGTTATAAACGGAGTTCAAAAAATACCGCTATATACAGACTTTCATTTACCATCACAATCTCAAAATCATGATGAGAGATGCTATGACATTTCTGACTATTTCAGTCATGGATATTTATCAGGAAAAGAAAAGGACAAAATCACAAATTCAATTCAGGATACATCCCTTAGAATTATTAATGATATAAAACCGTTATCCTGGCTGGATGAAAAAAATGATGAGCAATGTGAATGGGCTTGCGATTACATCCTAAAAAGATACACGCCAAAGAACATTGATATTGATAAACCCTGGAATACACATGAGAGATATTTATTTGTTCATGGGCTGTTTTCCCTGATGGTCGCGATAGAAAACGAATCCAAATGGAAGTTATTTCTCACCGATATCAATCGTGCATGGAGTCAAAAAAAGCATCGCGCAAATAAAAAAGAACAATCGCCATTAAATACATACCTTGACAAAAAAACAAAGGAGAAACTAAAAGCTTTATGTATTAACAATGGAGTAAGTATTCAAACTATGCTTTCACACCTAATAACAACTGAATATAATAAAACGAAGGGAAAATAAATTAACTTAAATTATATATTATTTGATTGAATATGAAAAAGAATGTGTCAAACCATATTCTTTTTTTTAAAATTCAGTACAAATCATAACACTACCAATCAAGTGATTAAAATCCTCACCAGGTGACATAACCTGTCATTCAAAAGGTTTACCCTTCTCTCATCAATAGATCGTCACACACGGTTCAGTACCAGGGGTGACACGACTACTATTGTTACGCGATATATCAATTTTATTAATTTATCAGCGACACTGTAAATAAGGAGCTGTAAAAAATGCAACGCCAAAAATTCAATCTGAGAACCCTGCCAGGGTTATTATTTGTTGCTGGTTCATTATTCCTGCCGTTAACCAGTCAGGCTAATGTCAGTGACTTTACCCTTTTCACGCTGGTTAGTCAGAGAAACGACGCGACTCAACAGGGACAAAAAATCTGCACCTACGAAAGTATTCTCAATCATACACGTGTGGAATTAACGATCCCTTATATCTGCTGGACCCAGGCATTCCAGAATCGCAGGGACGGTCAGTTTTACAGGGATACCTACTGATCGGTTGGTTTATCACTGAATACCAACGTCCTACTCAACATCGTACCTGATTTTTCACAGCCCAGTCGCTACGGCGGCTGGGTTTCTTTTATTTCTGTTTGCTCTCTGAGGAGCCTGTAATGACCGAACCCGTATTATTAGCTGGAAGGCCAGATAAAGCCTGACCACAGTAAGTATTACCTGCCCGCACCCACACCATCAGGCCCTGCTCCGCAAAGAGCATGGCCTTTTTTATACCATTTTCCCACGACCAAGGAATAAACCATGCATTTAGCCAGCCGCTTTGGGCGGATCAATCAGATACGCCGTGACCGTCCATTGACCCATGAAGAACTGATGCAGGTGGTCCCCAGCGTGTTCAGTGAAAACCGCCACGAATCCCGTAGTGAAAAATACGCTTACATCCCCACCATCACACTGCTGGAAAACCTGCAACGCGAAGGGTTTCAGCCCTTCTTTGCCTGCCAGTCCAGAGTCAGGGACCCCGGTAAACGTGAACACACCAAACATCTGCTGCGCCTGCGCCGTGCCGGGCAAATCACGGGTGTGCAAGTGCCGGAGATTATTTTGCTCAACAGTCACGATGGTTCCAGTTCGTACCAGATGCTTCCGGGGTACTTCAGAAGCGTCTGTACCAATTCGCTTGTCTGCGGTCAGTCATTTGGTGAAATACGCGTACCTCATCGGGGAGACGTGATTGAGAAGGTTATCGAAGGTGCTTACGAGGTGCTCGGCGTGTTTGACCGCGTGGAGGAAAAACGCGAGGCCATGCAGTCGTTGCAACTCCCACCTCCGGCACAGCAGGCTTTTGCCAGAGCCGCGCTGACCTACCGCTTTGGTGTAACGCACCAGCCGGTGACTGAAGCACAGATTCTGGCTCCCCGACGCTGGCAGGACGAGTCCGGTGACCTGTGGACGGTCTATAACCGCATCCAGGAGTCGCTGATAAAAGGCGGTCTGGCCGGACGCTCAGCCCAGGGTAAGCGCAGCCACACCCGTGCGGTGAAAGGCATCGATGGCGATCTGAAACTCAACAGGGCGTTATGGGTAATGGCCGAAGAACTTCAGCAGGCTCTGAGCTGATATCAGATTACCCCATGTTTCCTTTCCCTTGTATCCATTCAACTCGTTAATTTACAGAGAGGTTTCATCATGCAATACACAACCACACCCGAAGCAGCGACGTCATCGGTACAGCCGTCGCAACCTGACCATGCCGCTATCACTGCCAGCCTTGTCCAGGATGAGGAGCGTATCGCTTTCTGGGGACGCCGCTTTTGTCGCGTCCGTCAGTGGGTATTCCTGGAGCCACAAGTGTTTGCCTGGCTTGACCTCTGGAGTACCGACTATCAGGGCGGTATCTGGGATTTCCATACGCTGTCGAATGGCGGCGCATTTCTGACACCACCGGAACTGGAGAGCTACTCGCTATTTAACCAGCATAACGGCAATAAGGCTGAACTCAGCACGGAGGCTACCGGCATTGCTGTCTGTCTGATGACCTGGAGCCACCACGCCTGTCGTACCGAAAGCCAGGTGATGACGGAACATTACTACCTCTTGCGAGACTATGCACTGGCTCATCCTGAATGCCGTGGCATTATGCGGCTGATTGACTGAGGTTAACCGCTATGAAGACGGTATTATCTCTGGCTCCCGTCCAGCGCGATGAGGTATCACCCTCAGGAATAACCAGCCTGGCACCGGGCGCTCAGCGCATTGTCCGGCAGGCGCTGTCGATACTGGAACAGCACCTGCGCCAGCCTGGCGTGTCGTTTCTCTCGGCGGATGAAACCCGTGACTGGTTACGGCTGAAAATGGCCGGCCTGGATCGGGAGGAGTTTATGGTTCTGTTTCTGAATAACCAGCACCAGCTGCTGGCCTGTGAAACCTTATTCACCGGCACTATCAACCATACTGAAGTCCATCCCCGCGAAATTGTGAAGGCAGCCCTGCGGCACAACGCGGCTGCGGTGATCCTAGTGCATAACCATCCATCAGGTATTACAGATGCCAGTAAAGCAGACAGAGCAATAACCTCCCGGATGGTGAACGCACTGAGCCTGGTGGATGTACGGGTACTGGATCATTTCATTATTGGTGATGGCGAAACATTGTCCTTTGCTGAACGGGGCTGGCTGTAATGAAAATTATCTCAAAAGCACAGGCTATGACGATCTACCGCCAGTATCCACAATCCCGGTTGTTTCGCTTCTGTTCCGGGAAATACGCCTGGAGCGGCAGCGTCTGCCACTACGTGGGCCGGGAGGTGCAGAACATCAGCGGCGTGCTGGCAGTGTTTGCCGAACGCCGTCAGGACCACAACGGGCCGTATGTCGTATTACGCAGCGTCACACTGAATTAATCCCACATCATAACGTTTAAGGAGTCCTTCAATGTCAGAAACCAGAACAACCACTAATATCCCCCTGCCCGAATGGGGCCTGAAGCACAGCGTCACCCCGCAGTTGGGTGCTCGTCTGGTGCAGGAGGGCCACCGCCTCCATTATCTGGCCGACCGGGCCGGGATCGCCGGAAAGTTTAGTGAGGCTGAAGCCCGCCAGCTTGACCAGGCGTTTCCCGTACTGCTGAAGCAACTGGAGCTGATGCTGGTTTCCGGTGAGCTTAATCCGCGTCATCAGCACTGCGTCACGCTGTACCACAACGAGCTTACCTGTGAAGCCGATACACTCGGTTCCTGTGGTTACGTCTATATAGCCATTTATCCCGGTCAGTCCCTCACACAGTAAGATCTATCAATACCTTATTTCGTAATCCCACCGAGAAAAAATCATGCAAATCTTATCTTCACACCTGTCGCGGGCGTCATCGTCACAACCGTCCCCTGTGGAAATCTGGCAGACATTGCTCACTCATCTACTGAGTCAACACTATGGGCTGGCACTTAACGATACGCCATTCAGTGATGAAACTGTCATTCAGAAGCATATCGACGCAGGTATAACACTGGCCGATACCGTTAATTTTCTGGTGGAGCGTTTTGAACTTGTCCGTATTGATCTGAAGGGTTTCACCAGGCAAGATCAAGAACCTTGGTTAACGTCTATGGATGTCCACCGGGCAAGATTTAAACTCAGCTTAAATCGTTCATAATTCAAACAACCATCTACTAAGCAAGAGCATGTGGGGGTACTTATGGGGGTCACTCATTTATCAAACACAAAATATCGGCATTAAATCAATAAGTTAAACATCTAATGCGACTCCTGTGATCTCCGCCAAAAGTTACCTTTATTTCACCATAATTCTTGTTATCACCAGCTCACCATTAGGTTGAATGTCAAAAGGTTTTGATCTGCTATATTCACTATAGATACAAGTCACGTTATCGAAAAACAAGCCAGCCAAAGTTGATGATACTATATGGGGCTTAGGGCCAAATTGAATAATGGAAATATTATATTCATTTTTTAAAGGCTGAATTACCTGACATAAATTCTCAAAGGTAATTGATAAGCTAGAAATAGGAAGTCTAAGTAAATTACGTCCTTCAGATAGTTGGTGTTCAATAAAATCCTTATTGATTGATTCAGCTTGAGATTGATAATCTGGTAAAGAACCAGGTGATGCAATTACGCCAAAACTTAAATCCGGCTCAAGTAGATTGAAAAAACTTTGTGGCCCAATTTTATCAAACCCCAGCATAAATATAGCGCATTTTTTCTTTTTAGTAATTGAAGAACCTTCGCAGCCAGGTAATACTTTAACATCACCTAATTCAAAATTTAAGAAGTCATCATTTTTAGGATATTCTGCCGAAGAATAAACCAAATCAATTATTATTTTTTTAGAGTAGACTTTTAAGCAATAGTTTAAGATAGCTGCATACCAGTTTCTAGACATGGAACTATAGTCAACCATTATAAAAATTTCTTTTTTATCAATTTTTAATAGTTTATCGTTTAAAACTGAATAAACTTCATGGATATGCGAATGCTCAAGATTAACAAGCGATAGCTTTGCCCCCCATTTTTTTTGTAAGTTATCAAAACTCTGCAACCTACTTTTATTCTGAGCACTCTCATTAAATGAAAGTACAACGACATCATCTATATTTGTTGTATTCAGTAATTTTGAAACATAGACACATCTTGGTTCATAACCTAAACTTAAAAAAGCAATGTCGTATCGCGTATCAAGCATTTCAGCTCTTGATAAATCTTGCAATCTAATCTTCGTCATTGAATAACTCCATTTGATCTTCTGCGCTCAATGGAGCGTTAGAATTAAAAATATTATACAATTGGATAGATCGTCCTACACGTGGGAACAAATTAAAATTAGGTGCAAGGCAGTTAGCTAAGACAAACCTTCCCTCTTTAGAGGGGAAAAGAGATTTCGTATTTCTGTCTTTCTTCACATAAGGATAAAGTAATCCTAAATCAACAGCAGTTTTAATACAACACCACTGATCTTCATGAATGGTATTATCAATACTGAAAGATTGAGGTGTATTGCTCCCTAGTTTCTCGACTAAACTCTTTTCCTTAAAGTAACCACCTATCTTATTAATAAAATCAAAAGCTTTAATGCCATCTTTCTCAAATTTAATAACTTCTAACTCTCTATAGGAATAACTTTTTATTCTCTCACTTTGACTTGCATCAGGAATTTTTTTTGATTGATCCTTCAGGTTACCCAACAAATGATTGAATAATCTAAAGAGACGTCTCGGATTCCCATCTGAACAACGCGAAACGATAGCAACGCCAGAATATAAAGTTGAGGATGAATTTCCCAATTTATTATTATATTCTTCACGTAGAAGAAGAAGTCCTCGCAACTTACGAATAATTGCATCATCGAACTTATTAATATCGTTAAGCAATAGTGTATTTGCTCGATTTATAGTGTCCGCGTTACAGTGCTTCTCAATTAATTTCATGACGTAAGTATTTTCCGCTATGTCAGGTGTTGATTGCGTTAACACTGATTTACCAACCAACTGCTCAAGCGTTATATCGTTTTTATGGTGATATTTTAACCTATTAATAAATAGCTTTTCAGCAAACTCTTGTATAATTTTGTCTGAGTTTTGCTGATTAAGGTGTGATGTACCTAACTTGTCTATATATACATACTCTAGATCATGCCCGATATTAATATTAGCAGCTACATCAGTATCAAGAGTGTGATGCCTATAAGGCATCGTGGTAATCTTAAAGACTAGATCGCTAGCAGAACGCATGAATGTATTAAGAGTTTGATGATGATTTTTTGTAAGAAACTCTGCCTCATCAATACAAACAATCCATCTATTGTTTTCTTGAAGAGACAATTTTCTCTTTATTATTCTAGATGCAAATTCAAAAGGTTTGAATAAAGTAGTATGAAATGCTTCACCTATTCTACTTTCTTCTTCAGATAGGTTGACTCCCATTGCTTCCTTATTAAAGGCTAAATTCTTTTTGAACTCAACGCGCTCAAGTTCATTTCTTATATCGTTTAAATTATTTAATTTCAATTTATCATTTGAAAACCAAACATCTGAAATATCTAAACAAATTTTTCTTTCGACAAAAAGTTGCTCAATCTCATCTTCAATGTAGCAGTCAATACAACTTCTAATTGTATCAAGAAGATTTGCGCAGAGAGAGAGATTTAGACTCCAAATGAAATATTCTTCTTTTTTTGATTCATAATTATTTAATGAGTTGACCCATTCCACTCTTAGTGGAACATAGGTAGCAATAAAATTTCTAGAATCAATTAGATCTTTTGCCTTTGGATAAAACTCACCTAACTTACTCAAATTTTCATGCGCAAGCATTTTAACTAAAGCAGTTTTCCCTGACCCTCTCGATCCAAGAATAACTTGATTCTGGCTGGTAAAAAGCGCTTCAAATGATTCTGTCCAAATAAATTCTTTGGCAAGTTGATTTGTATTTAAACCTCTTGCATTTGAATTTTCGAATAAAGAACTTAATTCACTTAGATTCATATTAATCCTCCGCCCATAATAAAACGAAGCTGTCATCTTTACTAGGCATCACCTCATACTTTAATTCACATGAAAGATCATCTACAGCATGAGATAATAATTGCTTATTACAATACTTTAGCTTAGGCTCTATTTTAATTAAATCTTGCCATTTTGCATAATTCTTGTGCTCTTTGCACTGGTTAATAATATTTCTCAGCTTGCTCTTTAATTGATTCCTTGAAACCATATAACCGTAATATTCTTCATGACTTATACGGTCTCTATCATAAAGTGATCGTGTCCATTTATGATTTGTAAAATAAGACCAAGAAATAACTCTTCCTCTAGAAAAGTTATTTTCTGGACAAAAATCATGATGTTCAATTAGATGAAAGAAGTTCGCAACCCCATTGTGCCAGTCTTTTAATTGAGCAGCAAAACTTCCTGCACTTAGTATGTTGACAAAAAAACCATCTGAATCCATTTGAAAATTATATCTTGGAATATGTTTATGACCGTGAACTATGAAATCGAACTCATTTTTCCCGGCAAAACGCATAAAATCTTCCGCATTTTTCATCTGGCTAAGGTCAGGGGCGGGGAAAGTAGTATCTGTATAGTTTTTGGGATGATGATGCGTAAGAAGAATTTTAAATTTTCGCTTATCAGTATTATTTAATTCATCTATTTTTGATTGTAAGGACGCTAAGCATTTTAAATCAACCTCCCCAAACTTCACTTCTTTGTCATAGCTATCCAATGCTGAAGAGTTTACTCCTACAACAATTAAATCTTCATGTTCCCAAATAGTTGAATATGGATCCGAATAATACGAAGAGAATTTCGTATTTTTTAACAAAGAAGAAAAGAAGTCATTATTTCTAATATTATTATATTTTTCTAGTATGATTTTATCTTTACTTGAAAATCGTTGACTTGCTGCTTTCTCTTGATCCCAGTTTCCATCGTGATTACCAGGAACAAAGAAAATATTTCTCTCGTCTATTTTCAATATATTCTTAATATCATTAATTCTTTCTGCAGCAATCTCAAACTCATATGACTCAGCGCGATTGGTGATGTCACCAGCAATTAATAGATGAGTTGCAGTAATTTTTTCACACCTAACTAAATCATGAAACTCTTCAATAAAATTCTCTGTAATTGCTGATGCCCCACTTACTTCAGTACAGAAATCTCTTGCTCTTGCTGTAGTACCAACATGTAGGTCACTAATTACCAGTATTTTCATAATTCATTCTTCTTCATAAATTATACTGTCTAAGATTTTTAGTATACCAAATTAGAAACTAGCCCTTAGGTTGTTTACCTCGTCTCATTAACTCATTTCTCGCCAGTTCCTTCAACCAGCTGGCAAGGCTTACCCCTTCCTCAGCCGCCACTGCATCCAACTGTTCCTTCAATGCCGGATCAATACGCATTTTAAACTGCGGGGATTGCCCGCCGCCTTTTGGTTTTTTTTCGCGCGAAATGATTGACATGAGGCCACCTATCCATCTACTCTGACACATATAGGAGGCCACCTAAACCTCCTTTACTTGCAACGCCCCGATGTGCGGGAACACAACCGGAGCGTCTAACCTCACCAACTATCAAGGAGTTGATTATGGCTGATTCGCATTCTACCCCAGACACCGACCAATCCGGAACCGAGCGTTCGTTAATTGTGGGATACAGCCCGAATGTTTTCGACAAATCCACGCCCAATATTATTCTTTCCGGCAAGTGGTTACGCGCGGCGGGGTTTGATACCGGACATCAGGTGACGGTGAAGGTGATGAAAGGGTGCATCGTTCTGGTGGCGTATAGCGA
>Ga0183095_10618_pt1 | contig 18454 bp, 18 predicted proteins | sample BioMet4_FD_130346 | JGI IMG/M metagenome (GOLD analysis project Ga0183095, IMG submission 130346) | Microbial communities from bioreactor (seeded with sewage sludge) at LBNL, California, USA - Biofuel metagenome 4 (v2) (version 3) | ecosystem: Engineered > Bioreactor > Anaerobic > Unclassified ...
TTCCAAACATAGCATATTTCCAATCAAAATGATCTCTTTCAAGATCACTTTTGTGCTGATTCTCGCTATTTCAGTCCATTTTCGTTGCTTTAACCTGAGATGTTGCATTTATGTTGATAGTTAAGCGAAACCGGTGCCGGGCTGTCCGGATGCGGATCAGCCCTCCAGGCAGCGGATGATCTGCACGGCATTGGAAGCTGCCCCCTTGCGGATCTGATCGCCGCAGCAGAACATGCTCAGGCCGCCTTCAAAGACAAGATCCGGGCGGATCCGGCCGACATAGACCAGGTCCTGGTTGGAGGTATCCAGCGGCATCGGATATCCTTCCTCGATGAGGCGGTCACCGGCAAAGCCGCGGACTGCCTCCTTCGCCTCCGCCACCGATACCGGGCGCTCGCACTGCAGGGAGAACGAGATGGAATGCGAGCGGTAGACAGGAACGCGCACGCAGGTGCAGGTCACCTTCAGCTCAGGAAGATGGAGGATCTTGCGGCCCTCGTTCTGCATCTTCATCTCCTCGCTCGTGTAGCCGTCCTGCTCCTCGCTGCCGATATAGGGAATGCAGTTGAAGGCGATCTGGGCCGGGAAGACCGATGGCCTGACCGGCTTTCCGCTGGAGAGATCCGCCACTTCCTCCGTCAGCTCCTGCAGGCCGCGGATGCCGGCGCCGGATACTGCCTGATAGGTAGACGCGATCAGCTTCGTGATCGGGCTGAGCCTCGCGATCGGGGCAGCCGCCATCATGGTGATGATCGTGCTGCAGTTCGGATTCGCGATGATGCCGTGATGGCTGCGGGCATCTGCCCCGTTGATCTCCGGCACGACAAGAGGCACATCGCCGCGCAGGCGGAATGCCCTCGAATTATCGATGAACACAGCCCCCGACTTCCGGATCAGCGGCTCCATCTCCCTTGCAAGGTCAGCAGATACCGCGCCGAGCACGATATCAAGCCCGGACAGCGACTGCGCATCGGCAATGCCGACCGCGATCTCCTGTCCCCTGAATCTCATGAGCTTCCCAATGCTTCTGGAGCTTGCAAACAGCCTCAGCTCCTCTGCCTGGATATTCTGCTCCTCAAGACACTCCACCATCTGGCGGCCGACAGCGCCGGTCGCTCCCAGTATTCCGATCTTCATGCGGCTCTCTTCTCCTCTGCAATGAACTTCTCATAGATGCAGCTGATGGCCTTCTCAAAGTCCCGGTTCATGACGCCGGCAACGATGCACAGCTCATCAGCGGTCTGGCTCAGCACCTTGATGTTGACCTCGGCATGGCCAAGCTCTGACAGCAGGCGCCCGGACATGCCGGGCTGCTCCTTCATGCCCCTGCCGACCACGGCGATCAGCGCGAGATGATCCTCGACCCGCAGGTCATCCGGCTCCAGCTCCTCGCGGATCCTTGAGGCAATCTCATAGATGCAGCGGTCCACGGCCTGCGAGCTGACGATGACCGAGAAGGTATCGACTGTCACCGGCACGCTCTCGATGGAGACGTGGTATTCCTCGAAGATCGCCAGCAGCCGGCGCAGGAATCCGACCTCGCCGGACGCATGGCTCTTCACCACGGTCAGCACGGTATAGTCGCGCCGGCCGGTGATGCCGGTAATCGGGTGCGGCGGATTGACTGCATCCTGCTCGCTGCAGTCGTATAGAATCATGGTGCCCGGGTTGTCGGGATCATTCGTATTCCTGACATTGATCGGGATATTCTTCTGGCGGACCGGGAAGACGGCGTCATCATGCAGGATATTGGCGCCCATGTAGCTCATCTCCCTGAGCTCGCTGTAATTGATGCGCGGAATCTGGACCGGATTATGGATGATGCGCGGATCCGCCACGAAGAAGCCGGACACATCCGTCCAGTTCTCGTAGACATCCGCATCGAGAACGTTGGCCAGCACGGAGCCCGTAATGTCGGAGCCGCCGCGGCTCATGACCTTGATCACGCCGTTCGGGAAGGCGCCGTAGAAGCCCGGGACCACGATGCCGCGTCCGGCGGTGCAGCGCTCCTGCAGCAGCCTGCCGGTGCGCTCCATATCAATGGTGCCGTCATACCGGAAGGCGATCACATCCGCTGCGTCCACGAACTCATAGCCGAGATACTCCGCCATGCAGAGCGCTGTCAGATACTCTCCGCGGGAGACCAGATAGTCCGTCGAGACATCCTTCTTCATCAGCGACCTGATCTGCGCGAATTCCCGGTCAAGATCGATCTTCAGGGAAAGATCCCTGGCGATGGAGCGATAGCGCTCCTCAATCATCGCGAAGATGCTCTCCCAGGATACCCCATAGCGGATATGCGCCTGGCAGAGATACAGGAGATCCGTGATCTTGTGATCATCCCCGGATTCCTTGCCGCAGGCGCTGACCACGACGAAGCGCCGCGAGTCATCGCTGCGGATGATATCCCGCACCTTGCGGAACTGCGCGGCATTGGCCACGCTGGATCCGCCGAATTTCGTTACCTTGATCATTCTTCCACCTCCGCGAGGAAGCAGGAATCATCCTGCCCTGCCCGCTCTGCCATCTCCCTGCAGGAAACGCGCTCCGTCAGGAATGCGCCCGGCATGGCCTCTTCCGTCTTCATGCCTGCATAGAGCTCCGGATGCGCAGTGCGCACATAGTAGATGCCCTCGCTGCCGGAAAGATCAACGGTTCCCTCCTGCATCCTCCGCGGACCTGCGGCAATTCCCGAGGCGATATCCAGAATATCCTGCACGACTGCATGCGCAGTCGGCAGGGACCCGGCTCCCTGTCCATAGAATGCAGCCGTGCCAAGCGTCGTGCCGGCAAGCTCGATCTCATTGAAGTTCAGCGGGACCCTGCTGAAGGGATCCTCATCCTTCAGCATCATCGGCATGACCAGGGCAGACAGCCTGCCATCCTGCATGCATGCTCTCCCGATCAGCTTCACGGTGCGGCCATGCGCCGCAGCCCAGGAGATCTCCCCGGCAGTGATATGCCGGATTCCGAAGGCCGGGATCCCGGCCGGATCAATCAGCAGATCGAAGGCCTCGGCGATGGAGATGCAGACCTTGTAGCGCACATCCATTCCGTCAATGTCATCCGACGGATCCTGCTCGGCGTAGCCCAGCCGCTGCGCTTCCCTCAGCATCTCCCCGAAGCCGGCGCCGCTCGCCGCCATGCCGTAGAGGATCTGGTTCGTCGTGCCGTTCAGAATGCCGCGGAACGAGCTGATGGAGTCAATCCGGCGGGTGCGTGACAGCTCATGGATCCAGGGAATGCCGCCGCCGACGCATGCCTCGCAGCGAAGCTCCTTCCTCTCTGCTGCAGCGAGCCCGCGCAGCTCCTTCTGATAGGATGCGAACATCTTCTTGTTCGAGGTGACGACGGACTTGCCGGAGGCAAGCGCTGCCCTGACCAGGCTGTGCGCCGGCTCCAGGCCGCCCATGCATTCCACCACCAGGTCAATCGATGGATCCCCGACAATCTCCTCCGCATGCACGGTATGGCGGGAATCCTCGCTCTCGCCGAGATCCTTGACCAGGATCTTCGCAACCTCTGCCAGCCCATCCGTCCGGCTGTCAAGGATATCTGTCACTCCCCTGCCGACGACGCCGTGCCCCAGTAATCCGATTCTCATATCTTTCTCCTCACTGTCTTCATTCTGAATACAGTTGTATTCACAATAGAAACATAGTATCATCTACCCAGTGCTCAATCAAGGAGAATCGATATGATGCGATATATCAGTACCAGAGATCGGAATCACAGCCTGACTTCAGCCCAGGCAATTCTGCAGGGCCTGGCCCCGGACGGAGGCCTGTACCTGATGGATGCCATGCCGGATCCGATCAATCCTGCCAGCCTGAGAAATGCCTCCTACCAGTCCATCGCGGATGCGATCCTCCGCCTTTTCCTGCCGGACTATCCGGAGCAGGCAATCCGCCGCTGCGTGAGCGAGGCCTATGATGACAAGTTCAATGATCCGGCCATCGCGCCGCTGCGCCCGTTTGACGGCGGCTCCCTGCTGGAGCTGTGGCACGGGCCGACCAGCGCCTTCAAGGATCTCGCGCTGACGATCCTGCCGCGCCTGCTGAGCAGCGCCTATGAGCAGAACCATCTGGAGGATACCATATCCATATTGACTGCAACCAGCGGCGATACCGGCAAGGCGGCTCTGGCCGGCTTCGCGGATGTCCCGCATACCGCCGTGACCGTATTCTATCCGGAAATCGGCGTCTCCCCGATCCAGAAGCTGCAGATGCAGACGGCGGCAGGAAGAAACGTCTCCGTCATTGCGCTGCAGGGCAACTTCGATGACTGCCAGCGGCTGGTCAAGGCTGCCGCCGGCGATCCCGGCGTGCGCAGCGCCTGCCGCCATGTCCGCATCTCCAGCGCCAATTCCATCAATATAGGCCGCCTGATTCCGCAGATCGTCTACTATTTCTCCGCCTATCTCGATCTCGTCCGCAGCGGCACCGTGCAGTGCGGCGAGCCGGTCAGCTTCATCGTGCCGACCGGCAACTTCGGGGATATCCTGGCCGGATATCTTGCCAGGGAGATCGGCCTGCCGGTGCAGCATCTGGTCTGCGCCTCCAATGCCAATCATGTCCTGACGGACTTCCTGGAGACCGGCACCTATTCCACGCACCGCAGCTTCCAGCCGACCATCTCGCCCTCCATGGACATCCTGGTCTCCAGCAACCTCGAGCGGCTGCTGTACCTGGCCAGCGGCCGCGATGAGGAGCTCATCCGCAGCCTGATGGGCGCTCTGTCCGACAGCGGCTCCTATACTGTTCCCGCGTCCATGCTGGAGCGCATCCGGCAGGTCTTCCGCGGCTGCTGGGCAGATGAGGCCGAGACGATGAAGGAGATCCATGACTTCCATGAGGAGTCAGGGTTGCTGATCGATCCGCACACCGCGGTCGCCATGCATGCATTCCGCAGCTACCGCCGGGAGTTCCCGGAGATCCCATGCGTCGTGCTCTCCACTGCATCGCCGTACAAGTTCCCGAGAGCCGTGCTTTCCGCAGTGCAGGGAAAGCCTGCAGACATGGATGACTTCGAGGCAATGCGCCAGCTTTCCGCGCTGAGCGGCATGCCAGTTCCGCAGGGCCTTGCAGAGCTGCCTGGCCTGCCGGTGCGCTTCCGCCGCGTGATCCGCCTGGAAGAGGGGCTTTCCGCGATTGCCGAGCGCATGGAGGAGCTCTCTCATGACTAGATTCCGCGTGCCGGCCACTTCCGCCAATCTCGGCCCCGGCTTTGACTGCCTGGGCCTGGCCCTCAGCATCTATGATGAATTCGAGATCACGCCGGCAGAGACGCTGTCGCTGGATGGCGTCGAGCCCCGCTTTCAATCACCGGACAACCTGCTGGTGCGCGCCTATGAGGAGGGCATGCGCGCAGCCGGCGCGTCAGGATCGCTGCACGCAGCCTTTGACTGCTCGATCCCGGTCAGCCGCGGCCTCGGCTCAAGCGCGGCCCTGATCACTGCCGGCATCGCAGCCGCTTCCGTGCTGCATGGCAATGCCCTGAGCCGCGATCGTATCTTTGCGCTGGCCAGCCGGATGGAAGGCCATCCGGACAATGCGGCCCCCTGCGTCTACGGCGGCCTGACCGCCTGTCTGAAGCGCAGCGATGGCAGCTACCGCATGGAGCAGCTGCCCTTCAGCAGCAGGATTCACCTGACTGTGCTGATCCCCTCCGTCGAGGTCTCCACAGAGGCCGCCCGCAAGATCCTTCCGGACAGCTATCCGCGCGCTGCTGCGGCGGGCAATGCCGCCCACGCGCTGCTGATGGCAAGAGCGCTCGAGACCGGTGACTTTGCGCTGCTGAAGGACGCAGCGGATGATCAGCTTCATGAGCCGTACCGCAGCCAGCTCATTCCCGGCTTCCATATGATCCGCAGGATCGCTGCCGCCGATACCGGCGGCGTCCTCGTCATCAGCGGATCCGGCTCCACCTGCCTGCTGCTCAGCCCCGGACCGCTCAGCGAGCGCGCTGCCGCTGAGATTCAGGGCGTCGAGGGCGGCTGGCGCATTCAGGAGGCACAGGCCGCGCCGCTGGGCGCCGCCTATCTCGAGGAGGGCGTATGGCATCCGATTATCTGATTGTCTCCAAGAGAATCCTGCCGGATTACCTGGAGAAGGTCATCCGGGCAAGGGACCTGCTGTCTGCCCACAAGGCAGCTTCCGTCACGGAGGCTGCGCGCATGGCAGGCATCTCCCGAAACACCTATTACAAGTACCGCGACTGCGTCTATGCGCCATCCGAGGCAACTGGCGTGCGCAGAGCCAACCTCTCGCTGGTGCTGGCGCATCAGCCCGGCAGCCTGTCCTGCGTCCTGCATGCGCTGTCTGACGCCAACATGAGCGTGATCACGATCTCGCAGTCCATTCCCATTGCCGGCACAGCCTCCGTGACGATCTCGCTCGATATCACCCGCAGCGACTTCAGCGCTGCCGAGATGATCTCTCATCTGGAGAAGCTGGACCAGGTCATCTCCGTTCATCTTGATGCAATGGAGTGATCCGCGGTAACATGAAGATGCGCACATCGCTGCGCCCCGAAAAGAGGAGAATATCATGATTGTCATTGAAATGGAGAACGGCCACACCATCGAGCTGGAGCTTGATTCTGATGCCGCTCCTGCTACAGCAGCCAATTTCACGGAGCTTGTCCGCCAGGGATTCTATGACGGCCTGACCTTCCACCGCATCATTCCCGGCTTCATGATCCAGGGCGGCGACCCGAGAGGCAACGGCACCGGCGGCTCGAAGAAGAACATCGTCGGCGAGTTCCGCTCCAACGGCCATCCGAACCCGATCAGCCACAAGCGCGGCGTCATCTCCATGGCCAGAGCCATGGATCCGAACTCCGCATCCAGCCAGTTCTTCATCATGCACGCAGATGCTCCGTATCTGGACGGCAACTATGCCGCCTTCGGCCATGTCGTATCCGGCATGGAGACCGTGGACGAGATTGCCTCGGTCAGGACCGGCGTGAACGATCGCCCGGTTGAGCCGGTCATCATCCGCCGCATCTATCTGAAGGAAGAATAGTCAAAGCAGGGAGCGCTGCTCACCGGTTCTCCGGCGGGGCATCGCTCCCTGTCTCATCTCTCTTCATCTCTCCGTCAATCCATGCCATCAGCAGGTTGACGATTTTTTTCTGCTGCTCCTCTGTCAGGGGGATCCCCTTCTCCACCCGATACCATCGATTCAGGCAGCCCCGGCAGCAGCATCCACATGCGTGCATGGCAACAAATGCCGGATGGCCGCGCCATGGCGTCTGCCGGCCGTCATTATCCGGCTCAGCCGGAGCCAGGCGCTCCAGGACAAACTGCGCCGCATGGCTGCGGATTGTCTCCTCGCCCTTTGCGCGCACATAGTCCCGGTCCGCGGCGCTGAGATGGAATCCGGATCGGAAGCGGGAGCGCTGCAGCCTGGCCAGTGCCTGCTCAATCCTCTGTGCCATCCGCCTGCTCCAGATGCTCGAGCCCGATCAGGGCAGCACCGATGGAGCCGCAGAGCTGCGCATCCGGCGAGATCAGGATATGCTGGCCCAGCTTCTCCTCCAGGCACAGCACCACGCCCTCATTCCTGGCAACGCCGCCGGTCATGGCAACCTCGCTCTCCACGCCGAGCCGCTTGACAAGCGCTGCCGTGCGCGCAGCGATCGCCATGTTCAGCCCGTGCACGATATCCGAGGCATCCACATTCTGTGCCACAAGGCTGACCACCTCGCTCTCCGCGAAGACAGTGCACATCGAGGAGATCGTCACCGGGCGGTGCCATTCCAGGCCCTTCCGGCTCATCTGCTCCATCGTGAGGCCCAGCGCTCTCGCCTGCATCTCGAGGAAGCGCCCGGTGCCGGCTGCGCACTTGTCATTCATCACGAAGTTCTGCACATTCCCGTGCGCATCAATGCGGATCACCTTGGAGTCCTGCCCGCCGATATCAATGACCGTGCGGGCCGTCGGCGTGAGAAAGCCGGCGCCTCTTGCATGGCAGGTGATCTCCGTGACGGCAATGGAATCCACGCCGATGCTGTCACGGCCGTATCCGGTCGTGACGACGACAGCGAGCTCCTTCTGGCTCAGGCCGGCCTGCTGCAGTGCAGTCTGCAGCGCCTCCCTTGCGCCGCTCGCCGCACCGGCGCCGGTAGCCACGATGGCACGGCCCAGAATCTTCCGCTCCGAGTCCATGATGACTGCATCCGTGCTGGCTGAGCCGCTGTCAATTCCGGCCGCATAGATCGGGCCTTCCGGCCTGCTCGCTGCCGCCGGGATCCTGGCGGCGCCAAGCTCCTCCCGGAATGCCTCCAGGCGGGTCTTCAGCTGCCCGCTGCTCTGCGGGGTCGCATCTGTCTCAATCTTCAGCAATGGCATGCCGGCAGCCTCCTTTTCCTGCAGATATTCAAAGCCGTAATAATCACAGAACTTCATGGTATGGCAGATCGTGCCGATCGGCTGGCCGCCATCGCTTCTGAGACGCCCGCCGCCGTACCACATGCGCATGCATGGCATATCCTGCTTCAGCAGCGATGGCGCATACCATGCCAGAAAGTCCTCGGGATCCCCCGCCTCCTGCCGCAGATAGCGGTTGCCGGTGCAGGTCTCATCGACCACCGGCAGATCGCCGTACAGCTCGCGGATCCGCGCCAGCAGCTGCTGTCCGCCATGCGCTCCGCTCAGGCGGACATATCTTCCCTGCGGCAGCGGCTCCTGCATGGCATGCCCGGCCATGTATTCCTCGGTCGCCTTCTCCGCGTCGAAGGATCTGCCGCTGAATGCCGCATAGGCATCCCTGAGACGCGCCAGCGCCTGCTCAAACAGCCGCACCTCTGCTTCCGTGCGCTTGTGCGGCAGCGGCAGCAGGTACAGGAATTCCATCTGCCCTTCCGCCTGCAGCACATCGAACGTCCGCCGCATCGCATCGCAGCAGTCGGTCAGCACCAGCCGGCGGATTCCATGCGCATGCACCTCTTCAATGACTGCCTTGGAGAATCCGCACAGATTCGGGTGTGCGCAGGCATCGGCGCATTCAAATCCCGCCGGGCTGGGATCCAGCCGCTCCACGGTCTCGTCAAAGCCGGCAAACATCTCTGCCGGCGCATACTTGCAGGTAATATAGATCATCCTCTGCGCTCCTTCAGCATCTCGAGAAAGGCGCCGAGCCTCGTCGCTGTCTGCCCATCCGAGGCATTGGCCCGGTCGACGCCGTCGCCGCTGAGCACCAGGGTCGGATATCCTTCTGCCTCCAGGCGGCTCTGAATGATGCCGGATGCGCCGCAGGTCTCCTTGCATCCCCAGTGGCAGAAGCAGACAACGCCATCTGCCTGAACGGCATGCGCGATCTCCAGCGTCCGCGCAATGCGGTCGCCGACCGGCCCGTTATAGGGATCATGGACCAGGCGCGCCGCCATGAACCGGTACGGATCCGCTTCCGTGACTTCCTGCCAGGCATCATAGGAAAGCTCTGTCGCGGCAACCTGCTGCCCGGCCTGAAAGCTCAGAAGGTCCCTTGCCGGCTTCTGCCAGAATGGATTGGTATGCATCCAGACAATCTTCAGCCCATGTCCTTCCGGAGCCGCTTCATAGTCTTTCCGGAGCAGCCTTGAATATTCCAGTGCCTCTTGCGTGCCGAGGCCGCTGTGCATCATGATTGCCTCATAGAGCTCCGAGGTCAGGTCGCCCGCCAGCATCCTTGTCCCGCGCAGCGGAAGCACAGCCCGCATGTTCTCGGCTGTCTGCCGGCTACGCATGCATGCCTGCTGCAGCCGCTCCTCATCAAGCGGCTTTCCGAGCGCTTCAGAAAGCGCACTGCCCAGCTCCCTCAGCTGATCAGCGACATACTGCACGGACTGCTCATCCTTCTGGTAGGGAACATCCACGTAATACTGCGGAACGCCGGTCTTGCGGGAGATCTCACGGAATGTGAGGTTGTTGGCATCGCAGGCAACGGAGGAATTCAGGATAAAGGCCGCCGGCGGCAGCACGCCGCAGATGGAAGCCCCCATGAGTATCTTATGATAGGAACAGAAGGTAGGCGCAATTCCTGCCGCCTCGGCAATCTCCACGAAGATCCGCTCCGCATCTGCTCCATTCAGGAATGTAGAGAACATCTCCGCGCAGAGCGGATGCAGATCAAATGCCTGCAGCAGCTCGCAGGGCAGGAACAGCGAGACAAGAGCCGTCTCATCCGGGTTCCGCATGCCGTCAGTCATCAGGCGGTTGCACGCATCAGCCAGATAATTCCGGCTGGCAGGCTTCGCGGAATCAGGAAAATGGCGCTGAAACCAGCCGAAGCCTCGATACGCGGCGAGAAGCAGCCTGCGCACTCTCTCCGGATGTGCCTCCGCGTTGGCATAGACATAATCCCCGAATTTTTCCGCCAGAGCGCTCATATCGCTGTACATTGTAGCACGCGCGGCCAGCCGGAGTAACGATATGACCTGTTCATGAAACGCAAAACAGGCTATGATACAGATGAAAAAGGTGCGGATGATCATGGATAAGCTGAGCGAGTACTTCAATTATTACCGCGAATATGTCTGCACGGCAGCCCTGTACGGCGGCGAGCCGGCGGATCTGATGTGCGGCCATATGATCCTGCGGCGATACTACAGCGACCGCAAGAAGCAGCATCCCAATCCGAGGATGACGGAAGTATTTCTCGTGGAGACGCTCTTCTATGAAACCAACAAGGTGCTGCGCACCATGCGCGGAGAGGCCTTTGACGAGCCCCGCAGCCTGGCGCTTGCAAGGCTGCCCATGCTGGGCGATCCCTACCGGATCGTCTACAACAGAGAGGCCTGGCCCTCAGCGGAAGGCAACGGCATCCTGCTGCTGCAGCAGCGTGATATCCGGGCCCGGGGCACTGCCATGGTGCTGCGGATGGCTGCGGATGGCTCGCTGACCTGGCTGAGCGAGCAGGAAGCCCGCGATGCAGTCCGCTCGCTCAATACAGTTCTTCAATGAATACAGAAAAGACCGGGAAGCCGGTCTTTTACATGCATGCAGCGCAATGGCGGATCAGTCCCTCAGCGCGGCGCATACCTGCGCGATCCATGCATTCACCTTCTGATCGGAAGTTCGCTGCACGCTGCCGCCCTCAGAATCAAACTGCACCTCCATCGGCAGCAGGATCTCTGCGCCGGAAGCTGCCATGCTCATGTCATGGATGACATGTCCCGGCCAGCCGCCGTTCGTCATGAAGGGTATCACTGTCTTCCCCTTCCAGCAGCGATCCCGGAAAAAGGAATGGACTGCCGGCGCCATCGTATACCACCAGGTCGGCGTGCCGACAGCAATCACATCATACGCATCGGGATCCTTCTGAATCGGAGCAAGCCTCGGGCAGAAGCCGCTGTCCGCCTCCCGCTTTCCCTGATCCACTGTCTTCTGATAGTCCTTCGGATATGGAGTCTCCGTCTTCAGCATTTCCAGGTCCGCGCCGGCTGCTTCTGCGAGCCGCCTGGCAATTCCGGCCGTATTTCCATTAGACCAGGACCAGCATACCACCAGCATTCTCTTCATATGTCTTTCTCCTCCTGCTTCTGATACAGAAGCAGATCAATCTCGGCAAGCATCCTCTCGCGCAGGTGGATCTGATCCAGGAGGCAGCGCCGGATCTGCCGCAGCACCTGCAGCTGCTCTGCCAGCCCGGATGCCTCTGCATATCTCGCGAGACTGCCTCTGCCGGCGCCAGCCATTCTCAGAAGCCTCAGCTCCTCTTCCCTGCTCATCATCCACCTCGCCAATGAAGGCGTCCCATTCAGGACGCCTTCATTATCCGGTAGAATTCACAGGCTGTACAATGCCTGTATCTCATTGGCTGTCATGCGCAGAAAGAATACCTCGGCAGTACTCCAGGAAGAGGCCGGCCGCGGAGGAAGGAAGCACCCGCTTCCAGGCCAGGATCGAAGACATCTCCAGAGGCGGATCGAGCGGCACGAACCGCAGATCATCGCTGAGCGAGTAGGCGGCGCCTTCCACGGTCAGGCAGGCAGCATCCCCATGGCGGACAATATCCACCGTATTCGGAATCAGCATGTTCACGGTGCCGAATACATTCAGGCGCACCAGCTCGCGGCCAAGCCACGACTCCAGCTCCTTCTGCATGGCATTCCGCTCCGGGATCAGCAGCGGCAGGCCGCGGAGATCCTCGCGCAGGATGGCATTTCTTTCCGCAAGCGGAGAATCCGCGCGGACCAGAAGGCCCCAGCGCTCTCTTCCCGGCAGATGGAGAAATGCATACCGGTCAATCGTGCCCGGCTGCAGCAGGACGCCGAAATCCAGCAGGCCGCGGTCCAGCTTCTCCCGCACATAGTCGGCATGATTGGAATAGATCTCGAAGCTCACTCTTGGATACCGCTGCCGGAATCCGGCCATGATCGGCGTCATGGTGCGCATGGCCATCAGGCCGCCGCTGCCGATGGAGACAATGCCGCTGACTTCCCGGCGCTCCTCGAACTCCCGGTCGATCCGGTCCATGAGATCTGCCACTTCCTGCGCCCGCGCCCGCAGGGCCATGCCAGCTTCCGTCAGCTGCAGATGCCGGCCGCGGATGAACAGCTTCGTGCCGAGCTCGCGCTCCAGCGAGGCAATCTGGCGGCTGAGAGACGGCTGCGTGACATGCAGGACCTCCGCTGCCCGGGAGATGTTCTCCTCTCTTGCAACAGCCAGAAAATACTGAAGCGTACGCAGTTCCATATCCGGATCCCTCCGCTCTTCTCTGTCCCTATTCTATCATGGCCGCAGCGGGCTGCCCCTCTTGCGAGGTATGAAAAAGGAACTGATCGCGCAGATCAGCTCCTGTCATTTCTATCCTATTTCAATACCTTGCCCTGAATGATCTCTGTCTTGGTCTGCTCCAGCGCAGTCTTCTCATCCGCCTTGGCGGTGTCAGTCTGGCTGTCTTCCATCTTGACCGTGCTCTTCTCCTGCGCCAGCGCGGTTTCCGCATCCTCTGAGATCGCCTTGTCGGCATTCGGATCAGGGGTTGCTGTCGGAGCTGCAGTCGGTGCCGCGGTCGCCTCTGATGAGGAATCGCTGACGACGTAGGTGCTGCTTCCAGCCTCGCCGAGATAGATATATCCAAGCAACGCGCCGCCGGATCCGTCGTACGGAGATTCCCAGCCCTCGTTGTAGTGGCCCTGGTAGTTGCCTTCCCGGATATAGATGTTCCCGTCCTGGTCTACCGCATCCACAAGCGCTACATGATGGGAGAAGACCACGATGGAGTTCGGCATCGGCTCAGAGCCGACCGGATATCCGGAAGCTGCCGCTGCGGAAAGCCATTCGCCGGCATTTCCCCAGGAGGGAAGCTGGATGCCGTCAGTATCGCTGACCAGCTGCCAGGCGCTCCATGTGCAGTTGTCCCACCCGCCCGGGTAGGGGTTGCCTTCTGCACTCGCCCGCAGAGGAATTACAATTGCCAGAGACAGCAGAATCGCCGTGATTTTTCGTCTTAGTGATTTGCGCATAGTAAAATAATAATATATTCCGCATAAAAATGGTGTGAAAAAATTGTGAAATGCCGATTTCCCTGTGCCGCGGGCCTGCATTCAGGCCGCTGATCCCGGTCTGCATGTCATCGCAGGCCCGTTCCCGCCGGCCTCCGATGAGCATGCATGCATATTGCCGCAGGGCATCCCGAGGCTGTGCGGAAATTCACGTGCCTGCTGACCTGAAAACGCAGAGCGATGATTTCTTTATGCTATGATATAGGGATGAACTTATGGAATGAAGAGCCGAAGGTGCTGACTGAGGAGATACTCGCCGGCTATACTTCCGGACGCATCATGGAGCGCGGCCGCGATCTTTACTATGCCGGGCATGTCGGCCAGATCACGAGCAGCGTGACCAGCGATGCCATGATTCATCTCAATGCCCGCGTGATCAGCTCCAACCGCTCGCATCAGTATGAGGTGCATGTATGGCTGGATGCCAGTGACGAGACCGTCATTATCGACTATCAGTGCACCTGTCCCTACTACGGGGAATATAACGGCATGTGCAAACACGTTGCCGCAGTCCTGCTGAAGTATATCTATGACCGCAGCCGCAGCGTCACGGAAGTGGCAGCTCCGGATGTGCCGATGGTGCGCAACACCTCGAGCAGCCTGATGGAGCTGCTGAATCAGTATCCGGAGGAGACTCCTGCGGTACTGCAGGCAGGCGCCGGCTCCGTATCGCTGCTGCCGGAGCTGCGGTGCAGCGACAGCGATCTCCCGGATGCCATCCAGGCATCCTTCCGCATCCAGAAGGGCGGGCAGAGACCGTACGTGATCCGGAATCTGCTGGATTTCGTCACGCATGTCCGCAGCGGCGAGCCGCTTGACTTCGGCAAGTTCCTGCAGTTTGCGCCGTCTCCTGACCGCTTCAGCGCGCAGTCGCTGCCGATCGTGCAGTTCCTGCTGGACCTGGATGATGCCTACCGCAGCCTGCCCAGCCGCAATGCCTACTACTGGAACGCGCCGTCCCTGACGAGCGGCAGCACCCTGGAGCTGCAGGGCACTTATCTTGACTCCCTGTTCGAGAGCCTGAAGGGCAGCACCTTCCAGGCCTGGCTGGATACCCGCCACCCGGAAAGCCAGGGCATCTGCCGGCTTGAGGACCGCATGCCCGACCTGAATATCCGCCTTGAGGCACGGGACCAGAGCAGCTTTGCCCTGCTGAGCAGCCCATTCCGGATGATCTCGGGCTCCTCATGGCTCTATTTCGTCATGCCCCAGAATCATGCAGTATGCCGCGCCCCGAAGACGCCGCGGGATCCGCGGATCCCCTTCCTGCGCAGCCTTGCCGAGGCTGACGGCCGCGAGCAGCGGCTCTCTGCCAGGGATGTGCCTGCCTTCGCAAGGAAGGTATGGCCGCGCATCTCGAGGGCGCTGCCGATAGCAGCCCCGGATTTTCATCCGGAGCAGTACCTGCCTCCGAAGCCGAAATTCGAGATCTATCTGGATCTGCCTCAGGCCAATCTCGTCACCTGCCAGCTGGATGCGCTGTATGAGGGGCATCGCTTTCATGTGTTCGCGGATCACAGCCATCCGGAGCAGCGCGATCTCAGGGAAGAGGCCCGGATGGATGAGCTCCTGAGGCCCTGGTTCAACACCTTTGACCCATCCAGCTTCCTGCTGGGCCTGATCGATGATGATGACCGCCTGTACCGGCTCATCAGCGAGGGCGTCCCGGCCATGCAGAAGGAGGCCGCGGTCTTCATCTCTGACAAGCTGAAGGCGCTTCAGATCCGCCCGAAGCCGCATGTGCATATCGGCGTCTCCGTCGAGAGCGGCCTGCTGGAGCTCAGCATGGATTCCGAGGATCTCTCCCCGGATGAGCTGGCAGAGATCATGTCCCGCTACAGCCGCAGGAAGCGCTTCTTCCGGCTGAAAAACGGCGATCTGATCGATCTCGACGGCAGCCTGGATGACATGAAGAGCCTGCAGGAGGACCTGCAGCTGAGCAGTGCTGAGCTGCGCAGCGGCAAGGCATCCGTGCCTGCCTTCCGGGCCATGTATCTCGATGCCATGATGGCGCAGGCGGATGATGCGCTGCGCTTTGATCAGGACAGCGGCTTCCGCAGCCTGGTCAGCCGCATGCAGGAGATCGGCACCCGCTCCTATGAGGTTCCACCGGAGCTCACAGCGACGCTGCGGGATTACCAGAAGAAGGGATTCTCCTGGCTCTCCGCCCTGCGCGATGCCGGCTTCTCAGGGCTGCTGGCAGATGAGATGGGGCTTGGCAAGACGATTCAGGTCATCGCCATGCTGACAGCGTGGAAGGACCGCGGGCGCACGCTTGTCGTCTGTCCGGCTTCTCTGGTCTATAACTGGTCCAATGAGATCCGCCGCTTTTCGCCGAATCTGCCGTACTCCATCATCGTCGGGCCGGCAGGCATCCGGCACAGCCTGCTGCGCTCCAGCGGCGATCAGGATATCCTGATCACCAGCTACAACCTGCTGCAGAAGGATATTGATGCCTACCGGGAGCTGAAGTTCAGCTGCCAGATCATCGATGAAGCGCAGTTCATCAAGAATGCCGCCACGCTGACTTCACAGGCAGTGAAGTCCGTGCAGTCCTCCTTCCGCGTTGCCCTGACCGGCACGCCGATCGAGAACCGCCTCAGCGAGCTCTGGAGCATCTTTGACTATCTGATGCCGGGCTTCCTGTACAGCTATCAGCGCTTCCGGGATGAGATCGAGACGCCGATCGTGCTCGATCAGGATGAGGAGACGCAGTCGCGGCTGCAGGCAATGGTCGGCCCCTTCATCCTGCGGCGGCTCAAGAAGACCGTGCTGAAGGATCTGCCGGAGAAGCTTGAGGAGGTTGTCTATGCGGAGCTGACCGGCGAGCAGAAGAAGCTGTATCAGGCAAATGTGCAGGCGCTGAAAGCCACCCTGGCACGCCAGAGCGATGAGGAATTCCGCCACAATAAGATCGAGGTGCTCTCTGCCCTGACCCGCCTGCGCCAGATCTGCTGCGGCCCGGAGCTGATCTATGAGAACTGCCGCAGCAACTCCGCCAAGGAGGAGCTCGGCATCGAGATGATCCGCAATGCGGTCGATGCCGGCCACAAGGTGCTGCTGTTCTCCCAGTTCACCTCCATGCTGGAGATCCTGGAGAAGCAGCTGCGGCATGAGCATATTGCCTATCACGTGCTGACCGGCGCCACTCCCAAGAAGGAGCGCATCGATCTCGCGGAATCCTTCCAGACTGATGATGTCCCGGTCTTCTGCATTTCGCTGAAAGCAGGCGGCACCGGCCTGAACCTGACTGCAGCCGATGTAGTCATTCACTATGATCCCTGGTGGAATACTGCCGTCGAGAACCAGGCAAGCGACCGGGCGCACCGGATCGGCCAGACCAATCCGGTCAATGTATACCGCCTGATCCTGAAGGATACCATCGAGGAGAAGATCATTCAGCTGCAGGAGAAGAAGAAGGATCTCGCGGATTCCATTCTCTCCGGCGAGCAGATGTCCAGTGCCTCCTTCTCCCGCGAGGAGCTGCTCAGCCTGCTCTAGTGCATCCCGCATCCTGTTTTCCATGCCTTCGGGTATAATCAAGCCAGCGGAGGTAGCGTATGCGCGAGTATTCGAGAGAGATCTCATCTGTCATCCGGGAGTTTCTGACCGAGGATGACTGGGCATTTGACTTTGATGAGGACAACGGCATGTTTCACACAGATGTTGCCCTGAAGTCGAGACTCGGCTTTACAGATGTGCTCATCGATGTCCATCAGGACTACTATCAGATCTTCGCAAGAGTCTTCCTGAACCAGGCCGAGCAGGACTGCGCGAGGATGACGGCGATGCTCAACCGCATCAACTGCGAGATCACCTTCGGCCATTTCGAGCTTGGCGAGAACGGCTCCCTGCGCTACCGGTATGTGCTTCCGGTCAGCGGCATTCCCTGCCGGAAGGCAGTTCATGACAGCCTCTATATTCCTTCCTACCTGATTGACCACTATGCTGAGGAGATCCTCAGCGTCAGCTGCCAGGATCATGCCGGCAGCTGCTGCATGAAGTGCATGCACCGCAAGGCGCCTGCGCAGGAAAAGCTCAGCTGAGCAGCCGCCAGCGTTCCAGAAGCAGGGCTCCAGGCAGATGCCTGGAGCTTTTCCGGCTGTACGCGGAGAGCAATGATGCAGTAGAATCAAGGCAGAGGATATGCGTATGAATGCCATTGAAACTGCTTCAGAGAAGAATATTGAAGATGCCTTTCAGATTGCGGAGAAGAGCCGCCCGTTCCCGGACCGGCTCCCGTTCCCGGCGGAAAGCGGCCTGCTTCTGGATGCCTTCTGCATGGCTGAGCAGCGCCATCGCGGAGCGCTGCGCAAGGGCACTGTGATTCCCTATATCGTTCATCCGGTCGAGGCAGCCGGCATTGTCCGCGGAATCATGAAGGATCGCGGAATCGAGATCGGCCGCGTCCAGGAAGAGGTGCTTGCGGCAGCGCTGCTTCACGATGTCATCGAGGATGCCGGCGTCACCGCGGAAGAAATCGAGCAGAAGTTCGGCAGCCGCGTGCGCAGCCTGGTCGAGGCAGAGTCCGAGAATAAGCGCAGAGATATCCCGGCCGAGGATTCCTGGAAGATCCGCAAGCAGGAGACACTGGACCGGCTCGGCAGCGAGTCCCTGGAAGTGAAGATGATCGCCATGGGCGACAAGCTTTCCAACATGCGGGATATTTCCGTGCAGTACAGCCGGGAGGGAGACCGCATGTTCGAGGCATTTCACCAGAAGGATGTCCATATGCACGCCTGGTACTACCGGGGCATCCGCGAGTGCCTGAAGGATCTTTCCGACACCAGGGCCTTCCGGGAATACAGCGCCCTCTGCGATCAGGTATTCCGCTGAGTCTCTGCTATTAATAAGGGTACAGATATGCGCTCTCTCAAAAGTGATAACTCACATTGAAAAATACTTGCATTCATATTTGATCTGAGGTATTATTTTTTAGCACTGCTGATGATCCCTTAGCTCA
>Ga0183095_11422_pt1 | contig 18447 bp, 14 predicted proteins | sample BioMet4_FD_130346 | JGI IMG/M metagenome (GOLD analysis project Ga0183095, IMG submission 130346) | Microbial communities from bioreactor (seeded with sewage sludge) at LBNL, California, USA - Biofuel metagenome 4 (v2) (version 3) | ecosystem: Engineered > Bioreactor > Anaerobic > Unclassified ...
TATCGTTGGTGAACCCACCGGAATGCAACCTGCAATTGCCGAAAAAGGCTTGATGGTACTAGATGTAATAGCTCACGGTGTTAGTGGCCATGCTGCTCGCAACGAGGGAGTCAATGCAATCTATGAGGCTTTGGATGACATGCGATGGATTCGTGATTTTCAGTTCCCTAAAGTCAGTCCGTTATTGGGCCCTGTAAAGATGACGTTGACGACGGTAAATGCCGGAACACAGCACAATGTTATTCCTGATAGGTGCACGATGTTGGTAGATGTCCGTTCCAATGAGCTATATACTAACGAGGAGATTTATGATATAATCAGCCGAAATCTTAAAAGTGAGGTGCTTCCTCACTCCTTCCGTTTGCATTCCTCTCATATTGATCCTAATCATCCACTTGTACAAAAGTGCCTATTGCTTGGTCTAGTACCCTTCGGGTCTCCAACTTTGAGCGACCAATCTCTAATGCCATTCCCTTCACTAAAGCTCGGCCCAGGGGAATCCATGCGCTCACATAGTGCCGATGAATTCATTGAAATCGGTGAAATTCAGCAAGCCTTTGAGAAGTATATACAATTGTTGGAATCGTAACATTGTGTTTTTAAAATACCATCAATGGAATAGTCTCTAAAAAGTAAGAATACAGATTCAGAATTCTTGTAACGAAGATTCTGTTTATCATTATTCTTGATGTACAATTCAAAAAAGTTTGATGCAGGAAATATCACGATGAAATCGGTATTTCCTGCATTATATTTTGATTATCTGTTGAGCCAAGTTTCGGGATTTAACTTGGCACGTTCATTGCGCAATTGAAACTGAAGGATATTATCAGTACCAACTGTACCAAGTGCCTGATTGGTATTTACCTTTTGTCCTCGACTCACACTCACGGAACTGAGGTTCGCATAAACCGAGATGTAAGCTCCGTGGCGCACCATCACAACCATACTACCTGCATAGCTTAGAACTGCGCTTACCTCACCATCATAAACCGATCGGGCTCTACAGCCGCTAGTTCCCATAATATTGATGCCCTTGTTGTCAAGTGTTACACCTTGTAATCCATCCACGTTATACTGTCCGAAATGACTCACAATGCGGTATTTTCCAGTAATAGGCATAGGTAATCGCCCTCTGTTTGCTTCAAAACCGCTATTCATCATACGGTCAACGGAAGAGAATTTCTGGGAATCTTCAGCATCCTTTTTAGCTGAGGCTATTTCCCTCTTGTCACGAGCTGCATCGGTCTCTTCCTTGAGTTCTGCGGCTTGTCGTTGTGCTTCGGCCTCTCTTGCAGCTTGAGCAGTTGCTTGTTTCTTGGTTTCAGCAGCACGTGAAACAGTTTCAGCCTTTCTCATTTCTGTTTTTTTAGCATTGGCATCGGCTTCCATTTTAGACTTACGGGCATTAGCCTCTGCTTGTGCAGCCAACCTAGCTTCCTCTTTAAGTTTGGCTTCATGTGCCTTAGCTTCTTCAACACGACGAGCATTTTCACGCGCCCTTGCCTCAGCTTCAGCCTGCTTGCGTGCCAGTTCTGTAGCTCTTTTCTTGGCAGCCTCAGTAGCCGCAGCCTTTCGTTTAGCCTCCGCGGCTGCACGTTCACGTGACTTCTGAATCTCTATTTCGACTAGTCTGTCGATTTGAGCATTGAGCGCGGCGTCCTTTTTATGTTGTTCAGCGATGATCGACTGTATAGTCTTTTGCTGTTTTTGTAGGCTTTGCACCATTTGCTGCTGCTCGGTTTTGTTGCCCTCCAACTTTGTTTTTTCTTGCTGGCCTTTGCTAAGTAATGTGTTTTTCTGCCCCTTTACATGCAGTAATTGTTGTTGTTTGTTTTCAACTTCAGCTTGCTTGGCCTTCACCATCTCACCCTGAGCGCGCTGATATTGGGCATATTCCCGAACGAAACGGAGGCGTCGGTACATTTGGTAGAAGTTCTTTGCAGAGAAGATGAACATCAGCCTATCCTGAACATTTCGATGCCGAGCCATTAGGCGCATTGACTTCACATAGCGAGCTTGTCTCTCTTTCAGTTGTTGTTGAAGCGTATTTAACTGATCGTTGAGTATGGAAATGTTGTTGTCTATGTGTCCAATGTCTGTTTGGATACCTTCGATATGTTTCTGTCTTTGATCTATCTCACCATTTAGAGCCATTAAGTTTTGCAAGCGTTGGGCAACATCTGACTTGTTTGCCTTAAGTGCTTGTTCTTGCGCCTTAATCTTCTTCTGAATGGCAGACCGCTCACTTTGCAATCCCTTGATAGAAGAATTGGTATAGAGTGTACTTTTGCTTGATTTAGTAGTAGTTCTGGCTTTCTTTTTGGTTGTTGTTGTTTGCGTACGCTTCTTAGTCGTTGTCTTCCGTGTTTGAGCACTGGATGACAAGACAAGAGTAAACGTCAACAATATAGTAATAATCCTTCTCATTACATATTAAGTAGCTTACCGAAGATGTCCTTTGCATCAATCTTTTGGTATCGATTCGAGACGGTAGATTCTGTTTCCCAGCCATCGTCAGTGCTTAGGTTTTCCATCTCGATTTTAATATTGTTTTTTTTCAACTTGTTGGTTGCAGTAGTAGAGAAAGAGAACTCTTGAGTGGAAGGGAAAAGTTTAGCTCCAAGTGATTTGAAGTTATCATATTTCCAGATTAGTTCTGATTTACCTTGTGCAACGCTGCTATATGTTACGTTGGCTTGACCAATAAGTCCATTGTTACGATTGGCGGTCCAAACGTAGCTCATGTTGCCGTTTTTTAGTGATACAGGTACATTTTCTCCCGTTCCATCGAGCTTTGGCTCAAACTTTAAGAGATCTGCTTCCCCAACCTTGGAGGCTCCTGGCAAGAGAAGTTGATTCCAAAAGAGTGCTTGGAGTGAGTAAAAGTTGATTCCGTTATCCCGAAGGAAGTCAAGCTGATTATAGTCACCCTTGACATACTGCTTGTGCATACGGTCGATTACAAGTACATAGTCAGGTGTGAATTCCAATCTTCCTACTTCGCTGCCGAGTATTGGAATAAAAAGCTGCAGACGTATAACCCCGTCACGACGCATATGCAAAGATCCCGGGACAGTAATGTTCTTATCATCCATTGTAGCAGTGAAGGACATGTCTGCAACAATGTTTTGGACATAGACCTTTGTGTCGCTCACCTTTTGAACAAAAGCCAAATTCCTAACAATAGGCGACTCTGTTTTTGTAGTTTGAGCTGTTGTGGCCGTTGTGTTGTCTTTTATTGCTGCTTTCTTCGTGCCACATGATACTATGGCTAAAGATACGTATATGAGTAAAATTCGTGTTGTTATCTTCATCTTTGTTTACTATAGCGTTTAATCTTCTTCTTAAGTGCTGCTGCCTCGCCACCTTTATCGATGGCCAGCTGCCAATTTTTGACGGCTCCTTCGAGGTCCCCTGTCTTGAGGTAGATATCTCCGGCGTGTTCTAGAATGGCAGCATTACCAAGGCTATCATTCATATTTTGCAGCGCCTGATCAATATATATCTTGGCCTCTTCATACCGATTTTCTTGGTAGAGAATCCATGCATACGTATCAAGATAAGTCCCATTCTTGGGTTCTGCCTTAACTGTCCTTGCGCTCATCTCCTCTGCTCGCTTGAGGTTCACTTTGTCAAGGGAGAGGTAGTAGGCATAGTTGTTAAGGGTGATATAGTGATCCGGTTTCCATTGTAAGCAGCTGTCGTAAGCCGCGTATGCCCTTTCACGTTCACCCTTGGTGTGATAGATGTCGCCCATTATTGCATAGAAGTCACTCACTATCTTTGGATCGCTTTTAGAATTGATCTCCGCAGTGCCTTTTTGAAACGATTCAAGGGCTCCGTTCTCGTTGTTTTGATAATAACGTGCAAGTCCAGAAAAATAATAAAAGGCCATTTCACCGGGATTATACAACATGCCCAATTCGCTGAGAGAGTCAACAGTTGCCCAATCTTGATGCTTCCACTTGTTTTGTATTAACTGGGAACGGGCACCCCCATTGTCGGGTGATAATTCCAAGAGTTGTACGAGGGCATTGTTAATGCTGTCCTCTGGCATCTTTTTTAATGTGTAGTATGCTACACGCATGATAGCCAGATTAGTGTCCTTTGGTAGTACTTCCTGCATACGGTCTAGCAAAGAAATGACTTGGCCGGAATCGCTTCCTTGTTGTTCATGCTCCTGAATTGCCTGACGAAGGAACTGTATGCGATTGTTGACTGGCGTGTTTTTACCAAGTAAAATCCGTTCCTTCATCGTATTTGCCAAGCTGTCTTGACCAGCTGAACGGTAATAGTCGTACATAGAACTCTGTGCGTAACTATTGTCCGGCTCTGTTTTCAAAGCATCAGAAAAAAGCTTAAAAGCCTCTTGTTGTTTGTCATTGTGCATGAGCCAATTTCCCAACATGATGCTGTAGGAAAGGTCGTTTGGGTGGCTATCAGCTAGACTCTTTAGTGTACGATAAGCATTTTTCTGATCGCCCATTTGCTCGTAAACGTTCATCCTTGCCATTTCGAATTGCTCGTTCTCGCCTTCCACAGCTTCCAGGCGGTTGATGGCATTGAGCATCTTGTCGTATTCCTTCTGTTGATTGTAGAGTTGAACGAGCATATTCAGCACATCGCTGCGGTCAGGTTGTGCTTTAGCTAATCGCTCAAATACGTCAATGGCTTTGGCATAGTTCCCCATGCCAATAAATTGCTGAGCAAGTCTTTCTTGATAGGTAGAATTGTTTGGTCGAAGCATAGCAGCCTTCTCCAAGCTTCTAAGGGCAAGAGTGTCCTGATGAAGCATGGTCAGATAGGACGATTGCATAAAGTAAGCCTCGGCGGCCGTCGAATCAATGGCTATACATCGACTAAGCAATTCATATGCAGCAGCAAAGTTGCCAGCATTCTGTTGGCGAGATGCTTCGATAAAAATATAGCGATAACGCAGACTGTCATTATGGCTAAGTACTTGGGAAGGTACCGGTAAAATGGGTTGTTTTTTGTCTTTCTTTGCTGCAAAGGAAGGACATTCTATCGCACTGAAAAACATTAGTGCGAGCAGTGAAAGGTAAACTCCTGTTGTCCTTAGTCTGTTCATGGGCATTTGTTATTTTACACCGGTGTGTCCATAACCACCCTCGCCACGCTCGGTCTCGTCGAGTTCACTGACCAGCTCCAATGAAGCTTGCTCATATTGAGCCACGATGATTTGGGCTATTCGCTCGCCATCGTTGATGACAAAGTCTTTGTCTGAGAGATTGATGATTAATGCCATAATCTCTCCACGATAGTCTGCATCAATCGTTCCGGGTGAGTTTAGAACTGTTATTCCATGTTTCAGGGCAAGTCCACTTCTCGGACGCAATTGCGCTTCACAGCCTTCTGGCAGTGCGATATGCAGACCGGTTGGTACCAATCGACGTTCCATAGGGTGCAGCACAATAGGCTCGTTAATATTGGCACGTACATCTAGTCCGGCACTCTGAGCAGTAGCATAGGTAGGCAGTGGTTGATGCCCTTTGTTAACAACTTTAATCTTAACCATAATAGACGCAAAATTAAGCAATTCCGACCATAAACCGTCATTTAAAACCTTAAAAAGACAGAAAAATTGGAATTATAGAGTTAACTTTGCGACAACTCAAAATCAGAAGTAATGGATTGGAAGCAGCTCATTTCAAACAAAAGGTTGGGTCAGGAAGAGTTCCACCCGATGCGTCATGACGATCGTAGCGAGTTTAAGCGTGATGGCGATAGGCTCATTTATTCCGCGCCTTTTCGCAGACTACAAAATAAGACTCAGGTTTTTCCTTTACCGGGAAGTATTTTCGTGCATAACCGCCTGACCCATTCGTTAGAGGTTTCTTCCCTGGGCAAGTCACTTGGGGATGACGTTGCTCGACGCCTTATTGATAAGCACCCGGAGCTTCGTGACACACTCTTCGAGGAGATCGGCACTATAGTTCAGACCGCAGGACTTGCTCATGACATGGGTAATCCGCCTTTTGGACATTCGGGAGAGAAGGCCATACAAACCTATTTCACCGAGGGAGAGGGCTCTTCTCTTCAGTCGAAAGTGAGTTCTGAGTTCTGGAATGACATCACTAGGTTTGAGGGAAATGCCAATGCTTTTCGCCTGTTGACCCATCGTTTTCTTGGTCGAAGGTTGGGAGGCTTCGTGATGACCTATCCCACGCTGGCAGCAATAGTGAAGTATCCCTATGCTAGTAGTGCGGCAGGGACCCATGGAAAGTTTGGCTTCTTTACTTCAGAGGCCAAGATTTACCAACAAATTGCCGATGAATTGGGTATTTTTAGGTTATCAAACGAGGGCGAACCATTGCGATATGTTCGCCATCCATTAGCTTATCTGATGGAAGCGGCAGACGACATTTGCTATGAGATTATGGACATTGAGGATTCTCATAAGCTGAAGATTCTCACTTATGACGAGACTGCCGAATTGCTTCTAGGGTTCTTTGATCGTGAAACACAAAGTGCTATTCGCAGACGATTCCACGAGGAGGGAGTAACTGATCAGAATGAGCAGGTCGTTTATTTGCGCGCCCGCGCAGTAGGATTATTGGAGATGGAATGCGTCAAAACCTTTGTGGACAATGAAGATGATATACTAAACGGTAGTTTCAAAGGTAGTCTTATTGACAATATCTCATATCCTCAACGGATGGCTTACAAACGTTGTGCTGAGATATCCTATAAGAAAATTTATCGCAGTAAGCCGGTATTGGATGTGGAACTCAGCGGTTACAAGATCATGGAAACGCTGATGCAGACTCTAATCGGGGCAGCAGTGCATCCTGAGAAATATCATAGCCAGCAACTCATAGGACGCGTTAGCAGTCAATATGATATTCAGAGTGAGAATCTTGAAACTCGAATCATGGCCGTTTTGGATTATATCAGTGGCATGACAGATATCTATGCGCTCGATATATATCAAAAGATCAATGGTATATCCCTGCCACTTGTATAAGGTTGGGAAGTGCCCAATAGCATTATCTGTTATTAGCTAAGTGCTGGCTTCATACTTATCGTCTTGCGTTTGATGCTGTGTGAGAACGTGAATCAAATTGATTCACGCGGTAATTCAATTTGATTTACTCAGTAAAACAATTTGATTCATGTAGTGAAACAAATTGAAATACACGCTAAGATAAGGCAGGCTGGACTCCAAAGGGTCAAGAAGGGTCGTCCAAATAATCATTATAAGAATAATCACTTATAATTTAAGGATGAGAAAAGAATCCTGAAAAACATGAAGTGAACCCTATTTGTAGGCATAAAAGGGCTCGTCAGGTTAACTATATATACTTAACTATTAATGAATAGTTGGGCGATGTTAATTCACGATGAAATCGCTATTTTCTGCAAAGGAACAGATATTGATGTCCTAAAGTATAACGTTGTTTGGTCTTCCAGGAAGCTTTAGGGCTTCTGGATGCTCCTCTACAAAACTGTTGATATGACGCACACGTTTTTCCTCAAAGATTTCATCAACGGCGATTAGTATACCGCTTTCCTCCACATCTCCGAATTCAAAATTAATGGCTGTACCAAAAAATTTCATAGTGGGGCTTAAATTCATATATGCATTCACCAATGGGGGAATATTGAATCCAAGCTGACGAATCTCATGATTGAGTATGCGATAGTCCTTGTTAAAGTCTTCTTCATAAAAGATCTTGCTCAATTCTTCATCGGTAAACTCTGCTTTTAACGATTCCATCGGTACGACAAGATGGTCTTGATCACCGAAATGCTTGCGCAAGAAGTAAAGTATCATATCGCGGCCGCGGCGTGCAAAGGATGGATACATTGTCATCTTTCCAAAGAAATACTTGCACTTTGGGTTGATAACCGTAAGGGCTCCAAGCCCATCCCAAAGATTGTCAAGTGCAAAGATGGATTTGCTATTCTTACGTACGTTCTGATACTCCAACGATACGAAAGACCGACCTAGTTCCACGGTGTATGGAGCGAATTCCTTCATAAACCGTTCTGAGAATTTAAACATGTGGCTCATGGCTAGGTTGGGTTGTCCATCTGGCTTCAGGTTCCAGTCTTTTCCGAACAAGTAACGATAACCGCCAATTATCTCTTCAGCCTCAGGATTCCATACGATTAGCTGATAACATCCATCCTCCATGGTGTCAAATTCGTCGATATCCATCGATTTGCCTGTACCGCCACCTGACGTGCGGAATGCAATTTCGCGCAGACGACCTATCTCACGCATGACATTGGGAGAGTTTTTCGCGGTAACGACGTATATGTTGTTGTGGCTTTTGTTAGTAGTTCGTAGCAAACGATCGGCTGTGAGCTCGCTCTTGAGCAATGCCTTGCTTACTGGTTGGATAATGTCTTCTTCCATCTTCTTGTTGCATTATGGTCATTCGGCCCGCATTCCAGCGGGTCCAGCTTGTTCGTAAACTTTATCTTCGACGAATTTAGCCCATTCTTTCGGAGTCCGGGTGTTATCGAATGTTTGCCATGGAATGGGTTTGCCAATGACTACTCTGAAGTGCTTGTGTCTGTTTCTATACATCTCATCAACCAAGAAAAGCATAGCAAAATTGACCTTGGAATGAAAGATCTTGCTAATTTTGGCGACTCTATAAAAACGTTTTGAGTTTTGTCCACTGAAATAGATCGGCACGACATCGCGCTGATATTCGACACTTTTGGCAATGAAGGTTTTCTTCCAGGGCAGATCGTGAATGACTCCGTTAATCTTACGAGAGTTCATTCCGGCAGGAAACATGAGCATGTGATAGTCGCTTTGGAATCCTGTTTCCACTAAGCGAGGGAAGTTTCTACTCTGCTTGCCAGTTTTGTTTATGCCTATGCAGACAGGTCTGAGGCCAGGAAGAAACATCAGTAGATCGTTGACAAGGTAACGGAATTGTCCATCATAGTGCTTGCCGATAATTGAGCCGAGACATACACCGTCTTGTCCTCCAAGTGGATGGTTGGATACAAAAGTATAGCGCTTGCAATCGTTTTTGTCGGGCAAGTTTTCCCTTCCCTCAACCATGACATCCATATCTAGATATTTCACGCATTCGACGAGCCACTCTGTGCCCTTCTTATCTCGGGATTCCCACAAAAACGCATTGACTTCGTCTTCGTGGGCGATATGCTTTAACCATTTCACAACAAAACGGGGTACAAATTTTGACTTGTCCCCCATCTTGCTACGCAGTATTTGTTCTATGTCGATAGTTTTTTCTACGCCTTCGCTCATTGTTCACATCATAAAACGTATTTGCAAAAATAGCATATCTTTTTTTATTTTTTCTTCTTTCGTGAAAATTTCTTTCTAAATTCTTTAAAATGTAAACGATTTGTCAGTAAACCACTTACCAAAGTTAATTCAGGCAAGGAGTAAACAGTTGTTCTTTATACTTTTATCGTGTGCATAAACGTTTGGAAATTTAAGAAAGACTTTCTATGTCAAATATTTGGTTTTATTTTGAAAAATAGTGGGGTAAAGTGGAGGGAAGTGGGGAATTTTATGTAACTTTGAGGGCAGAATTACTCTTAAAGAAGTACACGTGCGTTTTTTAGGCAACATAGAGGCAAAAATAGATGCTAAAGGTCGAGCATTTCTCCCGGCACAGTTCCGCAAGGCGCTGATGTCATCGGGGGAGAGTGATCTTGTGTTGCGCCAAGATATCTTCGAAAACACGCTTGTAATCTATCCGGAAGTCGTTTGGAATGAGCTGATGGATGAGATGCGAAACCAGTTGTCTCGTTGGGACCGCCGCCAGCAGATGGTCTATCGTACCTTTGTGAGTGGTGTGATTAACATATCCATGGACGCTAATGGACGCATTCTTATTCCTAAAGACTTCCTTAAATCCGCAGGTATTTCCTCTTCATTGCGCTTTGTGGGCATGGGAGACACAATAGAAATATGGGCTAACGACCCCGACTCGGTAAAACCTTTCATGGAAAAGAGTGAGTTTGGATCGGCCTTGGAGGAGTTCATGGCAAAGCCAGTTCCTACACAACAGAACGAAGGATGATGCTGTGCGTGGCTATGCCCGCGGCTCATAATCAATACTAATAACAAAACCGTCTATCATGGTGACCAAAGCAGGAAGTTATCACGTTCCCGTGCTGCTCAAGCAGAGCGTGGATGGGCTAAATATTAAGCCGGGTGGCATCTATGTAGATGTTACATTTGGCGGTGGAGGTCATTCGCGTGAAATCCTTTCGCGGCTTAATGGTACAGGGCATCTGTATAGTTTCGATCAAGATGCGGATGCGGAAGGAAATATTATTGTCAGCCAAGAGCCTGTTGAAAGTGATGGTCAACAAATTGACAACATCGGTGGTGAAGCATCAACGTCCAATGCCCAGCTGCAAGCACCCGCTAATTTTACTTTTGTACGCTCCAATTTCAGATATCTGAAGAATTGGATGCGATACTATGGTGTTGACCATATCGATGGACTTTTAGGTGACCTTGGAGTGTCAAGCCACCATTTTGATGATGAGACGCGGGGATTCTCTTTCCGCTTTGATGCCCCCCTTGACATGCGCATGAACAAGCGTGCCGGTCAGACAGCAGCTGATATCGTTAACAACTATGATGCTGAAAAGTTAGCTTATGTCTTTTACTTTTACGGAGAGTTAAAGTCATCACGCCGCATTGCCTCTGCAATCTTGGCCGCTCGGGCAGAACATCCTATCCTCACGACACAGGATTTTGTAAGTGCTGTAGAGCCCGTTTTCCACCGTGACCGTGAAAAAAAGGACATGGCCAAATTGTTTCAGGCGCTACGAATAGAGGTGAATCAGGAGATGTCGGCACTCAAGGAAATGTTGAATGCCTCAGAGCGACTACTCGGAGAGGGTGGCAGACTAAGCATCATCACTTATCATTCGCTTGAAGATCGTATCGTAAAGAACGTGATGAAAAGCGGAAATTCAGAAGGAAAAGTGGAGCAGGATTTCTTTGGGAGAAGCCGGAGTCCTTTTCAACTCATCAATAATAAGGTGATAATTCCCGATGAAGTTGAGCTGAAGAATAACCCTAGAAGTCGTAGCGCTAAACTGAGAATTGCAGAAAAGAAATGAAAGAAGATATAAAGGACATCCAAAAAACATCCGAAGGAGGAGAAAAGCTGGAACCCAAGCCCACAACGGCTAGAGCAAAGGCTAGTCCAAAGCCTAAGGATAATGAGGTCCCCTCTAGTAATGACGAAGATGGATTGTCATTACAGGAGGTCATCAAGGAGCAGGTCATCGAGGATGAAAGGCCCTTGTCTCGCACACTTTCACTACGAAAAATCCTTGGTGGGGATATCCTCAATACGGCCGCCATACGACGTCAGATTTGGTTGTTCATTCTTATCGCCTTCTTCTTCGTAGTCTATATAGCCAACCGTTACAGCTGTCAGCACGATATCATCGAAATAGATAGATTGCAGACGGAACTCCAAGACGCAAAATATAAAGCTCTATCCAGCAAAGGACAGCTGACTGAAAAGTCACGTGAAAGCAATGTGCTGAACCTCTTGAAGAATAATAAAGATAGTGTTTTGAAAATAGCTAGTCAACCCCCTTACATCATTACGATACCAGAGTCCAAATAGAATGAGCAAGTTTGATTATAACAAAATCATGCCACGATACAGCGCCATTGCTGTACTTATGACATTGATAGCCTTAGCAGTTGTAGCCAAGGCAGGCTATATCATGACTGCCAAGAGAGATTATTGGATGAAGGTGGCTAACCGTGTGAAGAAAGACGGTGTGGAAGTAATCCCAACCCGTGGCAACATCCTGAGTTGTGATGGTCAACTTTTGGCTTCTTCACTTCCGGAATTCAAGATTTACATGGACTTCAAGCAACTCTTCGATGCGAAGAGTGATTCCCTGTGGGAAGTTAGTTTGGATAGCATTTGCCTAGGATTGCATGACATTTTCCCAGAAAGAAGCGTTGAAGTATTTAAGAGTAATCTTAGACAGGGTCACAAGGAACGTAGTCGACATTGGGCGATTTGGCCTAATCGCATAGACTATAATACGTATTCCGAGGTGAGACAACTTCCAGTATTTCGGCTATCTAAGTTGAAAAGCGGATTTCACGCAGTAGAGTTCAACTCCCGTGAACGTCCTTACGGTACGCTAGCTGGTCGAACAGTCGGTGATATGTTTGCCGCAAAAGATGGGGGGCGTACGCCTCGTTGTGGTCTAGAACTATCTTACGACTCGCTTCTTCGTGGCACTACTGGATTGAAGAGCAGGCAGAAAGTGCTTAACAAATACCTTGACATCATGCGCACTCCACCTATTGATGGTGCAGACATTCTGACCACGATTGATGTGGGTATGCAAGACTTGGCTGAACGAGCCGTTATAGATGAACTGAAAGAAATCAATGGAAACGTAGGTGTGGCCATTGTTATGGAGGTTCAGACTGGGGATGTCAAGGCCATCGTAAATATGGAAAAATGCGTCGATGGTGAGTATCGTGAAATCAAGAATCATGCCGTAAGTGACCTTCTTGAGCCAGGTTCGGTGTTTAAATCTGTATCCATTTTGACTGCTTTGGAGGATGGGATGTGTGACACAAACAAGGTTGTTGACACTGGCAATGGTCAGTGGCCGATGTATGGACGTGTCATGAAAGACTGGAACTGGCGGCGGGGCGGCTATGGCGTGATGCGTCTTCCTAAAACACTTAAGGTGAGTTCCAATATTGGTATTAGCCGAATCATTGACGAATATTATCATTCAGATCCAGTGAAGTTTGTTCAGGGTGTCTATCGCTCGGGCATTGCGGCTGACCTACACGTTCCTATTGTAGGTGCTACAAAAGCTCGAATACGTATGCCTAAAAAGAATGCAAGGGGTGAATGGGTGAATTGGAGTAATACTGCATTGCCATGGATGAGTATCGGTTATGAATCACAGATACCGCCTATTTCCACCTTAGCATTCTACAATGCTATAGCAAACAATGGTCGAATGATGCAGCCCCGCTTTGTAAAGGCGGCCATCAAAAACGGCAAGATTATTGAAGAGTATCCGCCGCAGTTAGTCGAGGGTCATGGGCAAATAGCTTCTACTCGAACCATCAAACTTATGCAGGAAATGCTGACAAAGGTTGTTAGTGAGGGCTTGGGTAAAAAAGCCGGTTCTGAGTCATTCCTTGTCGCAGGAAAAACAGGTACAGCCCAGATTGCACAAGGAGGTGCGGGCTATAAAGGCAATGGTATAGACTACCTACTTTCCTTTGCTGGTTTTTTTCCAGCCGATGCTCCAAGATATAGCTGTATCGTATGTATCCAAAAGTCAGGATTGCCTGCTTCTGGTGGTGGCATGAGCGGTGTGGTATTCCATAATATTGCTGAGGGTATCATGGCACAGAGCATTCGTATGGACGTTAAGGATGCACGAGACTCTGCATCGAATGTTATTCCGGATGTAAAGACCGGTAATATTCTATCGGCAGATTATGTATTGACACACCTCGGCATTAGGACCAATACCAATTTTAACCATGGAGCGTCCCCCAATAGACCCGTGTGGGGCATTGCCAGCAGCAAGCATGACCATGTTGCTTTAGTTAAAAAAAACATCATTAGCAACCGATATATTCCCGATGTTTTGGGAATGGGAGCGCGAGATGCTGTATATCTCATCGAAAAACGTGGCGTGAAGTGTCATTTGCAAGGTCGAGGAAAGGTCGTTGAACAGAGTCTGCCAGTTGGCCACTATGTCAAAAAGGACGAAATTTGCACATTAAAATTAGAATGATATATGAAGTTACAAGAGCTGTTGAAAGGCGTAAAGCCTCTTGCCATTATTGGTAACGACGATGTTGACATCAACGGCGTGAACATTGATTCACGTCGTATCAAGGACGGACATCTCTTTGTTGCCCAGAAGGGAACGCAAGTTGATGGTCATCAATTTATCCCAAAGGCAATCGGGCAGGGTGCCAAGGTTGTTCTTTGTGAAGATGTTCCTGAAGAGATAATTGATGGAGTGACTTACGTGCAAGTGGCTTCTACCGAGGACGCCGTGGGGCAGGTTGCCACAAATTACTATGGCGACCCTTCGCATAAGCTGAAGCTAGTGGGGGTGACAGGGACAAATGGGAAGACCACTATCGCTACATTATTATATAATATGTTCCGCAAAATGGGACATAAATGCGGTCTCATTTCTACCGTCTGCAACTATATCGAGGATAGGGAAATCCCCTCCGACCACACGACCCCTGATCCCATAGAGCTGAACATGCTCTTGGGCGAGATGGTGGAGAGTGGTTGCGAATATGCCTTTATGGAATGTTCAAGTCATGCTATCGCACAAAAGCGTATTGGAGGATTGAACTTTGCAGGTGGCATCTTTACCAACTTGACACGTGACCACTTAGACTACCATAAGACAGTAGAGAACTATCGTGACGCAAAGAAGGCGTTTTTTGATATGTTGCCAAAGCATGCGTTCGCTATTACCAATGCTGATGATAAGAACGGAATGTTCATGGTCCAGAACACCAAGGCCATCATCAAGACTTATTCCATCCGTCAAATGGCAGACTTCCGGGCTCGAATCATTGAGATGCATTTTGAAGGCATGTACTTAAATGTCGATGGTAATGAGGTCGGTGTGCAGTTCATCGGGAAATTCAACGTGTCAAACTTGCTCGCGGTCTATGGGGCTGCTCGCATGCTGGGTAAAGAGCCACAGGACATCCTCGTCACTATGAGTACGCTCCATAGTGTTAGTGGCAGGCTCGAGCCTATCAACTCCAAGGATGGTATCACAGCCATTGTGGACTATGCCCATACACCCGATGCTTTGGAAAATGTTCTCAATGCCATTCATGAGGTACTCAGAGGCAAGGGGAAAGTGATCACTGTATGTGGCGCTGGTGGTAATCGTGACCATGGCAAACGTCCAATAATGGCTCAGGAAGCTGTAAAGCAGAGTGACAGAGTGATCATTACTAGTGATAATCCACGTTTTGAAGAGCCTCAAGCCATCATTGATGATATGCTCGCCGGTCTCAATGCTCAGCAGATGAAGAAAGTAATCAGTATTGTAGATCGTCGTGAAGCTATCAAGACTGCATGTATGATGGCTGAAAAGGGCGACGTAATTCTTATCGCCGGCAAAGGTCATGAGAACTACCAAGAAGTGAAAGGAGTGAAGCACCACTTTGATGACCGCGAAGAGGTGCGAAATATTTTTGGCATTGCAGAGTAATACTTCAATAGCCGATCATTAATAACAAAGAAAACAAAGCGATCTTATGCTATACTATCTCTTTAGGTTTTTAGAACAGTTTGGTATCTCAGGTGCACGTATCTGGGGCTATATTTCATTCCGTGCGTTGTTAGCCCTCATTCTGTCACTTGTCATATCGGCATGGTTTGGTGAGCGTTTTATAAAGTATTTGAAGCGTAAACAGATTACCGAAACACAGCGTGACTCAAAGACAGACCCCTTTGGAGTGAAGAAGATTGGTGTGCCATCGATGGGTGGTATCATCATTATCGTATCTATATTGATCCCTGTCTTGCTTCTCGGAAGGTTGCGAAATATCTATCTTATCCTTATGGTCGTGACCACTTTGTGGCTCGGTTTTCTTGGCGGCATGGACGATTATATCAAGATTTTCCATCGTAACAAGGAGGGCTTAAAGGGCAAATACAAGATTATTGGGCAAGTGGGTATTGGACTTATCGTTGGTTTGGTGCTCTGGGCATCGCCTGACGTGAAGTCAAATGAGAACATTGTCCTTGAGAAACAGGGCAGCGGGATGGTTGTGAAGCATCGAGCAGAAGCACGAAAGACGCTCAAGACCACCATCCCTTTTGTCAAAGGGCATAATCTTGACTACTCTCATGTTATGTCTGTCTTCGGTAAACATAAGGTGGCAGCAGGTTGGGTGCTCTTCGTTATCATGACAATCTTTGTTGTAACAGCGGTGAGCAATGGAGCAAATCTCAACGATGGAATGGATGGAATGTGTGCGGGCAACTCTGCGATAATAGGTGTCGCGTTGGGCATATTGGCCTATGTGAGTTCCCATGTTGAGTTTGCCGCCTATCTGAATATTATGTACATACCAGGTTCTCAGGAACTTGTGGTCTTTATGTGTGCCTTTATAGGGGCATTGGTTGGTTTCCTTTGGTACAATGCTTATCCAGCACAAGTATTCATGGGAGACACAGGTTCGCTTACCATCGGAGGTATCATTGGTGTGAGTGCCATCATTATCCATAAGGAATTACTTCTCCCTATACTATGTGGAATATTCTTCGTGGAGAGCCTAAGCGTTATTATGCAGGTATGGTATTACAAGCTCGGTAAACGCAAGGGAGTAAAGCAACGCATATTTAAGCGGACGCCAATACACGATAACTTCCGTGTTACCGATGATCAACTTGACTCAGACTGCACTTATCTCATCAAGTCTCCGCATTCTCCAAAGCATGAGGGCAAGATCACCATTCGTTTTTGGATCATCACCGTCATTCTTGCAGTCCTGACAATTATCACGTTGAAGATCAGATAAACATTGTATTTAGGAAATTGAAAGATATTGATATGAAAAGAATAGTAGTATTAGGGGCTGGCGAAAGTGGCGTTGGAGCTGCGATTCTCGCCAAGAAAGAAGGATTTGACGTGTTCGTTTCGGACTCAGCCATCATCAAGGATCATTACAAGCAGATGCTTGATGACCACGGCATTGCTTGGGAAGAGGGAAACAACACGCCCGAAAAGATTCTTGATGCCGATGAAGTAATCAAGAGTCCTGGCATTCCTGACGAGGTACCCATCATCCAGCAACTCATCAAACTGAATACACACATTATCAGCGAGATTGAGTTTGCCGGACGATATACCAACTCCAAGATGGTATGTATAACAGGAAGTAATGGCAAAACTACTACTACTTCCCTTATCTACCACATTTTCCGCTCAGCTGGTTATGATGCGGGGTTGGCTGGAAATATCGGCAATAGCCTTGCTCTTCAGGTAGCTGAGGATCCGCACGAATATTATATCATCGAGCTAAGTTCTTTCCAACTTGACAACATGTATGACTTCCGTGCAAACATAGCTGTTCTTCTTAATATCACACCCGATCACTTGGATCGTTACCATAATAACTTCCAGGATTATGTGGATGCCAAGATGCGTATCCTTCAGAACCAGACCAATGATGATAGTTTCATTTTTTGGAACGATGATCCCATCATTAAGAAGGAGTTGGAGAAGTATGACATCCATGCCGTGCTGTGCCCATTCTCTGAATTAAAGGAGAAGGGAAGTATTGGTTATATTGAGGAGGGACAATATAAGCTGGAATATCCTATACCTTTTAATATGGAACAAGAGGCTCTTTCCTTGACAGGAAAGCATAATATCTACAACTCACTGGCTGCCGGTCTTGCATCAAATATCAGTGGTATTAAAAAAGATGTCATCCGCAAGAGCTTAGGTGACTTCCCTGGTGTGGAACATCGCTTGGAGAAAGTATGCAAGGTAGGCGGTGTAAGTTATATCAATGACTCGAAGGCTACAAACGTTGATGCATGTTGGTACGCCTTGGAGAGCATGAGAACTCCTACCATTCTTATCCTTGGCGGCAAAGACAAGGGGAATGACTACTCCCAAATCTATGACCTTGTGAAAGAAAAATGCGTCGGCCTAGTGTATCTCGGAGCAGACAATGCCAAGTTGCACGTCAACTTTGATCAATTCGGAATACCCGTCAAGGATACACATTCTATGAAAGATTGTGTTGAAGCTTGCTATGAGATGGCTAAGCCTGGTGATACCGTTCTGCTTTCACCATGCTGCGCTAGCTTCGACCTTTTCAAGAATATGGAAGATCGTGGCGAACAGTTTAAGACATTGGTACGCAGTCTCTGAACCCTGTTATCTTTTTGATAAGCAGATGTCTGTATTGCGGTAACATTCCTTTTGCAGTGTGAATCAAATTGATTCATGGCGTGAATCAATTTGAAACACAAAGTAATTCAAATTGAATCATCCAGTGATTCAATTTGTTTCACGACACGAAAAGGCATTAGTTCCGAACTGACGATGCATCAAAGATACATATATAATTACTAAAAGTTGAATGAATAGGAAACTGAACAACATATTCAAGGGCGACAAAGTTATTTGGATGGTCTTCTTCTTCCTTTGTCTTATCAGTGTTGTAGAGGTCTTTTCTGCCTCTTCTGGACTGACGTATAAAAGTGGAAGTTACCTAGCTCCGATCGTCAAGCATATTCTGATCCTTATGGTTGGTGTGTTCTTTATGGTCGTGACACTCAATATCAAGTGTCGTTATTTCAAATTGCTCACGCCTTTCCTGCTCATCCTTTCCATCGTGTCCCTTATATGGGTATATTTTGCAGGACAAGAAACCAATGACGCACAACG
>Ga0183095_11424_pt1 | contig 18422 bp, 18 predicted proteins | sample BioMet4_FD_130346 | JGI IMG/M metagenome (GOLD analysis project Ga0183095, IMG submission 130346) | Microbial communities from bioreactor (seeded with sewage sludge) at LBNL, California, USA - Biofuel metagenome 4 (v2) (version 3) | ecosystem: Engineered > Bioreactor > Anaerobic > Unclassified ...
GGAGGAGATTCGAACTCCTGACCGTCCGCTTAGAAGGCGGGAGCTCTATCCAGCTGAGCTACCAGGACAGCGATTAATAATATAACAGAACAACCTGCGATTTACAAGAAACATTTTACTTTTTGTAGACTTTCTTTCCCCACGTTATAGAGCTGTCCTCCAACGTAACAACCATATACGAAGGCGTACTGCCATCTCGATTATGCCAAATCGATCCCGGATTCAAACAAGTAATTCCATCAATCACTTCGACATCTGCCACATGTGAATGCCCATAGCAGACAATATCACACTGATTGTTCTTTGCCTTTTTGACCAGCAATTCCAGATGTCCTAGTATCATATCACGGTGTCCGTGGGTCACATAAATGCGATGACTGCCAATGGAAAGTGCAAGATGATCGGGATATTCTCCATACATATCATTATTACCTCCCACACAGGCAAATCCTTCCAGCATTTCTTTTGGCAGCTCACTGTCGCCGCAGTGTACAAAGTAGTCCGCATGCGCATATTTTTTTCTTAAGTATAGTAATGGTTCTACGGTACGATGACTATCGGAACATAGAACAATCTGAATTTTATCTGACATGATCTTATTATATATGAAAACCGCTCCGTTACGCAAAAATGATATCCGCCGTTTGTAAATCATGGTAAAATAAATAATATATTGGAGGAATAGACATGGGCTTGAATTTAGAACCTTATAATTATTGGATTCTTTATGCGTCTTTGGTACTGCTTCTCTTATTCTTGATCGTCACTGTTTTTAAAGTACTTAAGTTAGCCAAAGAACTAAAAACCATAAAGCCAACTGTTGATCACATTGATCTCAATGGCAAACTGTCAAAGATTAAGATTGATGCGCTGCAGGAAAAGAAAAAAGAAGATGCTGAAAAAAATAAGATATATCAAATTCTGCTTCCAATTCTTCTCGCCATCAAGCATGCCTACGATACGGATAACAACCTCAATGGTACGAATGGTATGATCAAAGCAGCACAGCGTGTTATCAAAAACCGTAATGATCAAAAGAAATTATTTAAACAGTTTATGCATTAAAAAATTTCACTTCCAATGAGGTGAAATTTTTATTTAGTGTTTTGATGCAGTGCTTCATAGACGGCTTTGGCAATCTCCCGCGGAACATATTTCTGAATGTCTTCCACCATCGCATTTTTCAGATTCGTAAAATTTCCAAATTCCCGTAACAGCATCCGCTTCCTCTTTGGTCCGATTCCTTCCACTTCATCCAAGACACTCTTGGTCTGCGCCTTGGAACGCAGCTTTCGGTGATACGTGATGGCTACTCGATGCACTTCATCCTGCATACGTGTTAATAAGAAAAACAAACTATCATTCTTATCCAGTTCCATGATTTTGCCATCGCTGTTCATCAAAGCGTTTGTCGTATGTTTATCATTCTTGACCAAGCCCATGATGTTAATCTTATCTGCCAAATCAAAGGAAGATAAGATCTCCTTTGCTGCCTCTATCTGAGTCCAGCCGCCATCCACCAAGATGCCATCTGGCATCCTGCCATTTTCTTTTAACAACCGAAAATATCGCCGATAAATGACTTCCTTCATCGAATCAACATCACTGTTGCCAGTATGCAGTTTATACAAACGATAATCCTTGCGTTCCGGTTGACCATCTTCATACACGACACAGCTAGCCACCGTAAAAGTGCCTGAGATATGTGAATTATCAAATAATTCGACACGATTCATCGGCCGGCCAGCCAGTGCATTCAAATGTGCAACAGCTTCTTCGGTCTTTTCTTCCTGGCGCTCAATGACTTTGAACTTCAAGTCCAACTGTGTCTTCGCATTTCCTTGTGCCATCTCTATCAAACGCTGACGATACCCCTTCTGCGGCTGAAACACTGGAATACCAATAACTTCCGTCAGCTCGGTAATGTCATTCCCGGTCGGAACAACAACCTCCTTTGTGCCCGGATGTTCTTGATAATACTGAACAAGAAAAGATAAAAATTCATCTTCGCCTTCGCCATACAAGGGACGAACTCGGTATTCCTTATTTAAGATAACACCGCGTCGTACCAGCAACCCAGCAATCGAAAGATATCCCTTATCACTGTACCAAGTAAAGACATCCATATCTCCTTGGTTTGTCTTTTCAATATTCTGTTTTACGCCGGTGACCGAATGAATGGAATCCAGCAAAGTCTTGTATTCCTGGGCTTTTTCATATTCCATCCGGTCAGCACACTTCATCATTCGTTCTTTGATCTCTGTTTCAATCTCCCGTGTTTCTCCATTCATGAAGCGCGTAACCTTTTCCCGCATATCATCATAGACTGATGGAGCAATATCAAATTGACATGGTCCCAGGCATTGATTCATATGGTAATAAAGACATACCTTTTCATGCATGTGTGTACAGCGGCGGAATGGATACAGTGACTGCAACAGCTTTAAGGTTGAGGTTGCAGCAGATGCATCTGGGAAAGGGCCGAAGTACGTTGCCTTTTTATCTTTCTTCAGGTCTCGTGCCGTCATTAAACGCGGGTATTTTTCTTTTGTTAATTTAATATATGGATAACTGGAATCATCCATGAACTGAATATTGTACTTTGGACGATTCTTTTTAATCAAATTGATTTCCAATACCAAAGCTTCTTTTTCAGAAGCTGTTACAATAAAGTCAAAATCTTCAATATTAGAGACTAATTTTCGCGTCTTGAAATTATGTTCACCAACAAAATAGGAATTCACCCGGCTATGTAAGTCCTTTGCCTTACCTACATAAATGATGGTTCCATTCTTGTCTTTCATCTGGTAGCTTCCTGGTTCATGTGGAAGCTCTCTTAATTTCGCTTTGATATATTCTTGATTCATTTTTTCCTTTTACTTTAAATCAACGACCGTAGCGCCGGTCCCGCCTTCATTTGGCATGCCTAAACGGAAAGACTTTACGGAAGGATCCGTGCTGAGTCTAGTATGGATGGCTTTCCTTAGTTTACCAGTCCCGTCCCCATGAATCACGCGAAATGATTTCATACTATGCAGACGTACCGTATCCAGATAGCTGTCAAATGCTTCCATTGCTTCATCCACATGCATCCCAATCAGATTGATTTCCGATGGAATGGCTGCAAAAATATTCTGTTCTTTGACATTTACAGAAATCTCCGGCCTAGTCTTTGGAATTATATGCATACTAGGACGAATCTGATTCTTTTTGACCCGCATTTCTCTGCCATTAATTAGGATGGTAATGTACTTTTTTTCTATCTTAATAATCTGACAGACAGTGGAAGATGAACGCAATTCAACTGCATCACCAATTTTATAGACAATACTCTGCGGAACTTTCTCTTCACTATGTTCGGATTCGCTCAATGAATTCAAACGTGATGCAACCTGTAAAGCTTCATGGTATTTGCCATTCTCCTGCCGATTGCGGATCTCCTTCAACACCTCATTTGCTTCTGACTGGATCTTCTCCAGATATTCCTCTGCTTCACCCTGAGCCTTCGTGCGGAATTCATCACGCTCTTTCTCTAAAGATACTTGTTCTTTTTTCAGTTTCTCGTTGATTTCCACATTGGATGTAACCAGTCGTTCCAATTCTTCTCGTTTCTGCTGGTTCTCATTCAACTGTTTTTCCAAACGATCAATCAAGATATCTTCTTCACTCTTTGCCTGATCCTTTAAGAAACGCGCATATTTTATGATTGGCTCCGGAAGACCATACTTTTCTGCTACTTCAAAAGCATTGGATTGGCCAGTCAATCCTTCTATGTATTTATATGTTGGCACAAGTTTCTCTAAATCGAACTGTACACTTGCCAAAAGAACATCTGTATGCCGTTTGCCATACAGTTTCAAACGATCATAATGCGTCGTACATACAGTCATGCATCCCCTTTTGCGTAATTCATTTAGGACTGCAATAGCCAGAGCTTCGCCTTCTTTTGGATCTGTTCCAGAACCAACTTCATCCAGTAAAACGAGAGAATCTGCTGTTGCCAGTTTGGTAACTTCTGCCTGCTTGGAAATATGTGCGCTGAAAGAAGATAGTGAACTGATGACGGATTGATCATCACCAATATCTGCAAACACGTGATCAAAATATGGAATAACTGCTTCATCACAAGGCACTGGCATGCCACAGTATGTCATAAGTACAAATAAACCAATCACTTTCATAGATACAGTCTTACCGCCTGTATTTGGACCGGTAATCAAAAGTACCTTCTGTGGAGATGCTAGATGATAATCATTCGCAATAACTTTCTTCGCATCAATTAGAGGATGTCTTGCCTTCTTTAAATAAATTTCTTTTGTATCGCTTAAAACAACAGCACATGCATCAAGGTTCTTGCCCCATAGAGCCTTTGCAAAAATAGCATCGAGGATAGCACATGTATCAAGATTGGCAATTTCTTCCTTAGCAACCGCGCGAATCTCTTTCGAACATTCCATCAAAATTCGATGAATCTCATCCTTTTCTTTATCCGCAAGTTCCTGCCTCCGGTTATTCGGGCCAATGAAGGAAGCTGGTTCAATATAAGATGCTTGGCCAGATGCACTGTCGCCATAAACCATGCCGCCAAATGTATTCTTATCACTTGCCTTGACTAAGACGACGGCTCTGCCACCACGATCTGTTACAATCGCATCTACGACTTGATCTGCATGGGTCGCAACAAATCGATTCGCTGCATTTGTAATTTCAGCTTCGACGTGACGCCGCGCTGCACGGATTGCACGCAGTTCACTGGAAGCACTGTCAAGTACTTCACCATACTCATTCAAGCATTTATTGAGATATTGTTCCGTCTTGCGATGTACCGTTAGTGTGCCAATCAAATCTTTTAAACTTGGATGGGGAACATCCATTAATGTCTTTTCATATGATACGATTCCCTGAATACCTTGAATCAAACGAATCTCCGAAATACATTCTGGTCCGCTTAAAACTCTTCCTTTATCCGCATTGATCAGTAATTCCCTGAGATCTGCAATCCCTGAAAACGGCATTGAACCATAATGAATGGTGACCTCCAATGCTTCTTTCATGTATGCGTGATCTCTTTGTATGATCAAGCGTGAAAAAGAAGGAACGGTATTTTGAATTCGTTCTTTTCCCATGGAAAAAGAACAGTATTTTTCCACCTGCTCCAAGATATCATTCAACTCTAAACTAGACTCTACACTCATATATCCTCACTCACCATTCTGTCCAAAGAACGATTGGAACAGCCCCTGCTGTTCTTTAGCAGTTTCCGATGTATCTGAAATCAATTCCAATAAATCCTTTGTGTTCTGAAATGGTTTAAAATCGGATAATACAACACTGCATCCATTTTCAATGACTCCAAGAAATGATTTCTGTGCAACCTCTGCCCCATTGTTAAAGATAGGCAGACTTAATAGGAAAGTCAGTAGAACTGACCATATTATCGCTTCCAAGATACCAAGTACACTGCCTAAAATACCTAAAAATTCTTTCAGCACTGGTACATGCATCATCCCTTTGGAAATCTTATCGAGAGCAAAGAACACAATCCGCAGTACAATAAATAGCACAAAAAACCATGCAATATGATTGATAATTTCATAGATATTCGATGCAAACAATGTATCCTGCATCGGTGTCATATTCTTTGGCCACAACGATACGGTCTTTCCTAAACTCGGTGAAATCACCCATGCTAGATAGAGCGATGCAATCATACTGACCAAGGATAACAACATTCTTACCAAACCGTGATGCCAGCCACGAACAAAACATCCAACAAATAATATGCATACAATGACATTCAGTACTGGTACCCAACTTTCACTCGCAGTAAACATTTCTTTACACTTTCTAATAAAATGATACTCAAAATCAACCTTCCTAGCAAATGACATGATAAAATAGTGGCATGAAAACTACAATCTATACCTTAAAATTAACGCCCTTTCAGGAAACAAAACTCTATGATACCTGGAAGTCTTCACAATCAAAAACACCACCATATGCTAAATGGCAGCTTCGTCCAGAGAACTGCGTAATCACCTGCTACACCTCGGGCAAGACGGTCTTTCAAGGAAAAGATGCATCAGTCTATGCATCTCCCTTTGCTGATATCTTTGAACTTTCTGCGCCAGCCAAGACAAAAACAGCACCTGCATTTAAAGTTAAAAATCGTCTGCCACAGGCTGGTTCTGACGAAGTTGGCACTGGCGATTACTTTGGACCAGTCTGTGTCTGTGCAACGATCATCACCGCCGACACGCTTCCTTTACTGGAAAAACTTGGCGTTCGTGATTCAAAACAATTAAACGATACCGATATCCGTAAGATTGCACCAAAGATCATGAATCAGATTCCCTACTCTTTATTAATTCTTGATAATGAGAAATATAACAACGTTCATGAAACTAATAATATGAATGCCATCAAGTCCAAGCTTCATAATCAAGCCTATGTGAATCTCGTAAAAAATTACGAAGTCCCTTCGTTTAAAATCATTGATCAGTTTACTCCAGAAACAAGTTATTACCGTTATCTCAAAGGCGAAAAAACAATCGTTACCGGCATTCACTTTGAGACCAAGGCAGAAGATAAATATCCTGCGGTTGGTGCTGCATCCGTTATTGCCCGCTATGCTTTCTTAAAAAAAATGGATGAGATGGAAGAAAATTGGAAAATGAAATTCCAAAAAGGTGCTGGAGACAAAGTTGATATATGCGCTGAAGAATTTGTAAAAAAACATGGTTTTGATTCCTTATCTCAAGTTGCAAAGATGCATTTTAAAAATACGGAGAAACTGAAGTAATTCAGTTCTCTGTATTTCTTTATTTACCGTTGTTTGGAATACGTTTTACACCTAAATCAATTGTATTTTCAAGACGCACCAATTCAACACCCGCCGCTTTCAACATCCGCTTAGATGCAATGTTGGTATCTACACCATTGTATTTATCAGATTCATAGACAATTTTCTTAATGCCGGACTGAATGATTGCTTTTGCACACTCATTGCATGGAAACAACGATACATAGATTGAACAACCGCGTACAGAGCGTTGACTGTTCAAAATAGCATTCAATTCTGCATGTACAACGAAGGCATACTTTGTATCCAATGTTGCACCTTCTCTTGCCCATGGAAACTCATCGTCCGAGACACCCTGTGGAAATCCATTATAACCAACAGATACCACGCGATGATTCTCATCGACAATGGCAGCACCAACTTGAGTGCTCGGATCTTTGGAACGTAAGGCGGACAAATGGGCAAGCCCCATGAAGTACTCATCCCACGTCAAAACATTTTCAACTCTCTGGTCCATCGTTAAGCCCCCTTGTTTGTTACTGCATCCTGCAGAATCATGTTTGTATGATAGATGGCATCCAAACGTTTTGCCATTCCTTGGATATAAGAACCTGGTACATATTTTGCTTCTTCGCTCAGCACCATATAATCGGTATACAAATACGCTTGACTGCTCGGAATATAAGCATTCTGATATCCAAAATATCCTAAGGCAATCACAAGTACCATTCCTGCAACCGCATAATCTTTCTGTTTCCTTTTCCCATTAACCTCCGGCAGCAGCATTTCTGTTAAGAAAAACCCTGCAATCGTACCTCCCAAATGTGCAACCCAGGAAACCCCTGGCATAAAGTTAATTAACAAGTTCATTACCAATGTACTGATCATAATGCGACGAATGCGGGAATCCTTTAAGCCACCAGTCCGATAGAGCAGTATAAAATACGTTGTCATCAAGCCATACAGCCCGCCGGAAATGCCCACTGCTAAAACATTTCCTTGGACCACGAAGAGGAAAACAGCACTGCCTACAGTTGATCCAAGAAGCAGAACCATATACTTCCACCGTTTCATGATCGGTTCTAACGCTCTGCCTAAGGCATATAAAGACATCATATTCATTAATAGATGCCAGATATTTGCATGGACAAAGCCAACAGTAAGAAAGCGCCAATATTCTCCCGCCAAAATAAACGGTTTGTAATATGCCCCGAACAAAATCATGCCGTTTGATGTATCCGCGCTGTTAAATATCCACTGCATCCCGTAGACCAAAATACATAAAATACCGACTCCGTATGTAACATACGGAATTTGCTTTTTCATTGCTTGCTGTCCTCACGTAGAATTTGCAGAAGCTGCTGGAAGTATTCCGGCAACGGTGCTTCAAACATCATCGTCTTACCTGTCCGCGGATGAACTAAGGTCAACTGATATGCATGTAGTACCTGCCCCTGTGTATCCATATAAGGAGATACTCCACCGTATTTCGTGTCACCCATAATTGGATGTTTCATATATTTCATATGAACACGGATTTGATGTGTTCTTCCCGTCTCCAAACGACATTCAATATAGGTACTATCCTTAAACCGTTCCTTGACCACAAAATGGGTAACTGCCTCCTTACCATGTTCCTCCGTGACAGTCATCCGCTGACGGTCTCTCGGATCCCGTCCAATCGGGGCACTGATCTTACCTGCTTCTGCATCAATCACCCCATTGACAATTGCAAGATATTCACGGTGACAGGTCTTATCTTCAAGTTGTTTAGCAATCGCGGTATGTGCAACATCGTTTTTGCAGGCGACAATACATCCTGTCGTATCTTTATCAATTCGATGTACAATACCTGGGCGTATTTTACCATTGATACCACTGAGATCTTTGCAATGATATAACAGTGCATTCACTAATGTTCCGGAATAGTTTCCTGGTGCTGGATGAACGACCATGCCCTTTGCCTTATTTATGACAATGATATCTTCATCTTCATATAAGATATCAAGCGGAATCTTCTCTGGTGCAACATCAATAGGTTCATCTTCCGGTACATCACAGGTAATCACATCGCCTGCACTCAGTTTGATTGAGCTCTTGGCTTCTTTGCCATTAACGAAAATTTCGCCAGCCTTGGCTAACCCCTGCACCCGTGTACGCGAAAGATCTGAGTTTTCACTCAGATATTTATCCAGTCGCATGCTCTCGCTTTCATTAAATTTCCAAGTCTGTTCAGCCATTCTTTTTATCTTCCAATAACGTTGCCAAGATCAATAAAATCACACCGATTGTCAAGCAGCTATCCGCCACATTAAAGACAGGAAAGTCATACCCAAAAATATAGAAATGCAAGAAATCCCGCACATATCCTAACAACAGTCGATCAACGAGATTTCCAGCTGCACCGCTGATCATCAATGCTAAGGATATGCGTGTCAGCTTCGTTGGTGATTTATAGATCAGATACCAAGACATCACGCCAATCGCAATTGCTGCTGCTAAACAGAATAATGCCTGCTGGCCGCTAAGCAGTGACCATGCCATGCCGGTATTTTCTCTATACGTAATATAGAAAAAATTGTGGATGATTTCAACATTACGTACCGCAAGATTTGCAGCCACCAAGTATTTTGTAACCTGATCAACTACCAATAACAATATCATTAATATAACACTCATTTTTCCCTCAATTCTTTTGTATAAATACTGTAAATTGTTCCAATTCATATGGCTGATATTTCTCTGCCAGCTTCTGATACGAATGCTCCGCATCTTCCACCTGGAAGTCTTCTTTGCTGCGAGCCTGCAGTTTCTTCTTTAAAATATCGGTGTTCTCTTTGTTAAAGAATCCATTCCGTATGGCTGAAACAACATTGTCTCCATTAATGAGAACAATCTCATATTTATAGATATCCTTCATCTCTAAAGACTTCAAAAGATCTTCGCTCGCTTCTTTGATGCAGAATGGCAAGTCGCTGACTTCCAAACAATCAAATACTTCCAATAAGAAAGCATCACAGATGCCTTTCTGGATAAAGGACAGGGTCACACTCGCATTTTCTGCCCGCTGGATCTCCTCTGGCTGCCATATTTGATCTTTCACAAAGAAAAGCCATGTGTTTGCTTGAAAGTCAAGCCAGATTCCATCTTCATATCGTTTATCTAACTTTTGATTTTTGTTATAAATAGACATCTTAGCCGCCTTTCAATATACGCAATTTTAACAGTATTAAGTCTCTTTTACAATTGCCGCAGAACAGAAAGAAAAAGGCACCCTAATGCCTTTACTGATTTAAATACTGCTTTAATGCCGTAGCAATCTGATCTGGACATGAAGTTGGTTTAAATCCACACTCAATGCCTTCCAACGTATCAATGACTTCCTGAATCTTCTTACCTTTAACCAGAGCTGCAATTCCCTTTAGATTTCCATTACATCCACCCTCGACCTGTAGAGATTCAATCGTATCCCCATCCAGTTCAAAGATCATATTCCGTGAACAGACACCGCGTGGGTGAAACTCATAATGTGTGCTCATATTGATTCCTCTTTTCTGCAATATAGTACCACATTCTTTCCAAAAAGTTAGAAAATTTGCTTAAAAGACTAGTGTCCAGAAACAAGAATAATAAAGTGCAACGACTCAGTAAAAATCTGCAGACATCTAAAAAAGAATTATAATATTTATGAACGATTGGAAGTACCGCAGCAGTACATTCCTTAAACATGTAAAAGCAATGACATCTTTGCTCTTGCACCGATCAGTTGTCCCAAAAACATATGTATGTCTTCTGCCAATTTTTCAATGAATTGGCTATCAATCAAAAGGAAAAATCAGATTTTAATTTTTAATTATAACAACATAATTCATCATGCAAATTGCAGAAAATATACATCCTTAGCTGGTAAATATTGAAGGTACACGCACAACAGTATTCACCTGCGCCCTTTTTATCGATGTTCTTTCGAAAAACTCTCTTGATTGGAAAATTCTTACAAATTCAACGCCATCGCGATTATTCCGCATGAGTAATGCCGATTATCTTTGCCATATTGTTTCTGAGAATCCTTCAATATTTATTGTCTAGACAGCAATGGCGTTTCTATTGCGTATCGTCACAGCTCTGATTCAAGTATATGAAAACCCCAAAGAGCAGTCCTCTTTTACGGATGAGTCCACTCTTCGGGGTACAGTTCAAAACTGATTCTTTATCTTACAATTGGAAATTCAAACCAGAAGGTACTACCAACGCCAACTTTACTTTCAACACCGTACTTTGCATGATGCATTTCCAAAATCTCATGACATAGAGATAAACCAATACCAGAGCCATTGGAGACACGTACATGTTCCTTGTCAATCTTATAATACCTATCCCATACCTTTGACAGATTCTTTTCATCAATGCCTTCACCAAAGTCTTGTACTTCAATCCGTACTCTATCTTTCATTAACTTCTCACGAACAATAATATGTTTCTGTTCACCAGAATAGTTGATAGCATTTGTCATAAAATTGTTAAAGACCTGCTCCATGCGCTTTGCATCCGCATAGATTATTGCTGAAGCACCAAGTTCTTTTTCAATATTGAAGCCATCTCGCATGACATAGACATCATACTTTCGCAATTGTGTTTCTACGAGCGTCGTAATATCGACATATTCTTCTTTCAGCTCAATTTTATTGCTCTGCATTTTAGACAGATCTAATAAATCATTGACCAGCGCATTCAGACGTTTGGATTCATCAATGATGACCTGCAAATTTTCATCCGTCTTTTCTTCCGGCAAGTCCTGCATCATTTCTCCATAACCAGAGATCATCGTTAACGGTGTTCTTAAATCGTGCGATACATTGGCAATCAGATCTCTTTTGGCTTTATCCGCGACTTGAATATCTTCTGCCGCATCGGTCAAGGTCGCATTCAATTCCTGCGCTTCCAAGTAACGATTCGTCTTTGGATTCATTTCGTACTTGCCCTGCGGAATCTGTTTCGCTGCTTTGTTGATTTCTACAAGAGGCTTCGCAATTTCTTTATAAATTAGCCAAGTTAAGATCAGAATAGCAATGACTAAAAAGACACCAATATACCACATCTGAGAACTCAAAGTTTGCGTTGTCGCACTTAATGGTGTCAAAATACCGGACACAATTACAATGTCTTTTTCATCGTTGATCGAAACAAGGCGGGTATAAATGATATTCTTAACTTCTCCCTTATCATCGGTCATATCGGTATTGTTGCGGCTGTTCTTGCTTTCAGAAGGATACGCCTGTGATTGGGTAACGGTTGTTAAATACGAACCATTGTTTGCTTCGGCTAAGGCAACATACTCAGTAACACTGCTATTATTGAGACTGTAGACCATACAGCCGCCATTTCCAGCCAGCGTCGCTGTACCTGAGGAACCATCATTGCGCAGTGAGGTGTATGTCTGCACGCACGTATCACTCTGTGCAGCCATGCGCATAATCGTATTTGAATCATTGCCATTGGCGATAGCCTGAATGACGGCGTCAGATACTTCTTCCACTGAATGAATCTTTGAACGCTCATACATTGGTTCAAGCAGGATAACTTGGAATAAGAAAATGACCGCAACCGTAAGAATGGCAAATGCCAATAGATATTTGCCAATCTTCCATTTCAAACTAATTGGTTTTTTCAAAGCGGTAACCTACGCCTCTGAGCGTTACAATATACTTAGCATAATCTCCCAAGTTTTTCCGTAATAGTTTAACATGCGTATCTAAAGTCCGATCATCTCCAAAGAAGTCATAACCCCAGACATTTTGTAACAGTTGTTCTCGCGTCAATGCAATACCGGAGTTCTTCGCTAAGTACGCCAGCAGTTCGTATTCCTTTGGCGAAAGCTGCACGCGTTCTTCATTGATTGTTACGGTGCGTGCAGAATAATCGATGAGCATGCCATCTACTCTCATGATATCACCCGAACCAGCCGCTGCTGGAGATACACGCTTTAAGATTGCATGCACACGCATCATCAGTTCTTTACTGGAGAATGGCTTAACAACATAATCATCAATGCCCAAATCAAAACCATGGACCTTGTCATATTCTTCACCAAGCGCACTCAGCATAATAAATGGCATATTTGGTTTCGTCTTCTTGATTTCTTTGACAGCAGAAAAGCCATCGAGATTCGGCATCATAATATCCATGATTGCTAAATCATAGTTGCTCTTTTCACATTTTTCGACTGCTTCCAACCCATCACTAGCCTGTTCAGTCTCGAATCCTTCATGAGCTGCATACTTGGCAATTAAAGAACGGATTTTTTCTTCATCATCAACAATCAATATTCTGGTCATAATCAATCTTCCTTGTTTATGATTCATATGTTATAGATACATTGTGAACACTATGTGAAGATTTGCTTATTTTTCGATAAAATCTGCGGCAGCGTTCAAAGCCTCAATTTCCAAGTCTTCCAGGGTGCCATTGTCAGATGCTTCTGCAATCCGCGGATCCAGGGGAACTCTCGCTAGAACAGGCAATGAATACTTGTCTGCAATTTCCTGTACATGGGAATGTCCGAATACCATAATTTTTTCACCACAGTTCGGACATTCGACATAACTCATGTTCTCTACTAAACCATAGACCTTAATATTCATTTTCTGAGCCATGTTAATTGCTTTTTCTACGACCATTGCCACCAAATCCTGCGGACTTGTCACAATAATAATGCCGTCCAAATGAAAACTCTGAAATGCCGTTAATGGAACATCCGACGTTCCTGGAGGCATATCGACAAACATATAATCGACATTTTTCCAAAGCACATTCTCATAAAACTGCTTTAAAACATTAACAACCATTGCACCACGCCAAATAACTGGTGTATCATCACTTTCCAATAACATATTGGTACTGATGATCTGCATGCCTTTCTTAGTTACATATGGATAGATTAGATTCTCTTCTCCAGATGCTTTTTCATGGATGCCAAAATTCTTTCCTTGCGATGGGCCGGTAATATCACCATCCAAAATAGCCGTATGATATCCTCTTCTCTCCATCTCGCTTGCCAATAAACCAGTAATAAACGATTTGCCGACACCACCCTTGCCAGAAACGATGCCAATCGTTTTCTTTACGGAAGATTGTTCATTCAAATGATAGCTTAAATCCGAATCTTTCTTACGAAATCCGTAATCTTCTGGCGTTTTTCCTTTTGCATTTCTCTCACTCATTATCTTTACCTCTCGCTCATTATTTTATCACGCATCGGAGGTAGATGGGAAATCATGCCTCTCATACGTATTGTTTTGTGATATTATAATTCAGTCGTTTGACAAGAGGAGAAAGTTAAAATGGCTGGTTACGTTGTAGTAGGTGCCCAATGGGGCGATGAAGGCAAGGGCAAAGTTGTTGATTTGCTAGGGACACATGTAAACATGGTTGTACGTTTTCAGGGTGGCAACAATGCAGGGCATACGGTTGTCGTCAATGGAAAAAAAACAGTTCTTCATCTTCTTCCTTCGGGAATTTTAAATCATGATGCATTATGTGTCATTGCGGCAGGCGTTGTCGTCAATCCATTCGTCTTATTCGAAGAAATTGATAAACTGGAAGCGGAAGGCGTTCATTGTGATAATGTACGTATATCTGACCGTGCACAGCTGATTATGCCGTATCATATAAAACTTGATGAATTAAAGGAACTCAAAGCCGGTGATAAGAAAATCGGTACCACCAAAAACGGAATCGGACCTTGTTATGCAGATAAGTATTCCCGTGTTGGTCTGAGAGTATGTGACTTAGCTGACTGGGATGTTTTTTGTGATAAGTTAAAGACTGTATTAGAAATCAAAAATGAAGAGATCACGAAGATCTATGATGGCAAAGCTTTCGACTATGATTCTATGGTTGCCGACTTTAAGAAGATCCGTGACAAAATGATGCCAATGATCTGTGATGCCGTCGATGTTGTAAACAAAGCACTCGATGAGAATGAGATTGTTTTATTCGAAGGAGCGCAGGCAAATATGTTGGATATCAACTATGGAACCTATCCCTATGTTACTTCTTCCTCCCCTACGGCTGCCGGTGTTTGTGAAGGTGCTGCAGTATCTCCAAGCAAGCTAGATAGAATTATCGGTGTCGTGAAAGCGTATTCAACTCGTGTTGGTGAAGGACCATTCGTCACTGAACAGATAAATGAGATTGGTAACTCATTAAGAGAGACTGGAGCAGAATATGGTGCTACTACAGGTCGCCCAAGAAGAGTTGGCTGGCTGGATCTTCCTGTCGTGAAACAAGCTGTCCGTATCAATGGTCTGACCGATATCGCTATCACAAAACTGGATGTGCTGACTGGTTATAATAACCTACCCATCTGTGTAGGTTATGAAATTGATGGCAAGCAGCAAGACACTGTCCCTGCATCCTTAAAACAATATGCCAAAGCAAAACCAATCTATAAAGAATTTCCAGGTTGGAGCGAAGATATCTCTAAGTGCACAAAGTTTGAAGAACTACCAGCAGCCGCACAAAATTATGTAAAATTTATTGAAGAATTTGTTGGAGCACCAGTTTGTCTTGTTTCGGTCAATCCAGAACGTGAAGGCAACTGTATCCTTCGACCGCTTCTCTAAAACACGTAAGCAGGAAGATATTTTCCTGCTTTTCTTTATGATAAAATAACAATGAGGTGATGTTATGTTATACGGAATCAAAATTGAAATCTGTGCCGGCAGTCTTACGGATATTGCTATTGCGGACAAATATGCTGAAGTGGATCGGATCGAATGCAATTCTCATCTAGAAGAGGATGGCCTTTCAATGGATCATGCCGATTTTCAAAAGGCACGGGCAATGACTTCAAAACAGTTATTCTGCATGGTACGGCAGCGTTCAGGTAATTTTGTTTATACCGTGGATGAACAAAAGCAAATGCTGAAAGAAGCAAAAGATTTCTTAGAAATAGGCGCCGACGGAATCGTCTTTGGATGTTTGACACCGTCTGGCGTGATTGATCATTCCTTTACTGAAAAAATGATTACACTGATCCATTCGTATCAGAAGGAAGCGGTCTTTCATAAAGCATTTGATGCTTCAAAGGATCTCTTCATCTCTGTGAAAGAACTCATAGAATTTAAATGTGACCGTATCTTGACTTCAGGTGGTGCTCCGGACTGTTCGAAAGGAATGTTTGTTCTGCAGCAACTTCAAGACGAATATGGCAATCGTATTCAAATTCTTCCTGGTGGCGGTATTAATGCTTTAAATGTCAACGATATTTTAAGAGATACTAAAATCACAAGATTCCACATGAGTCTGCGCGCAAATCCGCCAGAGCAGAAACTTATGGATGTTCTGGCTGCGATACACAGACAGCATGATTTTATCAAACAGCATGTTTTGACCGAAGAAGATCAATCCATGTTTGAAGCAGATCCTTACGAAGTCAACATGGACGCCACGGATGATACATACACCCGCGAATAGTCAAAAATGCTAAACGTTTCTCTATTATGTTGATCTCATTAATTATTATGTGAGATTTATAAACTATTTTAATTTTCTTAAATCTGCACCGCAAAATGAACAATAATTGCTCAACAAAGCTTCTTTTTTACTGTTCAGCACAGCTATATTTCCACATACTGGGCATACATATTTTCCATCTTTAAGGACCCAAGTAAAGTTACCCTTCTCGCGCAAAGAAGCTTGTTTTCGTTGTACTTTGGCTGCATTTTCTAATGAAAATGTAGATTCCTGATGATTCTTTTGAAAATAAAACTCGTAGTCATGATACGTCCAAAGCTCCTGTTCCTTGACCCGTTCCTGAGCAACCAATGCTTCCTCTTTCTCAGTTAATTTTTTCTGCAAGTTACGATATGCTGCAAGATCTTGTGCGTCCTTATAATTCACCATCTTCCAATATATTGAGCGTAATAAAGAGTCTTCCAACATCTTTTGCGCCTCTTCACTGATTACTCTCTTCTTCGCAGTTCTTTTTATTTTCAATTCGGTTCCCGTAATGATACCTGCGTACGGAGGAATATAGTTATCCCACACTGGACACTTTTCATACAGCGTATCACTGACGACCAAATAGTTATAATTACCATAAAAGGACATCTTATGATCTGTCTTTAAATCTGATAATGTCACTTTCAATTCATAGCACCTAAAAATAGAGCTGGCATCCATCGTCATATAATCAACGATTTCATCTCCATGACCAGACTTCTTAAAGCCAATGGTTACTTCTTCACAGCCATATTCTCTTTTCACTTTGCTCAGCTGATCCAACGCGATTTCCAAGTTCAGCGTATCCTGTGTCTTTGCCATAATTCTATTATACTGCATCAAAAAAGAGTTTGCCGTTGAATACACAAACTCTTCAAGGATTACAGAATACCAACTCTCTGAAATATCGTATCTACATTTCTAACATGATACATTGGATCAAAACAGTCTTCAATCTCTTCTGCACTCAAAGTCTCTTTGACTTCCGGTACATTGGAAATTAGTTCCTTAAACGATAAATTATTCTCCCATGCCTTGATTGCCTGTGGCTGCACAGTATCGTACGCTTTTTCTCTGCTCCATCCCTTTTCAATCAGTTTTAACATGAATCTCTGTGAGAAGATAACGCCATTGGTCATCCAGATATTTTTTTCCATCTTGTCTGGAAAAACAGTCAAGTCCTTCAGAATTCCGCCAAAACGATTCAGCATATAGTCAAGCAGTTCAGTTGCATCCGGTCCAATAATCCGTTCCGCGGAAGAATGCGAAATATCTCTTTCATGCCAGAGCGGAACATCCTCATATGAAGTAATCATATAACCGCGCAATACACGGGCAGCACCGCAGATATTTTCCGAACCAATTGGGTTCCTTTTATGTGGCATTGCTGAAGAGCCTTTCTGTCCTTTATTAAAATGTTCTTCTACTTCACGTACTTCTGTTCTTTGCAGATGACGAATTTCAGTAGCCATCTGTTCCAGTGTTGTACCAATCAAAGCTAAAGTTGCAAAATAATGCGCATGCCGGTCACGCTGTAAGATCTGCGTGGAAATTGCTGCGGAATGAATGCCCAAGTGTTCACATACGTAGTCCTGCACAAATGGCGGAATATTTGCAAATGTTCCGACCGCACCTGAGATCTTACCGCATTCAACATCTGCCGCTGCTGAATCAAAACGCTCCAGATTCCGTTTCATTTCTTCATACCATAGTGCAAATTTCATACCAAAAGTCGTAATCTCCGCATGAACACCATGGGTACGCCCCATCATAATCGTATCCTTATATTTCAAAGCATTCGTCTTCAAAATTTCCATAAAATCGATGATATCCTTACGGAGGATACTATCAGCTTTCTTATAGCGAAGACCATATGCTGTGTCCACAACATCAGTACTTGTGACCCCATAATGCACCCATTTCTTTTCCGGTCCTAACGATTCCGAAATACATCTTGTGAAGGCAACGACATCATGTCTTGTCTCCTGCTCAATCTCATGAATTCGATCAACCGTAAATGTGGCATTGCTACGGATGGCTTCGACATCTTTCTTTGGAATCTCACCAAGTTCAGACCAAGCTTCATCAATCATTTCTTCGACTTCAAGCCATGCCT